>SPKZ01022756.1_pt1 | contig 11974 bp, 7 predicted proteins | sample 2456571 | NCBI WGS metagenome assembly SPKZ01 (sample SAMN11192286, study PRJNA482655) | marine metagenome | biome: ENVO:00000447; feature: ENVO:00000244|ENVO:00000211|ENVO:00000569|ENVO:00002023; material: ENVO:00002151; isolation source: ocean water from marine abyssalpelagic zone ...
CGGGCACAGCCCCCTCGGGCACAGCCCCCTCGGGCACAGCCCCCTCGGGCACAGCCCCGCCTCATGAGCCAATCTAACAATGCCGATTCATCGCCGCCGCCGCTGGCGGGGCGGGCTTCAATAATCGACGACCTCGCCGAGATTTACGACGAGGCTCGGGAACGCCAGGATGTGCGGGTGGTCACCTTGGTTGGCCCCTCAGGCGTTGGAAAGAGCCGGATATCCAGCGAGGCCACGTTAGCGCTCCGCCGGCGCCCGGGTCGCGGCCCCAGAATCTTCAAGAGTTCCGGCAAAGACTATTCGCGCAGCTATGCCACCTTCGGGCGCCTGTTGCGCTCGCGCTTCGGGCTGGTGCCCGGCACGCCTCCCGACGAGGCTCAGGAACTCATCCGCACTCAGGTGGCAAAGGTTCTCGACGATCGGAAGGTCGGAGATGTCTGCTACTTCCTGAGTCAGCTGATCGACGTGCCCTTCCCGGACAGCCCGATGACTCGAGCGGTGGGGGAGTCGCCCGGCCAAGTGCGCCTGCTCCGACGGGCGGTCATCCGAAATTTCTTCGATACCGATGCCAGCAACAGCCCGACCTGTTTGGTGTTCGAGGATCTGCATCTCGCCGATGCGGACTCGTTGGCGTTGATTGGCTACCTGATCGAAAACCTGACGGCGCCGATCTTGATCCTGTGCACCACCACCCCGGAGCTCGGGAACAGTCACCCGGATTGGTTCGACTACGGCGGCAAACGCCACCGTCGCATGGACGTACGAGGTGTCGACCCGGAGGCGGCTGCCGCCATCATGCGATCCTTACTTTCCCCATGCGAGGGCGGGGCCCCTGAACGACTGGTTCGCGTCGGCGTAGAGCTCGGCAACGGCAACCCCGGACTGCTTGAGAGAATCGTTCGTGTCTTTCACGATTCTGGGGTTCTAGAGGAAGTGGTGGCTCTGGCCGAAACACCGAGCTGGAAGGTGCACTACGACAAACTGGAGGGCGTACAGCTCCCGGTTACCGTCGAAGAAGCCGCCGCTGCTCGCATCAGCTCTTTGACCACCAGTGAACGCCAGTTGCTCCAGAACGGCTCAGCCATGGGCGATGTATTCTCCGTCGGCGGGTTGTTGGCGCTGCATCGGATGACCGGCGGCGCCCCGGAATTTTGGAGCTCTGACGAGAGCGACAACCAGTCACGACTGATTTTAGAGAGCCTGGATGCCCTGGTGACTCGCGGATTCGTCGAGGACGTGGTGGGGACCAGCGCTGACGGCGAACGCCAGTTTCAGTTTCGCTCAAAAATCGAACGGGACCAGCTTTCCGAACTCACGACGATCGTCCAATCGGTACAGCACCATGAAGCCCTGGCGGACTGGCTCGCGAACATCACATCCGGCGCCGCCGACGAAGAAGTTTGCGCGCGCCTCGCCCACCACCTGGAGCAGTCCGGTGCCCACGAAAAGGCCGGCATCGCTTATCTCGACGCTGGCGATCATGCTCGGGCCTCCTACGCCTTGGCGAAGGCGACGGAATACTACGCTCAGGGCCTCAAGCTCGTTGGCTCCGGCGAAGGGCGCCGTCGATTGGAGGCACTGCATAACTACGGCGATGTACTGCTCGCTGGAGGGCGTACGGTGGAAGCGTTGGATGCCTTTAGGGAGATGTTGGACATCGCCTATCGGTGTGATCTGAAGGCGAAGGGCGGGGCCGCCCACAATCGGATTGGCCGCCTGCGCCGCGACACGGGAGCGCTCCCCCAAGCCGGGCCTCACTTTGAAGCGGCCCTTCGGCTTTTCGAGGAAGTGGGCGACGAACGAGGGGTGGCCTCCTGCCATGACGACGTGGGCAAACTGCTCTGGCTGCAGGGCGAGAACATGGAGGCGTTGGGTAGGCTCAACATCGCCCTTGAGATGCGCAAGGAACTCGGCGATCAGCGCTCCGTTGCGCTCAGCTGGCACAACATCGGATTGGTGTGGACCGATCATGGACGACCCACCGAGGCCCTTTCCGCTCTGCAAACGGCCCTGCAGATGCGTCGCGAGATCGATGATGCGCCGGGAGTTGCCCAAACCCTGGCCGCATTGGGGCAGCTCGCCCAGGGGCAGAACCAAATGACTGAGGCGCTGCGCCTTTTTCAGGAGGCCTACGATGTTGCCCAAGAGCTGGGTGAGCAAAATCGCCTAGCAGTGGTGCTCACCAGTCTCGGCGAAACCCACCATCGTTTGGGGGACGCGGCGGAAGCCATCACCCTGTTGACTCTAGCCGAAGAGATGTGTGACGAGTTTGGGGACCGCTTGCACCTGGCGGAGGCCAAACGGGGACTCGCCGCGGCGTACCTGATGCAGGGGGAACTGAAGAAAGCCCGGGTTTTGATTAAGGGTGCGGTCGACATCCTAGGCAGCATCCGCAGCAAGTCTCATCTCGCAGTAGCGCTCCGCACCCTCGGAGAAATTACGGCTGCGGGGGCGTGGGGCGATGCCCATCAGCCCCGGGCCATTCAATACTTTTCACGCAGCGTGGCTCTGTGCAAAGAGATGGGCAACGACACAGAGGTCGCACGTACCTATACGGCGTTTTCAAAGTACCTGTTGACTTCAGCGGAGCATCAAGCGGATCCGAAGTTGCAAGAACAGGCGCGTCAGATGACCACCTTGGCCGAACAAATATTCGAACGAAGTCGGATCCCCAGCGATAGCGCTGGTCAGAACCCGATTGTGAAATTGGGAGTGTGAAGCCGGTGTCATTGACGATTGAATTCTGTCGCGTTGGCGATATCAACGTGCCGGCGCCCGCGCACTCGACATCCGGTTCAGCAGGCATGGATATTCGGGCCGCACTGTCGGAGGCAGTGACCATCAAGCGCGGTGAGCGGCGACTGATCCCCACGGGGTGGCGCGTGGCGATTCCCGCGGGTTTTGAGATCCAGGTGCGCCCGCGTTCCGGGCTGGCCCTCAAACACGGTGTGACGGTGCTAAACGCACCGGGCACGATCGACAGCGACTACCGCGGCGAAGTGGGCATCGTGTTGATCAACCATGGGGCGGATGACTTTCGGGTCGAACCGCTGGAGCGAATCGCGCAGCTAATCGTAGCGACTGTCGTTCAGACAGAGGTGGTAGTGGTTGAGACCCTGGACAAGACGGAGCGAGGCAGTGACGGCTACGGCTCCACCGGCAAGAAGTAGTCGTGATCTTGTCCCGCAGCCCGATTGCGTCGAGCGTTAGGGACTGGTGGGGATCAGACTCTGGATGTGGTCAACGATGTTGAGCCGCAGGGCGTCCCGATCGAAGTCCCGTGTAACGATATGCCCCGACTTCGGCAGGATGACGACGCGTTTGTTGAGGGTGCCCAGACCTTCGAAAAGCCGGTCCGCAGTCGAGGGCGGAACCACATTGTCTTTTGCGCCGTGCACGATCAATGTGGGCACGGCGATGGCGGAAAGCCGGTTCTCGACAGCTTCTCCGGCACGGAGCACTTGAGCTGCGGCCTTCGCGGATTCCGCGCCGTAGGTCAATTGACGGCCTCTGGCCTCCACGTCGATGATGTCGGGCGCGGATTTCCGAAGGGTAATATTCGGCAAACGGAAGCGGCGGTGGGCCCGAAGCACTAGATCGGGATAGGGCCAATGCAATTCCAGCGCGGTGGCGAGCAGAATCAAGCCCTTGACGCAGCGCTGTTCTCTGTCTGCCAAGCGAAGGGCCAACAGGGCGCCCAATGACATGCCGCAAACAATGACCTTGCCATGACTTTCGTGCAGCGCGACCAATGCTAGTCGAGCGGCCTCGTACCAGTCTTCGAAAGTCTTGGACTGCAGGTCTTGGACGTTCGTCCCGTGCCCGGGTAGCAACGGGGCGTGGGCTTGCAAACCTAACTCTGCCGCCACATCGACGATCAGATCGACCTCTCGCGGCGTGGAGCCAAAGCCATGAAGGGCCAAAACAGCGGGCGAGTCCCCGGCGTGATGCCGCGGTTCCGGCGAGCCTTCGCCAATCAAGCCAGATTTTTCGCAGCTTCCCATCACGCTTCACCCCGACGGATACCGTAGGCTCGGATCTTCTTGTGGAGGTTGGTTCGTTCGACTCCGAGGGCGATCGCGGCCTGGGAGATGTTCCAGTCGAGTCCACGCAGGGTGTCCGAGATATAAGCGCGCTCGGCGGCCTCTCGGTACTCGCGTAGGCTCAGCTTCTTGCCCTCGGCGTCTACGGTCGGCGGTACCACGCTCGGACGTCCACCGACGATGCCCTCTGGCTCCTCGAAGGGACTGTCGTGGGGATCCTCCGGAAGGTCGGCGATGGTAATGATATCGCTAGATAGAATCGCAGCGCGATCCACAACGTTTTTTAGCTCACGGACGTTGCCGGGCCAGCTCCGTCGCTGCAACGCCTCGTAAACAACCGGATCGATGCGCTTTCGGCGCAATCCGTTTTCGGCACAGAAGGTAGCCACGAAAGTGTCTGCCAATAGCGGGATATCCTCGCTGCGCTGGCGCAGTGCGGGGACCCGGATGGGGAATACCTCTAGGCGAAAGAATAGATCCTCTCGAAACCGCTCAGCGGCGACCTCTTTTGCAAGGTCCTTGTTGGTAGCAGCCAAGACACGAACGTCAACGTTGAGTACGTGTTCGGAACCCACGCGGATTATCTCCCCGTTCTGTAACGCTCGCAGCACCTTGCTCTGGGCCGCCAAAGCCATGTCACCAATCTCATCCAGAAACAGGGTGCCGCCGTGGGCTTGTTCGAAGAATCCGCGTTTGCGACTATGGGCGCCGGTAAACGATCCTTTTTCGTGTCCGAACAGCTCGCTCTCGATCAGTTCCGCCGGAATCGCCGCACAGTTAACCTTAACGAAGGGTGCAGAGTCGCGCGGGCTCAGTCGATGGATGGCACGACTCACCAGTTCTTTACCGGTACCGCTCTCGCCGGTGATCAAGACACTCGCGCGGGTGGGGGCCACCTTGTCGATGTCTTGGTAGAGTCGCTGCATAGGCGAGCTCGTTCCAATCATCTCGTAGCGGGTTTCGATCTCCGCCCGCATGGCTTTGACCGCCCGCCGCAGGCGAGCCGTACGAATTGAGTTTTCGACGCTGACCAGGACTCGGTCCCGACTGAGCGGTTTTTCGAAGAAGTCGTTCGCCCCGAGTTTGATCGCCTGAACGGCGTGGTGCACCGTCGCATGCCCGCTGATCACCACGACGGGTAAGTCCTTGGTGTCTTCGTCAGCCCGAATCAGTTCGAGGGCATCCAAGCCGCCCATGCCCGGGAGTTTCAGGTCAAGGATCACGAGATCCACCGGTTCGGTACCGTTGTTCAAACGCTCTAGAGCCTCTTCGGCACTGCCAGCACCCATGAAGCGATAACCCGCGCCCGTCAGCACCATCTCCAGCGTTCGCCGGATGTTCTTTTCGTCGTCAACAACGAGAATGGTCGGAGGGAGTGCCGCCGCTTCCTCATTATTGTCCTCGGAACCCGTCATGATTTTTTCGACTCGGCGGTTTTCGACACGGCGGTTTTCGACACGGCGGAAGCGCAACTCGCCCGCTGTCAGACGAGGCTAGTCGAGTACACCCGGTTATGGGGGTAGCGCGCAGGCGTCACCGCTACATTGTCGCTAAGAAACGCCGGGCCGGCACAGAAAACGGGCTGGATGAGTGTTCCGAAAGTACCTGTTCGAATGCCTTGCGGGCGTCATCGCGTTTTTTCATCTTGAGGTACGTTTCCCCCAGTAAAACAATGGCTTCCGGGTCTAAACCGGACTTCGCGTATCGATTGAGAGCGAACTTTATCCTCGCCACGGCGGCATCGAAGTTGTCGCGACGAAGGTAAAATCGGGCCACATATAATTCATGCCGGGCCAGCAGGCCGACCGTTTCGGCACGCATGTATTTGAGATCTTCAGACCGCTTGTAGTTCGGGAAATCCGCCAAGAACGCGCGAATTGAGCGGTAGCTGTCTTGAACGGCTGCGAGATCGCGCTCCTCCAACGGGGCCATCAAAACGCTCGGGCTCGCCTGACTAAACTGGGATCTGGCGACGCGGTATCGCGCGTAGGGAACCTCAGCGTCGTTGGGGTAGTCGTGCACAAAACTTTTGTACATCGTGATGGCCTCAGCATATTTTTGCTGGCTATAGGCCGTGTCAGCAAGGCGGAGTTCGGCCAGTCGCGCGTAGCGGCTGTACCCGTAGTTGCGCTTTACCTCTTCCATAAGCTGATTGGACAGCTCATGGTCTTGCTCAAGAAAGGCACGCAGCGCATTCTCGTAGGAATGTTTGGCGTTTTCTGTGTAATTGAGCGGATCCTTAGCATTGCTGGAGGACCCCGCGCAGCCGGCGAAGCTCAGCGCCAGCGCGAAGATAAGCAGTCGGTGGCCGGAATGTTTACGAATCACGTTGGGGGTTGGTAGCGGCACGGAGACCCTGATGCAAGCTGTGGAGACCCGCGTGGGCCGCAGGGCGAGGGAATGCTTCGGCTTTGCTCCAGGCAGCGGGCTGAGGTACAACGGTTCGCTATGGAACGAGTACCGATGACGCCTCAGGGGGCTGACAAGCTCAGAGCTGAGCTCACCCGCCTAAAAGAGGAACGCCCGAAGATTTCCAAGGAGATCGGCATCGCCATCGAGCACGGCGATCTTAAAGAAAACGCCGAATACCACGCCGCCAAGGACAAACAGGGCATGGCGGAGGCACGCATCAAGGACATCGAGGACAAACTAGGCCGCAGCGAAGTCATTGATCCCACCAGGCTTTCCGGCTCGCGGGTTCGTTTCGGGGCCTCGGTCTCACTCACTAATCTCGATACGGACGAAGAGGTCACGTATCGCATTGTGGGCGCCGACGAAGCCGACATCGATGACGGCACCATATCCATCTCCGCGCCTCTGGCCCGTGCCCTAATCGGACGCGAAGTCGGCGATGAGGTGAAGGTCAAGCTGCCCGGCGGCAGTCGAAACTTCGAGGTTGAATCGGTCGAGTATCCCACCGCGGAATAGGCGGCAGACCGGTAGCGACTGCGGGGTCGGCTTGTCCCAAGCGATTCTGCTACGAGTCCCGTCATGACGATGCTTCAGCGGATACTGCGCGCCGTCGAGGCGGTCGGGGTTCTTCTTCTGGCGGAGTTCCTCGTCGTCGTGCTCGTCACGTACGATCAGTTCGCAAGTATCTGGGAGGTTCAGTACGGCACGCTGTGGGTGCTGCCTGCGGTGTGTCTGGCCGCGGTTCCCCTCGCTGTAACGGGTGCCTTGTTATCCAGCTCTCTGGATCGGGCCGATCGGCGAGCCCACCGCATGGCACTCGGGCTACTGAGCGCTGGTTTCCTCGGAACCGTCGCTTGGGGAGTGAGTACGGGTCGACACTTTTCGGTCTTGAGCGTGCGGCTAGCCTTCGTGGGTTTGCTCGCCGCAGGGGCGGCTGCGGCGGCCTACCGCTTAGTCCCCGGACTGGGTCGACTCAAATCTCGTACGCCGCTGCGCTTTATGGCGCTGATGTTAATTCTCGCCGTCGTTTGCGAAGTACTCAATCGCTGGGTCTTGGTCCGTCTCTACGACGCATTTCACTTGGGGCTAGCCGTGCTGTCGGTGGTCTGTGTTGGCTTGCTCGGCGCTTCCGGGAGCTCGGCGGTAGCTTCGTCGGCGCGCTCAACGCAGGCCCGGCTACTCACCCTGGCCGCGCTCCTGCTGCTTTCGGCCGTGAGCGTGACTCCGGCTTCCGGGCGCCTAACTCGTTTCGACAATTACCGAATGCTGATGTCGGAATCAGCCCCGCTCTGGGGGCGGGCCGTGTTGTTGGCGTCCCGCTTGGCCCCCGACTCGGTCGGCAGCACCACTAGCGATTGTGAACCTGGCGACGACGGCTGTGGTGCCGCGCCTGTGGCGAATACCCGGGCGCTGGACTGGAGCGGTCGCAACCTGTTGCTGATCACGGTCGACGCACTACGGGCCGACCATCTCGGCAGCTACGGCTATCACCGCGACATCACCCCGCACATGGACCGGCTCGCTACCGAGGGCACACGCTTCGAGTATGCCTATTGCGCGACACCGCACACGTCGTATTCGGTGACCTCGCTCATGACGGGCAAGTACATGCGGCCACTGCTGACCCGCGGGCTTGCCGGCGACTCCGAAACCTGGGCGGGCCTGCTCCGTCGTTACGGGTACGCCACCGCCGCCTTCTTTCCGCCCGCTGTCTTCTTCATCGATACCGAGCGATTCGCACCCTTTGTCGAGAACTCCTTCGGCTTCGAATACGTGAAGAAGGAGTTCCTTGAGGGCCCGCCGCGGGTCGAGCAGTTCCGTCAGTACCTAAAAAAAGCGCCCACGGATCGGCCGCTATTCGCCTGGGTACACTTGTTCGGCCCCCACGAACCCTACGAGCAGCATCCAGCGTTCGATTTCGGCGACCGGGACGTGGACCGCTACGACAGTGAAATCGCCTACGCCGACAAGACGATTGGCGCGCTTGTGCACGAGTTTCGTCAACGTCACCCCCGCGGCATCGTGATGCTGACGTCAGACCACGGCGAAGAATTTGGCGACCACGGTGGCCGCTACCACGGCAGCTCCGTCTACGAGGAACAGGTGAGGGTGCCTCTGCTCATCTCGGTGCCCGGTGCGCGAGCCTTGCCAACTTCAGCACACCCCGCTCAAACAATCGACTTGTTGCCGACCGTGCTCGATGCCGTGGGGATCCCGCCACGGCCTCGGATCCGCGGGCGTAGTTTGGCCGCCCCCATCGCCGGACAGCCACGGCGCGGCGGCGAAGCGTTTTCCGAAACCGACGAGTACAGTTTGCTCGCCAAGGGCATGAGCCGGCTCGTTTGCGCTCGCAAGATCGGTGCCTGCCGACTCTATATCTTAGACGACGACCCCAAACAAAAGAGAGATCAGAGTTCAAAGTTCCCGGATCGCACTCGAGAGTTGCGCTTACAGCTGCAGAGGCTGGGCGCCTCTCATGGACGTTTTGAGAAAGCGAGCTTGCGCGCCAACGGACGTGCTTGGCCTCCGTCGATCTTGCGGGGCGCGGCAGGGGACGGGGATGCGGCACCCGACATCGCCAGCTTGTTGGACGACGCCGATGTGGAAATTCGTCAGCGGGCGGCATCGTTGCTGTTTCAATTAAAGCGACAAGACATCGCCCCCGCACTGCGTTTGGCGCTTGGCCGGGAAGAGGATGCGGTTACTCGTCGCTGGCTAGCGGTCGCACTCTCGCGGTTAGGGCAGGGAGCGCCGCTGACCTACGATATTCTTCGAGATGGCGATGGCGCGTGGAAACAACGAGCCGCTCTCGCATTGGCGGACAGTGGCGAATCCCGTGGTGCGGCGATTCTCGTCGCGTGGTGGCGAAAACACGCCCGGCGGGACTATGAGCAAGCCCGCCAGGTATTGGACGCCCTCGCACGTATCCGCTTTGAGGACGCCGTGTGGCCATTGACTCGAACTCTCAACGACGTGCGACTGAGGCCACACATTGCGGTTGCGTTGCAGGCGATTGGTGACGATACAGCGAGGGGGCCGCTGACCATCGCGCTGCGCCGAGAGACGCGGCACAGCAACCGCATCATTTTGATCCGGGCGTTGTTAAAATTGGGCGCGGGTCGCGAGCTGGCCCGGCCACTGATTCGCTTTCTCGCAGCGCCTGATCCGCTTCCTGAGGGTCTGGGGGTCGCCCTGGAGGCGGAAATTCTAGAACACATTGGCGGACCATCGGAAAAGTCGATGAAACGCCTCGCCAAGAACGCCACCTTGGGAGAAAAGGTCACCGTCGTGGTGCCCCGACTCAAGCGGGCTGTGGGCACCAGGCTTATTGTTCGGGCCGACAACTCCACCCAAGGGCCAGTCGTAGTACGCGTGGCCCCGAGCCACGTCGTTCATGTTTTGCCTGGGTCGTCGTCAAAACGGAACAGGACGATCCCGACACTGGACGTCGAGCGGGGTACGCAGCTCACGTTTCCTTCGGGCGTGACGGAGCAATTCCTGGAATTGCCCGAGGGCTTCGGTGCCAAGCCGGGTAAATCCGTGGCTCTCGTGTTCTACGCGAGCTCCGATCTTACGGTACAGGCACTCGCCGTGGTGCCGCGACTAGCTCCGGACCAGGTGATCGTCGACCCCGAAAAAACCGATGCCGGGGCTGTCGACGGGCAATCTCCGGCCAAATAGCCGGCGATTCTTCGAAACTCCCGCGGTGAACGTCGAAAAACGTGCGCTTGATGCTCGGAACCCCGCGAAAGTGTTATAGAGCGCCCCGTGGCAGCCGAGACAGATCAGCCGAAACAATCCCGCCGAGCACGCCGTCGTGCCGCAAACGCGGACGCCGACGATAACTCCAGCGCCGACGACAGCTCGAGCGCGGAGGGATCGCTAGATTCGACGGAGGAGGGTAGCCCCGACGCCGAAGAGGGGGATGCCGCCGAAACGGAAGCGGTAGAGCCCGTCAATCGCAAGGAACGACGCGCAGCCGCGGCTCGCCGACGCTCCAAACGGCAAAAAGAAAAGTCACGCGCCGAAGACGTGGGCTTGGACGCCAGCGAACTGGTGGACGACGCACTGGCGCGTGGCTCCGACAAGTTCGGTAAATGGTTCGTCAAAAACTTTCGGGCCCTTCAATGGGTCATCGTGGTGGGCATCGCGGGCTGGGTTGCGGTCACCGTAGTCGAGTACCGAACCAACATGGCCGTTGAAGCGACCTCCGATATTCTCGCGAACGCTATCATGGCTGAGCGAGGCCGCGTCTCTGACGATGAACAGCCGGGACCGGACGCCATCGATCCTACGCCTAACTTCAAGACGAACCAGCTTCGCCTGAAGACCGCGGCTGCCGGTTACGAAAAAACCATCACCGAGCGCCCGGGCGCAGGAACCGAAACCATCGCCCGTCTCGCGCTGGCGGGCATTCGGCTCGACCAAGGCAAATTCGACGAGGCTGCCGCGCTCTACGCTGCGGTCAAGGCCAGCGAAATCGCCAAGACCGATGATGACGTACGCGGCCGTTCCATCGAAGGTGCTGCGCTTGTGCTCGAAGCCAAGGACGACATCCCCGGCGCAATCAAGGGGTACCGAGAGCTCGCGAACTCAGACATCACGGGGCTCAAGTTGCTGGGTCTCTATCACCAAGCACGACTGCTCAAAGCTCAAGGCGAAACCGAGAAGGCCAAGGTCGAAGCGATGAAGCTTCACGAGCGGCTCGAAAAGCTGAAAGTCGACAACGAACCCGCAGCGGGCTTCTTGCCGCAGATGAGTCAGCAGTTGTTCGGGGAATTGATGCCCGAGCCGGTGGTTCCCGAGGTTCCGGACGACCCCATGGCAAATCCGGAAATCCAGAAGTTGCTCAAGCAATTGCAAAACCAAAAGAATCAGCCCGCGCCCTAAGCGCCGGTCACCTCAGCTGGGACATGAGTGGAACAATGAGAGTACTGGGGAAGCGTTCTTGGCTCGCCACCATCGCGGTTGCCGCTTTGTCGGGAGCCTGTCAGTCCGTATCTGGCGGGGCGAACCCAGAGGTGCCCAACTGGGTTCACAGGCCCAGCTATAGCCTGCAGCTCCTTTATAAGACGAACATCCTCGCGAGCTCCCGCCAGGTCGGCGAGCCCTACGAACGCGGCCGCCCGGAGTTAGATATCGCGCACCGGCGTGTGTTCGTTGGCTCCAGCGACAGGGGCCTCTACGCGATTCGGGTCGAAGACGGCTCCACCATTTGGCGCTTCGAAACCATGGGCGCGGTCCAGTGTGAGCCCCTCTACGATCCCAAAGAGGATGTCGTGTACTTCGGCTCCAATGACGGAGCGCTCTACAAGGCACATGCCAAGGACGGCAAACTCATCTGGCGATTTTACTCTCGGGCGGAGGTCGCCCGCCAGCCCGTACTTGAGGGCGGTACGCTCTATTTCGCCAACGCCAACGATACCTTCCTCGCCATCGACGCCAAGACCGGCAAGAAACTCTGGAGTCAGCACCACGCACCGGCTTTGGGCATGGAAATCGCTGGACACGCGGGGCCC
>SPKZ01003951.1_pt1 | contig 11973 bp, 10 predicted proteins | sample 2456571 | NCBI WGS metagenome assembly SPKZ01 (sample SAMN11192286, study PRJNA482655) | marine metagenome | biome: ENVO:00000447; feature: ENVO:00000244|ENVO:00000211|ENVO:00000569|ENVO:00002023; material: ENVO:00002151; isolation source: ocean water from marine abyssalpelagic zone ...
CTTGTGAAAGTAATAGAATAACGGCTGCAAAGGATCAAGCAAGTCGATCCTTTTTTATTTTTTACATTGGTTTAAATTAAGTGCTGAGTAGTTACAATTACTTTATGAATGAATGGGTGTTACGACTTCACATCTAATGTGCCTGTTATAATCACGTCCTTTTTCATATTGATATTAGTTTCAGCTTCCATATTGATATTTTTTGCTTTGATATTGAGATCATCTTTTGCGGTGATGTTAATTTTTGCGTCCGAATTAATTGAGATATCTTTCTCACAATTAATTGTAATTTCACCCTCATGTGTAATAACAATGGTTACCTTGTCGTGTGCATGAATAGTAATACCCTTTTCAGGCTCTAAGACAATAGCGCATTGTTTCTCTTTTTCTTTTGGACCCGCAACTAACTCAATTTTGCCTTTTTCACTGGCATCCAAAGAGAAGTGGCTAATAACGTCTTCTCCTTTAAGCAAATTAACCAACATTTTGGGCTTACCCTCGTCATTAAGCTGACAATCCCAGGTTAGCAATGCTTTTTTGGTATCAACCTTATCCTTTATTGATAAGGTGTATTTGTGTTTGATCGGATCATAATCAAATCGCGTTCCATCCCGATAAATTGTTGAATGGATATGCTCATCAGCTTGTTCAGGGATTGCATGTTGCTCGACCTTTTCTCCTTCTTCATTAAAACTTAAATGCCGATTTCTATATAAACTGCCGATAATTATCCCTTGCACCCAATTACCAGAAGGAGCAATAATAATTACTTGTTCATTGGGAACTGGTTTCCACCATTGGGTATCTTGTCCGGCCCGGTTCACTAACCACGGCATCCAAAATCGAGTATAGTGTTCTGGTTTTTCCCCTCCAATTTGTACTAATACACTTGGATGAGGGGCTGAAACATCTTTAATATCGGGTACAGGTGGATCTGATTCATGCTTCTCTTTTTCAGCATCTACCACCCGTCCCAATACAAATAAATTTTTACTCGCTTGGCTGATTTTACCGAGATGACCTTGTAACTTATTTATTTGCTGAGACTGTTGATTAGCATCTACTTGGTTTAATACTGCAGGCGTAGTTTTGTCATTCATAAGATACTTACCTTACGTTTTGGTTTATTACGTTTAGGTCTAGGTTTATTACATTGGATGCGAATTAAATTGAAATATCATCCAGTTTTATCACCTCATTAGTTTCAATATATAAACCTTCAATGCTGATCAACAATTTACCAAGTTCTGCGGGCTCTTTGTGTATATCAACTTTAACTGACTGCACTACAAAACGTTTTTCATGTATTGCTAACGCATTAATTATTGCTGCTTGCATTTGAGCCAATAACAATTCGTCCATGGGTTTGTCATATAACAAATGCAGAGTAGAGCCATAATCTCGACGCATTACCCTGCTGCCTATCGGCGTAGTAATAATATCGGAAATACTTTGTTTTAAATGTGCGACACCTGTTGATTTTTGCCCTGTTTGGGCATTCATCCCAACCATAATTAATCCTGTTAACTCAATGAAAAACCCGTTACTTTTAGATCTACTTTTATAATTCTATAGGCAGCATAAAACATGAAATATCACAGCGGTAATATTATTGCTTTATCGTTAATAATAATTAAAAGAGTAGAGTTGAAAATTTAAGTAATGATATTTATAAAAATAACGGGGGGGGGTAATAACATTTCTAATATGAAAAAATGATTAAACTTACGTTGTTGTGATAGCACGTAATACACGTACCGATATCGTTTTCACCTCAAGGTTTAATGATAAATACTCTTGTTCCAGTAATTGTGTATCTAACACATAACGACCCATACTCGGAAAATTAAGCTCCATTTTATATTTTCCGGCAACTACAAGAAGTACAAAATCTAGTGTACGTCCATCATCACGACGAAACGGTATATACAAAGTTTTATCTTCAATATCTAAACTACCTGATACTATAACTTTTTCATTTTCATGTACTGTTATCTTAATATCTTGTGTCTCAGCAATATTTTCGGTGCTTTCTAATGCTCCCTTGATATTTGCTATCATCAGTTCTTTTTTCTCAACGATAGCTTCTGTTACCTCATTGTCAGGATTATAATCAGACGCTTCCCACCAAGTTAATGCAACTTTTTTAGATGTCCAAGGGTTTCCTGTTTTAGGATTAGAAAGTAATAGTACACCATTTAGGTCTACGCCCTTTTTAGCTTGATTCCAAATAAACATAATAATTCCTTAAGCAAAGTAAACGCGGTTTCGTGTCTGGGCTATTCCACTACCGCCACTGTAATAAAAATAAAAACGCTGATCAACAACAAGCGCTCGGTGAATTGGAGAATAAACAATTAAGTGAGGATAATGATGTCCATCATAGCTGGTGCTATTGGTGTAAGCATTAGTTGGCGTTCTACTTTCCAGTATGGCAGAAAAGCGACCCTCATAAGATTTCAACTCTATTCTACTTGAAAATATCCTCGTGAACATATATTGGGTATTGTTAATTCTTTCAGCTGAAAATCGAGCCAATTTCTGTGCTTTTGTTGCACTAACAGGTTTAATTCCATCACTAGTGAAAGCCATTTCAACATAGTAACCCGGTCGAGTTATAGGAAGATACGCTAATGTAGAAGCATAACCCGTAACAGAACCTATTGTATTAAATGAATTATTACTAGGCTTTAAAGATAACGAACTTATTTCAATACAACCTTGCTCTTCACCCCATATTTCAAACGCCGATTCATTAGCAAATCTTGTCTCTATTCTTTTCCATCCTGATTTATTACTGGTTAGCACATGTAACAATTCTGCATTAACCGCATAAATTTCATGCGTTTCAGGGTGTTGGTAAATTTTAAAGTAATCTAACTCTTGTGTTAATTTAACCTTGAAACTCATACTTTCATACACTGAAAAAAGTTTATTGGTCGGATTAAATCCAGCAGCACAAACACTGCCGTCATCCAATCTGAGTAACATCAGGGAGTTTACTCTTGCACCACTGATAAGCTGCGTAGCTCTCTCAACTTTTGAAACTTCACCTTGTTCATTAATGTTAAGCAATATGGCAGGATTCGAGGCATTTGTTTGGTTTCCGCCATCCCAGTAAGCGTAAAATTGTCCGGTAACATAATCAACTAAACTAATAGCATTACGAGCACCATAAGAATTATTAACATTCAATGAATGCAAATCAACGCAAGCATTATCGTAATAATCTAAGATAAAATGAGGCTCACCATATTTATGTTGAGGTGCTCCTAATAACGATGGCAGATTATTAATTAACGCTAAATTATCAGCATTTTTTACTAATTCAATCGATGCAGAATTTGTTGCTTGTGTAGCTGACTCTAATATCGTTTTTGCTTCTCCAATATGTTCTTCAGCCACTGCAACAACAGCGGCTTCTAACGTAGTGGTGTTGCTTAACTTTGAAATTGCAGTTGTCACTAGCGCCTGTTCTTCAGGATTTAGTGGGGTTGCACCACTCATATCGGCGACTAACTTGTCGACCATCACCTTAACGGCATTTTGTATTGTAGCCATAATATTCCTCTATAGTTTTAGAAGCTGGTCACCCAGCAATTGATTAATTTTGATCCGACGAAACTTTTCCGTAAAGTCTTGTTTTAGAACCTGCACTCCTTGTTTCAACACTTGTAACCCTTGTTGCTGCACATCTACATCAGTATCGATAGCGGTAATTGCAGTTGCGATATTAACCACATCCTGTTGCAACAAATTTTCCGGATGTGGTAATGGATAATCCCTTTTGGGCGTTTTAGGACTTGGCATAGATTCTCCTTTTTTAAGTTAATAACAATAAATTAAAAGTTAAGTTAAGTTAATAACGATAAATTAAAAAAACAGGTTAAAAAATTTGGTTAAGAAACAGGTTGAAATATTAGATCAGAATTTAGTAGAAAACGCTCGCAACGAACGAACTTTTGGACGATTTTTGGTATCGCCAGATAACTTCAATTTAACTCTTGTTTGTAATTGACCTATATCATTATGATCGAATGTACGCATTTCCCAGCCATCATCAAGCGGTTTACTCTGCTTCACCGTTAACAGCAACCAGTCATCGCCCTGCTGTAAAAAAACGTCAACATCTGCATTTTCAACCATCTCAAATGTTACGGTTATTTTACCTTGTGACTTACATTGAATAGCTCGGCTAATGTAGTCAGCCGTTTGCGCTAACTTACCAAATAACGCTTGTGCTCCAGCATATAATATCGGGCTAAAACGTGTTGAACCACTTAAACAAACTTTAACTGTGACCGGTTTAGTTATAAGCTCCACTAAATTGTTTGGTTGCCATTCTTGTACACTAAGCGCCTTTGATTGACCCTCTTCAAGAAATTCAAACCTAACGTCTGTATCACTCGTTGGGCGTTCAACCACACCTAATGTCATTACATCTGAAATTTCATCCATAGGTATTTGACCTAGTTCAATTTCATGATTAGTTTGAGTAAATGACGCGGCTTTAAGTCTAAACGTAAGATCTTTATCTTGATGAGGCGTCCAGGTACTGGCATTACTTGAAGAAAGTAATACACCCACCTGATATGCCTGGCTGGTTATCCAACCGTTGTTAGGATCAAACTTACCAAGTTCTGCAATAGCAACCTCATGTTCTGCACTGTCAGTTAAAACGACAATGGCATATTCCTGACCTTCATCAAGAAACAGTGGAAAAAACTCAAACAAGGTCGTGGTACCATTTAGCTTTATATCTGAACTAGCCAAAATCGATTCCGCTAATATCGTTTGATTTGGCATGCCAATAGTGGTTTCTCTTATTTGCACCCGAACATCTTCCTGGCCTTTTTTGGTAAACCAAAGTTCAATACCTGCAACAAAGCAAGATTGTTGTAAGGTAAAGGTTTGCGCTAATGGGTCATACCGCTGATTGGTTATTCTGGTAATAGTTCGCATGGTATCAACGCGTATATTATTACTGCCAATATAATTTGCCTGTCCGACAGAGCCACCTTGACCAACAAAACGCACTAATTTATTGCCTGTTGGAATATTTGTAGGGATTTGAAAACTATTTTGCAATACACCATTTTCATCTGCGGTGATATTACTATTATTAGCATTTACAGAAACACCATCAAACTCAATAAGTGTTAGTTTTTCACCGGGTCCAAAACCCTTAACGGTGAAACTAACCTTTCTGACTCTTAAAAACTGTAAGCGATGGTTTTTGGTAGAAACGCGCTCATTGCTTAAATTGGTACTAACAACTCGACTCTGAAAACCCTGACCAAGAGAGAACCATCGGGTGACGCTACTTGTCCAGTTTTGTATAGTTTGAGTCCAGTGATCAACATTGGGTATTAAACTAACCGATGCGGGAATAGGATCAAACGCCTGATATGGATTAACTTTCATTGAGCCGCTTCGTTTTATTTGCACCAATACATCAGTTAATTCATAGGGTAAGGTTACAGGGGAGTCTAAGCCCAGGTCATTAACAACTACCGAAACTGGCAATTGTAATTCTCCGTCAATAATTGCTGCTGTTTGAGGTAGTCCCTGATCACGTAGATCATCATCTAAAAATGGGTCAACAAATACACCATATTTACTGGAGGGATCTTCTGCATTGGCATTATTGTATAAACGTTCAATGGCCACTAATTGATAAAGATCAAAGATTTGTTGTTGCATCTGTTTTAACACTGACATAGAAACCGCATGAATAGCTAAATCAACAATGTCAGGCGCGCCTTCTTGCCACCATGCTTGATTAACTTGGGCGATAACTAATTGTTGCTCGGGTACATTGGGCGCTATTGGGTTAAATGGATCAGCACGCCCTTTTATCCGTTTTATATTTCCTTCTTTATCTAATACCACAAGATCTTTACGAGGCATTTTCCAATTATAATCAACAGCAATATTACTATCCTCAACAATCAAGAGTGGTTGCTCTGAATTTTGTTGTGACAATTTAAAACCATTTTCATCAGCGTTAATCGGTATTTGTTCAAAATAATGGTAAGTTATTTGATAAGTACTGCCAGAAGCAGGTTTGTCTCCACTCCAAACAATTTTATTATCTAAAAAAGTGTAATCTGTTTCTGCATAAACTTTACTTCCTTCTTTAAGCGATACGATAATATGAATGCCGTCATCAGTAAGTGAATCGTAGGTGCTTACACTACGAGTTATATCAATCGTTTTTTCTACAGACACGGTTACTCTATGAATAGAAGATACTGGGGTAAAAGATAATTTAACCAGCATTTCTCCATTACTATCAGATTTAAAACTATGAGGTTCATGTACTACTTCCCGAATATCGGGATCATAATCAAATATTTGTTGGCGAGCCGTTTGAAAGGCTACTTCAAAACCTTCTATATGAGCTTTACCTTCTTTTAACGTAAATATTTGATCTAGCTCTGTATGTCCCCGATAGCTTAATTCCATTCCTTCAACGACATAACTCCCCCCATTAGACTGGCGATCGTATCGAGCTAATGCGCGTGTCATTGTATCTAGCTGAGGTGAAGGCTCTTTCACTATCAAGATACCATTAACAACACGATGCACCGGATAAAATTGTGGTGTTCCTGTTTTATCATCATCAACCAAACCCCAACTACAGTTTGCTTGTAGTCTTGCAGCCCCTGGCTCGTCAAAATTATGAGCCCCTACAGCAGGATCTCGCAATTTTTCATCCTGTAATTCAGTCACTACTTGGTATTCTAGCCATACGCCAATTTCAACTTCTGTATCAACAGCTATCGTTAATTCTTTTGTTGGCAATGGACGAACTACACCCGCTAAATATACCGATGCCTCCCCCATAATAACCTTACCTGTTTCACGATTAATGACTACATCTCCCTCAGAGACTAAATCACCATCTTTTAACAATACATCACCAATACCTTTTACCTGATGATGTACCTGAGATTGCAAATCATTTAGCTCTCGACTTTGCAAGCCTTTCCCTGAGCGAAATAATAAACGGTCGTAGCCATTTTGCGCATCAAACTTTTCGTAATAATCTTTAATCATTGTTTACTCCGTTAAAAAGTGATGACGAATTCAAAAGTTTCGCGTACACCTTGGTCGCGAAATAAGGGCAAGCGATTTTCAACTAAAAGCAAAGTACCTTTATTTAGGACTTCAGCGGGAAGTAAATAGTACTTACCTGACGGAACATCTGCCTTTGCTTGAGTACCCACCATTAACCCCAATTCACGAATGGTGTCGCCTAACCCATCTTCAAAATCAAAACTAAATTCACAAAACAAATGATTAGTGGGCGTTTCACTCAGGCTATAACTACCATGAGGAACAGAAATAGCTCCATTATTATCTGGCTGACAATATTTTATTTGTTTTGCTTTTCGGTAACCCACAATATCTTTCAATTCAACTTGTTCAATAGTGCCGTCAGGTGGAATATCATTCCAATCTGGATCTCCACGCCCCCAACCTAAATATATTTGTGTTGAAGCAATATGCTTAGTTAGCTCTGTTCGACCTATTGTTGTTAAAATGGCCATAATAAATTTCTCCTCAAATATAGTCACACAAATCCGCCTAGGTATTAGTTGCGGATAAAGGTGTTATGAATAAAATCAAAAGTTGATTCTGATTGATTTGGCTTTGCCAAATGATGGGTTGTTCTAAGTTTTTTCTGTTAACAATTTAAGACAAAGTATGATGATTTACACTTGCAATGCTGTAATTGGCTGATTGCCACATTTCTTCAGACCAGTCACCCAACCACGTTCTGTTTGTTAATTGGACAACAACACTGAAATTACGATGTTGGTGGTATTCTACTTTTCTCGCTAACGATATATTTTCGACTTTCGTTGAATGTTTTCTATTTTGATTAAATGTTGGTGTTATTAAACTACGAACAGCTCCAACCACATGAGTTTGCACTGGCGTTGGATACTGAGAGTTATGATAATAACTAGAAATAACATAACCTGCCTTTTGCCATGTTTGGCTTTCCCATTTACCTAACCAAATTTGACCTTGTAAATTTAAACTAACCGAACGTAAACACACATGCGCGACACTTGCTGTTTGATGTTCGTTAAGGCGCGTACCTAATTGATATTGCCCTAATCTTTGTGTTACATAATAAGATTGATGTATAGAATGTTTACGTTTGATTTTAATTTGGTTACTGAACCCAAGATAAGCTCCACTGTGTTGATACTGACGAGCAAAACTTACTTTTACATTGTTATCTTCACAATCTTGAAAATAGGTACCTGAGTAATCAGACAAATAATGACCAAACTCATGATTTGACAGTTTTAATGATCTAATATCATAGTTATGGTGAATACGTGCTAATTTGGAACGAGCTGGTGCTGACATTTCCGAAATTTTTATTAGCTTAGATAACTGAACATCACCGGGGATCTTTGATGGATTTAACTGATATTCATAAAAATGCCGCCCTGGTGGATCTTGTTCAATCACCACATCATTCAAATTTAACCAGCGATAAGCCATGTTTAAACTTGATGGCGTACCTCTAATTCTCTGCCAAATTAAACCGTCTTTAATAATACCTCGTAAATCGTTACTATAAGGAAGAATTGATTCGAGACCATATTCCCAGATTAACCAATATAATAAATTGTCTTTCGGGTTTGATTTGAATGCGTATAAACTCTTGATCGCTTCATCAATTTCCAAGTTATGCGTCTGCTCTAAAGCCCTTAATAAGGTTGAGCTGTTTGGTGGTAATAAACTCATACAAACCTCATCGAACTAAAGATAATGTAATTGTTTTAGGCACTGCACATTGGTTTAGTGCAATGTGTTGTAATTGAGTTGGTGATTTTAATTCAACATTACCCACTCCTTCACGGTGTAACTGTGCATTTAACCAACTTGGTGTTAAATCTAAGCCAAGAGATAAATCTTGTTCCCACTGAGAAATTAATTGTTGAATCAAGTTATCAAAAACTAAATCCGGCGTATCTTCTTTCAGATGGATTTCGGCATCAACATTAATAGGGACCAATTCGGCAGCCGCTACTTTCAGTGTGTCTGTTAATACTTTAACACTATCAGAAGATACTGCTGTACGTACTTTATCAACAATAAGTGCGACATCAATTTCTTCGTCACTTTCCTTATCAGGATCAATCAGTACGCTATTTAAAATTACAGGGGTAATATCTACACTAACTTGTTTTATATAATGGTGAGAGCACTCTTCTGTGAAAGCTTGCTCCTTTTGCTCTTTAACTTGTAACACATAACGCACTAATACAGAGATGCGAACAACACCATTATTTCTGATTTGATCGTTTAAATGTAGAGGATTGTCTACTTCAACATCTTTTATTTGGGTTGGAGCTACTTCAATTGCCCGACTTCGATAATGAGATTTACTGCCAGCCGTACTTGAGGCAATAGTTCTGTCTCTGATCCTCATTCGATAGGTTTCATCCTCTTCATTTTTTGACCGCAACGTACCATAAAACACACCTAAATGATCAAGATCGCCTCCAGTTGCCTTCGCCAATAAATTCGATTTAAGCGCTTGATTAAGGCGATTCCGAAGCATTAGCTCTCTATAACTTTCAAGCTGTAAAGCCACCACTAAAGGTTCACTTTCTAATTCAAGCACTGATTTATATTGAGGGGCTATTTCTATAAATCGCTTCTTCCTTTCTTGAAACAGTGTTTCAAAATCAACCGATAAAATTACATCAGGGCTAGGAAGCGCATTAAAATCAAATTTGTTTTTTGCCATTTTTTTTCCTTTAAGTTCTTACATACTAACCACTTGAAGATGGGGTAATTGGTTTGGATTAATTGATTTTGTTACTTCATCAATAATAATACGTTGACCATCTGTGATGATTTGTTCAAGTTCAGCAGACACGGGAAATGATATCGAAATGTCTCCTGTGTATGTTTCCAGTAAATAGGTAAGCGGGATTAATAAACAAAGTGGATTTCTGTTAAATCCGCATACCAACAGAGATGCTTATTAGTCTTTTAACTACGGTGACCAGATTTAATTGCCTCTGGCTTATCAATGCTCTGCTTCAAGTTATCGATAATTTTGTCCATAACAGCAAACAACATATCTACGTTGTATCCCATTAAAAATGCCAATGCCATTGACGATACCGATGCTGACAGTTGCAGGTCTTCCGGTTTTAAAAACCATCCGACGATCATCCCGCCCAACGCACCTAAAGTTAACCTGAGCCGATAACCTATTTCGCAATCGTAGCGATAGGTAATTGCCTTAATGTCTCGTAACAAACTTCGTAAAACAAAAATAAACGCACCGAGTAAACCGTATAACAAAGGTAAGATGTAACTTTGTAAAACAGATAGCATTGTTTCAGCAGACAGCAGGTTGCCAAAATAGACCAGGCGGGCTTGGTATAAGCTTTGTTCCAGTTCGAGTTTATTTAGCTTGTCTAAATTCTTCGGGGATTGTCTACTCAGTGTTTTTCTCTCTAACTGAAATTTCTTTTGCGTGTGTCTAGGCATAGTCTCGCTAAACTCGCCCCCGAATGACCAGATTTTATTCCATAACATCAGTAGCTTGTAATTAGCGTCGATTTTCTGGTTTAGTAAACGGTGTTGATTTTCCAGTTTATCTTTGCTGCTCTGTGTTCCTTGCCCCGATCTCTGCTGTACTTCCTGTAAATTCGAAATGTTAAGGTAAACGCTTTCTCTTAGTTCGAAATAATCCGTTAAGTTATTACTTAAACCAATACCGAACAAGTAATACACTTGAGTAATAAGCAGTAAAAACAAGGCTAATACGGTATAACGACGATACCAGGCTACTGCTCTTTCAGCCTTTGTTAACTTACGTTTTTTACCTGATTCTTTTTGACCTAATTCAAAAGGGATCACACTACGTATGCTTTCCACCGTTACCGGGTAAATAATTTTTGACAATTTATCGTAGTGGATTAAAAAAGTGTTTTCGTCTTGTCCTGTCCACTGCTCATTGGCTATTTTATATTTCGCGTCGACAATAATATTCACTATGTCAGGATCTAAAGTTATCGTTCCATTTCTAAGGATATAAGTGATGATACGTTGACCATCAGCAATAATTTTTTCAAGTTCGGCAGACACGGGAAGTGACATGGAAATATTTCCTATAAACATTATTTATAAAGTACTTGTATACAAATTGCGAAAAATTATAAGTAAATCGTTGTGTGTAAAAAGCAGACTGAATTTTGATTAAATTCCTACACCTAAAGCAATACCCAATAACGTTCCACCGATAGCCGTCCAAAAAGAAGGTGGCTTAACTTCTACCGTCGGCGGTTTCTTAAGCAACTCGATATATTCTTGATTAAGTAATTCGTATTTTTGATACGCTTCTTCATAACCCGTATAGTACGCGGTGGTTTTTTCTGTTTCTAATTTCAAAACTTGATCTTTAAGCTCTAATACGCTGCCATACAATGCTTCATTTGCTTTGTATGTTTCAATCTGAGCTTTGTAAGTAAGCATGGCATTGTGCTCTATCACAAAGGTTTCGGTAAACCACGCAGGTATAACGTAATAAGGAAGTTTTAAATTTAATTCTTCGTCTATCGACATTTGAACAATGCCAAAATTTTTGGCGTCAACCACCTGCGGGTAGGTTTTTGCAAAACTGTTTTCTAGTTCATCTTCAGTGTTTAACCTTCGTACGGCTAATTGTTTGTTTGCCTTTTCCTGCTCTAATTGAGCAATTGCATTTTTATTTGCGGCAATTTCTTCATTTTTAGATTGGATTGTCTGGTTAAGTTCTGCTTGCTTTTGGTCCAGTTCCTCAACATGCGTTTCTAACGCTGATTTTTGCTGTTGAAGTTCCTCCATTTGGGTTTCAACACGGAGGATTTCTTCTTTATCAATATATCGTGCACTTATAAATGCCAAAGCTACCATGGTAGTAACAGCCAATACTGCAGCAAA
>SPKZ01007699.1_pt1 | contig 11972 bp, 10 predicted proteins | sample 2456571 | NCBI WGS metagenome assembly SPKZ01 (sample SAMN11192286, study PRJNA482655) | marine metagenome | biome: ENVO:00000447; feature: ENVO:00000244|ENVO:00000211|ENVO:00000569|ENVO:00002023; material: ENVO:00002151; isolation source: ocean water from marine abyssalpelagic zone ...
AATGGTTTTGCCATTGGTTAAGTTCTTAAGTTTTGTTCTAACAAACGCTGGTCCTTTGCCAGGTTTTACGTGTTGAAATTCTATAATTTGGTATAGGTCGTTGTTGTACTCTATACACATCCCGTTTTTGAAATCTGCTGTTGATGCCACAATTATTGTTTTTGTTGAGTAACAAATCTAGTGAAATCCGATCAATAAAGTTTGGGAATTAGCGAGATCGCCTGTCGATAACTACAGTTGCGGAGAATAGCCTTTCATAATTCCTCTTTCAGAATTACGGATAAAGGAAATGATCTCGTCTCTTTCTTTAGAAACAGGGTATTCCGTTTCTAAAATATAAAGTGCTTTTGTGTTGTTGTATCCTTTTACATATAGGATTCTGTAAATGTCTTGAATAGCATTAATTTGATCGGAATCAAATCCCCTTCGTCTTAAACCAATAGAGTTAATTCCAGAATACATAAGAGGCTCACGAGCTGCTTTTGTAAACGGTGGAACATCTTTACGTACCAACGAACCGCCAGAAATCATTGCATGAGCACCTATGTGTACAAACTGGTGAATTGCAGTTAGGCCTCCAATAATAGCGTATTCATCGATGGTAATATGCCCAGCTAAGGTTACCCCATTGGCCAAAATGCAATTATTACTTACAATGCTATCGTGCGCAATGTGCACGTAAGCCATTAGCAAACAGCCATCACCAATTCGTGTTTCGTTATTGGCAATTGTACCTCTGTTAATTGTTACGCATTCTCTAATGGTAACGTTATCACCAATAATTGTTACTGTGGATTCTCCTTTAAATTTTAAATCTTGAGGTATCGCAGAGATCACTGCACCTGGGAAAATTTTGCAATTGTTGCCAATTGTTGCCCCTTCCATTATGGTAACATGAGATCCAATCCAAGTACCTTCACCAATCGATACGTTTTTATCGATTACGACAAATGGTTCTATAACCACATTGTTGGCAATTTCTGCCTGGGGGTGTACGTATGCAAGAGGTTGATTCATATTAATCTAAGCCTTTAACTTTAACAATTTTCGCCATCATTTCTGCTTCACAAGCAATTTTATTGCCAACGTAAGCTGTTCCTTTCATATGGCATATGCCTCTACGAAGTGGCGACATTAATTCGAGGTGATAAACAAGTACGTCACCTGGTCTTACTAACATTTTGAACTTTGCGTTGTCAATTTTCATAAAGTAAGTAAGGTAGTTCTCTGGGTCTTGTACGGTATTTAATACAAAGATTCCACCGGTTTGTGCCATGGCTTCAATTTGAAGTACACCAGGGAAAACAGGATCGCCAGGGAAGTGTCCTTGAAAACAATCTTCGTTCATCGTTACGTTTTTAACGCCAACAACAAATTGATCATTTAACTCCATAATCTTATCAATGAAAAGAAATGGTGCGCGATGTGGCAGAATTGCCATGATTTGCTTTATATCATAAACAGGCTCTTTGTTAGTATCATAAGGCTCAATCTCTTTCTTGTTTCTTTTGCCACCACACGCTTCTCTGATCTTTTTAGCAAATTCAATATTCGCTTTATGTCCTGGACGTGTAGCAATAATCCTACCTTTAATTGGCTTACCCAATAAAGCTAAATCACCTATTACATCTAGTAATTTATGACGAGCTGGCTCATTTTGATACCTTAATTGGATATTGTTAAGAATGCCTTCTTTGTTTATTGCCATACCAGGATGGTTAAACAACTTTGCCAAATCTTGCATTTCAGCCTCATTAATTGGTCTATCCACAACAACAATAGCGTTGCTCAAATCTCCACCTTTAATTAAGTTTTTAGAAAGTAAGTGCTCTAATTCGTGTAGAAAACAGAATGTTCTGCAAGAAGAAATTTCGTCGTTAAATTCGGAGATGTTATTAAGTGTAGCGTGCTGGCTTCCTAAAACTGGTGAGTTGTAATCCAGCATTACCGTAACGGCGAAATCATCGTTTGGTATAGCCATAATTTCTACACCTCTATCGTCTTCTTTGTATGAAATGTTCTTTTTAAGCACAATGTAATCTCTATCTGCATTTTGCTCTTCTATACCGGTAGACATTAATTTGTCCATAAAGATTTTTGCGCTACCGTCTAAAATTGGAATCTCAGGTCCGTCGAGCTCAATCATTATATTGTCGATTCTTAAACCGGCAACGGCAGCCATTGTATGTTCAACTGTTTGAACGGTAACTCCATTGTGTTCTAGCGTTGTTCCTCTCGATGTATCTACAACGTTATCAATATCTGCATCTACTACAGGGCTTCCTTCTAAATCGGTACGTTTAAATTTTATTCCATGATTTTCAGGGGCAGGAACGTATGTTAACTTTACGGTTTTGCCTGAGTGAAGGCCAACTCCTTCAATGGATACAGATTCTTTTATTGTGTTTTGCTTATCGGCCATTTTCTGTAATCAGATTTTTTAAATTTTCTATTTCTGCTTTTAAGAGTTTAACTTCTTCTATTAATTTAGGAACTCTTTTGGCAATTACCAATGTTCTTCCATAATCCGTTTTCGGAATTGCTGGTGAGCCAATTAAAACTTCACCTTCCTTTTCTACGCTTTTCCCAACTCCCGATTGGCCAGCGATCATTACTCCATCTGCAAGTGTTATGTGCCCAATCAATCCCGACTGACCGCCCATCATGCAGTTTTTTCCAAGTTTGGTAGATCCCGCAATGCCTACTTGTGCAGCCATTACAGTGTTTTCTCCAATCTCTACATTGTGCGCAATCTGAATTAGGTTATCTAGTTTTACACCTTTTCTTATGATGGTAGAGCCTAAAGTAGCTCTATCAATAGTGGTGTTAGAGCCAATCTCAACATGATCTTCAATAATTACGTTGCCAATCTGAGGAACTTTAGCGTAATTGTTTTCGCTGTTTGGAGCAAATCCGAATCCGTCGCCGCCAATTACAACCCCTGGATGAATAATTATATCAGCACCAAGTTCGCATCGGTATAATATTTTAGCTCCAGCTAGCACAATTGTATTATCGCCAATTACAGCATTTTCGCCAATAAAAACTTGTGCGTAAAGTTTAACATTTTTACCAATTTTTGCCCCTGATTCAATAACACAGCAAGCACCAACAAAATTGGATTCGTCGATTTCTACACCTTCTGCAATTACTGATGAAGGATGAATTCCTCTAATATCTTTTTGGTTTGGATCGAAATAGGCTAGGAGGGCAGCAAAACTTTCTCGTGCATCTTTAACTCTAATTAAAGTAGCCTTAATGTCTTTTTCGGGAACGAAACTCTCGTTAACAACTACTAAAGAAGCGTCTGTATCGTATATATACGGTGTGTATAAGTCGTTCGAAAGAAAAGAAATAGATCCTTCTATACCCTCTTCGATTTTCGACAATGTACTAACGTACACATCTGGATTCCCATCAACCGTACCGTTTAGCATTTCTGCTACTTGATCTGCCTTAAATTTCATACTTGCCAAAAATAAGGATTATTCATAGGGTTTGATAATTCTCAAATGTTCAGTTGTGAACACTTTATAGGGCATAACTCTCCTTGGTTGGTTTTTGCTTTATTACTTCGCACTAATAGTGAATGTTATTGGATCAAACAGTGTTAATTAAATGCCTTTAGGATAGTAGAGTAAATGTTTTTTTATTGGAATGGAAACCGCCGAGATGGTAAGTTGATCTGAAACTTCAGAAATATTTACCACGTTCCCACTTTTAAATAAAACATTGATGTTCTCATTACCCGAAACATAAGCTCTGTTAGTGAGACTTGATACTGCAAAATGATATTTGAGTTCGCTTGAATGTAAATCCAAAGTAGATTTTGTTTTCTTTTTTAAATTAGAAATTCGTTGTTTTCTAATTGGTGCATTAGAGAGTTCTACGGTAGATAGGTTTCTGTTTATTAGAGCTGTGGATAGCTGTGAAAGCGTTTTGTCTTTGTGATTCATCCACTCTTTTATGCTCGAATGTATGTCGTGATCATCTAAGTTAGCATACATATCTAAAGCTTTCGGATTCTGTTTAAATTCCTTTTTCGACATATCTTGATTTAGAAAATAAGTGAATGCCTTTGTGCCGAAAAGTTTCGTTCCGTTTTTACTTAATTCTTTTGCTCTAGTTAAAATGTTGATGAGTAAAATTTCTATTGCAATAGACGTTTTGTGAAGATAAACCTGCCAATACATCAATCGTCTAGCAATAATAAAACTCTCGATAGAATAAATTCCTTTCGAATCAATTACCAATTTGTCGTCAGATACATTCATCATTTTAATGATCCGATCCACGTTAATTACACCCTCGGCAACGCCACAATAAAAACTATCTCTTTTTAAATAATCTAATCGGTCAACATCCAATTGCCCAGAAATAAGTTGATGTAAAAATTTCTTTTTGTACTTATCCTTAAAAATTTTGATGGACATATCCAGTTTTCCGTCAAATTCTTCATTTAATTTCATCATAAATTGAATCGAAATTTCTTCATGCTCAATCTTTGCTATAATGCTATTTTCTAAGGAGTGAGAAAAAGGTCCGTGCCCAATATCGTGCAACAAAATTGCAATAGATGCAGCTTCTGCTTCTTCATTAGTAATAATATGGCCTTTTGAGCGTATAACCTCAATTGCTCGTGTCATTAAGTGCATTGCACCCAAAGCATGGTGAAAACGTGTGTGAAGAGCGCCGGGGTAAACTAAATGGGTAAGTCCCAATTGGTTAATTCGTCGCAAACGTTGGAAATAAGGGTGTTCGATGAGCTTAAAGATGATTTCAAAAGGAATGGTAATAAATCCGTAGATTGGATCATTAAATACTTTCCCAGCTCCGTTATATTCTGTTTGCAATGATAAATTTATTTACTTTTAGAAAGAGGTTACAAACAATGAATATAGAGGAATAATATGAATAAAATCAATATACTGTGGGTAGACGACGAAATAGACCTTTTAAGGGCTCATATACTGTTTCTTAAGGATAAGGGATACAGCATTGCCGAGGTAAATAATGGCAGCGATGCCTTGTTAATGGTCGACGAGCAAGAATTCGACATTATTTTTTTAGATGAAAATATGCCAGGAATTTCTGGAATTGAAACTTTAACTGAGTTAAAGATGAAAAAGCCGCAAATTCCTGTGGTGATGATTACCAAAAATGAGGAAGAGTCCATAATGGAGGATGCCATTGGTGGTAAAATTTCCGATTACTTAATTAAGCCAGTTAATCCCAGTCAGATCTTATTGGCGCTTAAAAAGAATTTAGATCATACCCGTTTGGTAGAGGAAAAAACAACTTCAGGCTATCAACAAGAATTTAGAAAGATTTCTATGATGATAGACGACTGTAGAACTTGCGACGACTGGAGCGAGGTTTATAGAAAGTTGGTTCATTGGGAAATAGAAATGGAGAAATCTGGCGATGAAAGCATGCAGGAGGTTTTGGAAACTCAAAAGAGTGATGCAAATCGGCTGTTTGTAAAATTTGTTGACGCAAATTATCTCGATTGGTTAAACGATCGTGATGAAGATTCGCCGTTGATGTCGCACCAATTGATGAAGGAAAAAATTATTCCTGAAATAAAAGATGGCGAAGTTGTGTTTTTTGTTTTGATAGATAACCTTAGGGTTGATCAGTGGGAATTGTTAAAGCCAGTGATTCAGCGTTATTTTAGAGTAGATCACGAGGAAACTTTCTATAGTATTTTACCAACAACAACTCAGTTTGCTCGAAATGCATTGTTTGCAGGGTTAATGCCTGCCGATATCGAGAAAAAACATCCGAATCTTTGGACGAATGATGGGGAGAACAAAACGAGTTTAAATGCGCATGAAGAGGAATTGATGGAACGGCAATTCAAACGTTTGGGCAAAGACGTTAAAACTTCGTACGTGAAGATTACTAACTTAAATGCTGGTAAAAGAATGGCGGATAGCATCTCGAACATGATGAACAATCAATTTAATGTGATCGTTTATAATTTTGTTGATATGCTTTCTCATGCCAGAACCGAAATGGAGATTATTAAAGAATTGGCTTCCGACGAGGCAGCTTATAGATCTTTAACGCTTTCGTGGTTCGAACATTCACCTCTTTTAGATGCCATTAAGGAAATTGCTCATAAAAAAGGCAAGCTAATTATTGCTACCGATCATGGAACGGTTAGGGTAAAAGAAGCTGTAAAGGTTACTGGCGACAAGTTCACGAATAGCAATTTGCGATACAAAGGTGGTAGGAGCTTGATTTATAATGAAAGTGACGTTTTCGAAATAAAAGATGCCGCAAAATGTGGTTTGCCTAGGCTGCATGTTAATACAACCTACATTTTTGCGAAAGAAAATAAATATTTTATCTACCCGAATAACTACAATCAGTATTCTAATATGTTTAGAAATAGTTTTCAGCATGGCGGTTTATCCATGGAGGAAATGATGATTCCTTTTGCGGTATTGAGTGCGAAATAGACTTTGAAAATGTCGGAAACATACGATTATTCGGATTTGAAAGACTTGCCAAAAATTGCCGAGCAAATATTGTCGCTGCAATCTAAAAGTGCATTCTTTATTTTTAACGGACCAATGGGGGCGGGGAAAACCACGCTTATTAAAGAGTTGTGTAAACAGCTTGGTGCGGAAGATTTGGTGAGCAGTCCTACTTACAATATTGTAAATGAATACAGGACTATGGAGGGGAAGAGAATCTGTCATTTTGACTTCTATAGAATCGAGGATAAATCGGAATTATATGATTTGGGATATGAAGAGTATTTTTACAGCGACTCAATTTGTTTTGTAGAATGGCCAGAAAAAGTAGGTAACCTATTACCGTCTGAACATATTGCAGTAAATTTGAGTGTTGAAAGAAATCGCAGAAGCGTATCATTTGAAGTAATCAATAACAAATGACATTAAGAAAGGAGAATATTTCTTTTATTAAAACGTCTGGTTTGCTGCCTCAAGAGGAGATGCTTGAAGTGGGCACACACAAAAAGAGTTTGTACATTGGCATCCCTAAAGAATCTTCTTCTCAGGAGAAAAGGGTGGTGCTTACCCCCGATTCTGTTGGCTTTTTAGTTAACAATGGCAATAGAGTGGTAATTGAAACCGGCGCAGGTAACGCATCTAATTTTTCGGATAGAGAGTATAGCGAAGCCGGCGGAGAAATTCAGATTGATACACAGGAAGTTTTTAATGCCGACATCATTATTAAGGTAGCTCCACCATCTATAAGCGAGATTAAAATGATGCATGAAGGACAGACCTTGATCTCTACTTTAAAAATGTCGCGACAATCTAAAGAGTACATTCAGCTCTTAATCAAAAAGAAAATAACAGCCCTAGCTTTTAACTTTATTAAAAACGACGAAGGGATTTATCCTGTGATTAGAACTATGGGTGAAATTGCTGGTACCACTTCAATTTTAATTGCTGCCGAATATTTAAGCTCTACCAATAACGGTAAGGGTGTAATGATGGGTGGTATTGCTGGCGTTCCGCCAATTGAAGTTATTATTTTGGGTGCCGGAACCGTTGGCGAATTTGCCGCTAGAGCTGCACATCACCTAGGAGCTACAGTAAAAGTATTTGATAATTATATCTATAAATTAAGGAGGCTTCAAGTTGATTTGGGTACCAAAATTTATACATCTACCATTCAGCCTAAGGTATTAGGAGATGCATTAAAAAGTGCCGATGTGGTAATTGGTTCGTTACGTGCTCCTAAAGGGCTTACACCATGCGTGGTTACGGAACATATGGTGGAGAATATGAAAGAAGGTTCTGTAATTGTAGATGTAAGTATCGACCAAGGTGGTTGTTTCGAAACATCTGAATTAACTAGCCACGACAAGCCTATTATTACAAAATTTGGTGTTAAACATTATTGTGTTCCCAACATTGCATCAAGGGTTTCCAGAACTGCTTCGTATGCTTTAAGTAATATTTTTGCTCCGATTTTAATAGATATGTGCGAGATGGGTGGATTGCGTCAGATGGTGCGCAACGATATGGGATTTAGAAACGGAATTTATCTTTATAAAGGCATTCTTACAAACAGAGATTTGGGAGAAATGTTGGATTTACCCTATAAAGATACTGACCTCTTAATGGCTGCATTTTAAATTATGCCTTTTAGTAGAAGATTATTGTTGTTTGGTGTGGGCGTCTTTTTTGGATTGGTGCTGTGTTATGTGTTCTTTTACAACAACAGAGATTATCCGTCGTGGTTGCCAAACGATAGAATGCAGGATGAGTTTGAACGCGATACTTTAATAGTTAACGATTTACTAACGTGCTATATGGCTTGCTGGGGTGTTGATAGTGCTCAGTTTAAGGCAGCAATGGTGGAAGTTGATGTGGATTTTGGTGAAAGTAAGGTGAGAGACGTTGAGGTGAAAATATATTACTCTACCATAATCATTAATGAAAAAGAGGTGGTTCTTGATATTATTTCAAGAGAAACAGATTTCGAATTAAGCGCCGTGATATCAGGAGGAGAGCGGTGCCATTGTAATTAGCCTTTAGCTTTTCGTCTGTCCAATTCTTTTAAAATCATAACCAATTCCCTATTCGAATCGTCTAAGATCGATTTGTTTTCTTCCGATCTTCTAATTAAGTAAGGAATCACTTCGTGAACTGGTCCGTACGGCAGAAACTTAGCAACATTATATCCTTCCGCAGCAAGATTAAAACTGATGTGATCGCTCATGCCATATAGTTGAGAGATGTATATGTTGGGGTTGGCTTTGTTTAGTTTGTGCAAATCAATTAGTTCTGATAAATAAATAGAGCTTTCTTCATTATGCGTGCCTGCGCACAAGCCAATTTTATCTATGTTTTCTATACAAAAAGCAAGTGCTGCGTTGTAGTCATTATCTGTTGCTTCCTTATTTTTTTGAATCGGTGAGATGTAGCCAAACTTGTTTGCTCTTTCTCTCTCCATCTCCATATAAGCACCTCTAACAGGCTTGCAGCCCAAAAAGAATCCTTCTGTCTTAGCTGTTTCAAAAGATGATTTTAAATAAGCCAGTCTATCCGTTCTGTATAATTGATATGTGTTGTATACAATTGTTTTCTCCTTGTTGTACTTCCTCATGGCATCCATTACCATATCATCGATACATGCTTGAATCCATGTTTCTTCGGCATCCACTAATAGAGCGATATTTGCTTTTATTGCAGCTTCGCAAATAGTGTTGAGTCTATTAACAGCTCTTTGGTATTGAGCTTGCTCTGTTTCGTTTAAAGTTTGTTGATGCGTTACTTTCTCTAAAATGTCGTGCGATGCGATTCCTGAAATTTTAACCACCGAAAATTTCACATCGTCAATATTGGTTACAGCTTCAATTGTTTCAATCGACTTTTTTGCTGCGTCATCAAATTGAGTTTGTGTTTCTTTTCCTTCCGTAGCATACTGAAGAATTGTTTTCACGTTTCTTTTCCCAAGCTTTTCAATTACAATTTTACATTCTTTAATATTTTCACCGCCGCAAAAATGATTGAAAATAGTTGATTTGATAATTCCTTTAATTGGAAGATTAAATGAACTCGCCATGTCTAGTATGGTTGTACCAATTTTGACGAGAGTTTTGTTCCCCGCTAATTTAAAGAGAAATAATGCTTTGCGAAGTTCGTTTTCTGTTTTGCTATCAAATGCAACCTTTGTATTATTGAAATTTTCTACCATCTATAAATTGAAATCTTTTTAGTTTTGTACGGATTGAATTCTACCTTTGTTGTTAGATAATAATCTTTGTTATTTTGCCACCAATTAACCTAATATTCTGATTTTTTGAAAGTAAACGCATCTACATATAACGTCCACGTCGGGGAAGGTGTTTTTAAGGCACTGGAGGAATTATTAGCATCAGATAAATACAAAAATAGCAATATCTATATAATTGCCGATGAGAACTCGGTGGAACATTGCTTGCCGATATTGCTTGACGAGGTTGAGTCTCTTAAAGAAGCAGGAGTACTGCAAATTGAAAGCGGAGAAGAAAATAAGAACTTACAAACCTGCATCGATATCTGGGGTGCACTTACCGATGGCAACGTCGATAGAAAGGCCGTAGTAATTAATTTAGGCGGTGGTGTAATAGGCGACATGGGTGGTTTTGTTGCGTCTACCTATAAAAGAGGAATCGATTTTATTAATATTCCAACCACTTTATTATCTCAGGTTGATGCTTCTATAGGAGGTAAATTAGGAATCGATTTCGAACGACTTAAAAATCACATTGGTGTGTTTAATAATCCTCAAGGTGTTTTTGCCCATGCCGGTTTTTTATCAACTTTGAGCTACGAAGAGTTGAGATCGGGATATGCTGAGGTGATTAAGCACGGAATTATTGCAGATGCTGATTACTGGAAAAAAGTTAAACGCACCGACTTAGAAAGTGTTGAGGACTGGGACGACATAATTTTCAGATCGATTGAGATTAAGAATAAAATTGTTTTAGAAGATCCCACAGAACAGGGTGCTAGGAAATCGTTAAATTTTGGGCATACCATCGGACACGCAATAGAGAGTTCGTTTTTAGGAATTGAAGGCAAGCATCTTTTACATGGTGAAGCCATTGCAATTGGCATGATTTGCGAAGCGTTTGTTTCTTACAAAATTGCAGATTTACCTTTGAATGAACTGGACGATATTACTGATTATATCCTTGCCCTGTACGGAAAACAGGATATTGATATTTCGGATGAGGAAGGTTTTATGAATTATTTGAAAAATGATAAGAAAAATCAAGCGGGAGAAACGAGATTTACCTTAATTTCGCGTGTAGGTAACTATTTGGTAGATAAGCAGGTATCACAAGACCTAATTTTTGAAGCATTAAATTTTTACAAAAAGGAACGTTAATAGCGTTCTTAGTGATTTTATAGATGATTTATCGAGTATCAAAACCGTCGAATGGTGTAAATGGTATTGTAGAGCTCGCCTCTTCTAAGAGCGAAAGTAATCGCGTGCTCATCATCCAAGCTTTATGTAAAGGGAATATTAAGATTAATAACCTTTCAAATTCCGACGATACACAAGTCCTTAAAGAATTGCTTCAATCAGAATCCGATGAGTTGAATGTAGGTGCCGCAGGAACTACCATGAGGTTTTCAACTGCTTATTTAAGCATAACACCAGGCAGCCGAATTTTAACAGGATCTAAAAGAATGCAACAACGACCAATCGGTTTGTTGGTGGACGCATTGAGATCTTTGGGCGCCAATATTAAATACATGGAAAACGAGGGGTATCCTCCTTTGCAAATAGAAGGAAATCCAAACTTGAGTAGTGAAGTGGAATTGGATCCGACTATTAGTAGTCAGTTTGTTACCGCATTGCTTTTGATTGCTCCAAGTCTTCCGAACGGATTAAAAATTAGATTCAACGGCGAAATTTCGTCAAGACCATACATGAACATGACGTTGAAAATTATGGAATACTTTGGCGTTCAAGCATCGTGGGAAGGTAATTCTGTTACTGTAGAAGCCCAAACGTATATGTCGAAAGAATATACGATTGATGCAGATTGGTCGGCGGCTTCCTATTGGTTCGAAATGGTGGCATTAGCGGAAAGTGCTGATATTAAACTCAAAGGATTTAAAGAATTTAGTCTTCAAGGAGATGCCATGGTTAAGGATATCTTCGCTGGCTTAGGTGTAAAGAGTACTTATGAAGACGGTACAATCACAATAGAGAAGATTAAACCATTGTTTAGAATGTTTGGTTTAGACTTTATTGATTGTCCAGATATTGCACAAACAGTAGGAGCTGTTGTTGCTTCCATAGGTGTGAAAAGTACATTTAGAGGGCTTAAGAGCCTTATCATCAAAGAAACTGATCGAATTGCTGCGCTGCAAACCGAATTGGGGAAATTTGGTGTTGATGTAGTTGATAAAGGTGAAGGTGTAATTGAGATTGAATCTGAAAGCTTAACGCCTAACCCTGATGCAGTGATTGAAACTTACGAA
>SPKZ01000180.1_pt1 | contig 11961 bp, 7 predicted proteins | sample 2456571 | NCBI WGS metagenome assembly SPKZ01 (sample SAMN11192286, study PRJNA482655) | marine metagenome | biome: ENVO:00000447; feature: ENVO:00000244|ENVO:00000211|ENVO:00000569|ENVO:00002023; material: ENVO:00002151; isolation source: ocean water from marine abyssalpelagic zone ...
GGTTAATTCGAGTTCGGCATCGCGGGTCATTTTCATTGAATAAGCATTGATATGATCAAACTCAAAAAAACCGGTAAAAATTTCAATCAAACAATGACGAATAATATTATCAAGTAAGATGACATATTTGTTGTTATTGCCCTTTTCATCGGGGAGCTGGACAAATCTTGGGACATTATTACTAGGCACTTCAATTAACGCATATTGGCACTTTAGGGCTGAGCGCATTGAGACCATTAAATAAGTATTTTCATCATTAAGATGGTCAGACAATTTAATCTGTTCGTTTATCACTAAGGGGAAAATATGCCGTCTTAACTTATCTCGATAATATTGATTTAACCATTGACCATGAAACGGCGAAAGTTGAGTTTCATTAATTAAGTGAATATTATTATCACTCAGTTCTACGAGTAAATTGGCGTAAGCATCGTCAAATTCAGCTTGCAGAATAATGACTTTATGTTGGATTTCATCAAACAAAGACAACGCGAGTTTCTTCTCTTTTTTATTTTTAGACATTAATACCTTACGCCTAACATTAGCAACTCGAACCCGATAAAATTCATCCATATTACTTGAATAAATGCCTAAGAATCTAAATCGTTCTAATAAGGGAACTTGCAGATCCTGCGCTTCTTGTAGCACGCGATGATTAAAAGAAAGCCAACTCAATTCTTTTTCTAGAAACACTTCCTGCTGCTTAATAAATTGCATTTAATATTAGCCTTTAGCCATCAAATAACCTCATCATAAAAAATAGAGATGACAATTAGGTTACGCTCAGGTGTCATTTTAATGAATATAATTTGACACATTAAAATTTGAGACATAATATGTCATGGTCTAATTATAGGAAGTACTCTAATGAAATACACAGTTGCAGCATTGTTTTTATCAACATTATCAGCAACGGCTTTAGCAGGAGCTGGTACAAATTGGGAATATTCAGGCAAGCATGGAACAGAGAATTGGGGAGAGTTATCACCCAAGTTCACCACTTGTAGTACAGGGGTTAATCAATCACCCATCGACATTTCTGGCGCCATAGAATCACAATTGCCACCACTTGGAATTGACTATTCAGCCAGTAGAGCAAATGTATTAAATAATGGTCACACGATTCAAGTCAATATCGATGGTAATAATACCTTCAGTAATGATTCGGGACAATTTAAGCTGTTACAGTTTCACTTCCACGCCCCGAGTGAAAACACCATTAATGGTCAATCGTTCCCGATGGAAGCGCACTTTGTCCATGCCGATAGCGAAGGTCGTTTAGCGGTCATTGGCGTGATGTTTAAACAAGGTAATATTAATCAAGATTTGGAAAAGATTTGGCGTAAAATGCCAAATGAAGCAGGCGCAACTGCAAGTCTTGAAAGTGTCTTAAAAAGCTCGGTACTCATGCCTTCCACTAAAGATTACTTCCGTTTTAACGGCTCATTAACAACGCCCCCTTGTTCTGAAGGTGTTCGTTGGTTTGTGTTAAAAGACCCTATAGAAGCTTCCCCGAGTCAAATTAAGCAGTTTAGAAAAATGATGCACGGTAATACCAATCGTCCGGTTCAGCCAATTAATGCTCGAGTGATTTTACAGTAGTAAAAATCCGTTAAAACTTGGTGCTATAGCTCAATTGCATTTGAGCTATAGCACCATGACCACTTTGGTGTTTAGCCGTCGCCGGCTGCACCGTTAAACTAGCCCTAAACGTGGGCAGACTATACTATCACTAACCTCTAACTCAGTGACCATTGAAAATTTTTGTTTCTGAATTGACGAGATTTAAAGTAAAATAATAATCATTTTTAATTATGAAGACGGTTGACCGTTTTAACTTAGACATCGTTAATCTAAGCAGTTATTATCGTTAGCAGCATTTACTGTTAACAGGTCGTTTTTTGAAAATCCCACCAATATCCCAAGTTTTACCACAAATTGAACAGGCGCTAACATCGCACTCGCAAGTCATTTTACAAGCCCCTCCTGGCGCGGGTAAATCCACTTACTTACCGCTGCAATTATTACAGCATGCTAAGTTTAGTGGCAAAAAAATTATCATGTTAGAGCCTCGCCGTTTAGCGACCCGTAATATTGCGCGCTTTATTGCGCAGCAACTGGGGGAAAGTGTCGGACAAACGGTCGGTTACCGGGTCAAAGGTGATCATAAAGTTAGCAATAATACCCGTTTAGAAATCATTACCGAGGGTATTTTAACCCGAATGCTGCAACAAGATCCGGAGTTATCGGACGTTGACTTAGTTATTTTTGATGAATATCACGAACGCAGTATTCATGCAGATCTCAGCTTGGCATTATGTTTAGAAATACAAGATGCCCTGCGTGATGATTTATCTTTATTGGTAATGTCAGCCACGCTTAATGGCGCACAATTGCAACAACTGATGCCACAGGCGAATATTATTGAAGCGCAAGGTCGCTGTTATCCGGTTGAATTACACTATAAGCCTCGTCAATTAAAGCTGCCCTTACCACCACAAATAACCCGGTTAATTGAACAAGCCCTTGAGCTTTACTCCGGTAATATTCTGGTTTTTTTACCCGGCGCTAGCGAAATAAACAAAGTTGCGGCGGCGTTAAGTCATCTCCCCGCTAATGTCGACGTTTTGCCGTTATATGGTCAGTTGGGCCAACAGCAACAAGATCAAGCAATTGCCCCGACCACCAGCGATAAGCGCAAAGTGGTGTTAGCGACTAATATTGCCGAAACCTCCATTACCATTGAAGGGATAAGCTTGGTGATTGATTCTGGTTTGGTCAATCGGGCGGTGTTTAATCGCAATAATGGCGTGACAAAACTGAACAAAGAACAAATTTCGCAAGCCTCGGCTGAGCAACGTGCTGGTCGAGCAGGTCGTGTTCAAGCGGGCCATTGCTGGCGATTGTGGCCACAAGAGCAGCATAGCCGCTTGGCAAAATATGATGTACCGCAGATCCTGCAAAGTGATTTGCTATCACTCGCGTTAGACTTGGCAAAATGGGGAGTGAGCGATCCCACACAACTGCAATGGCTTAATCCACCACCGGTGCATAACCTTGATCAAGCTCGGCAATTATTGATCGAATTTAAGGCTATCGATCAACACTTTAAACTCACTACCTATGGCGAGCAACTCTATCAATTTGGCACCGAACCACGGATTGCTCACATGATGCTATGGGCCCAAAACCAGCATTTAGCGCCATTGAGTTGTTATCTTGCTGCGGTATTAGAACAAGGTGGCGTGTTATTAAACCGCATTGATATAGCCAGCCATATTAGTTCTCTAATTCAGGGCGGTAATCGTAGTTTTAATCAACAACAAGCATTAACCCAAGCCAAGAAATATTTAAAAAAACTGGCGGTTAAGCCTCTGGAACTCTCCGATCTCAGTAGCGAACAATGTGGCTTGTTATTGGCACAAGCTTTTCCCGATCGCATCGCACAACGTCGCCATGCCACCGTTGATGGTGAAAAATATTTATTGGCCAATGGTTACGGCGCTTCAATGAACGATAACAGTGAATTAAGTGAGCCATATATCGTGATTGCTGACTTAATGAGTTTTGGTAGCAGTGGTAATGAAGGACGAATATTTTTAGCTGCAAGTCTTAATCTTAAACAACTAGAATCTCTTAGCCCTGAGCATTTTAGTGAGCAACAACTGATGAAATGGGATGACAAAGCAGATAAGGTATTGGCACTACAACAAACAAAAATTGGCCGTATTGTCGTTAAACAACAGCCCTTAACTCTGATTGACCGCATACAATTTGAACAAGCTTTAATCGCTGGAGTTCAAGCCAAAGGCTTAAGTTACTTAGGACTCACCAAAGCTGACAGCCAATTATTAAATCGACTTAACTTTGCCCATCAACAAGATAATCAACACTGGCCAGATTACAGCGAAAGCGCGCTGTTAGCGCAGTTGTCACAATGGTTACAACCCTACTTCAATGACGCAAAAAAACTTAGCGCACTGAAACAAATCAACATCAGTGATGCATTATTATCACGTTTAGATTACAAGCAGCAACAACAGCTTAACCAACAATTCCCTAGCCATTATCGCGTTGCGACCGGCACCAATGTCCGATTAGATTATAGTGATACTAATCACGTGAAATTGTCGGTTCGCATTCAAGAGATGTTCGGCATCATGATTAACCCTAGCATTAACCAAGGAAAATTCATTTTACTGGTCGAACTATTATCACCGGCGATGCGACCGCTGCAATTAACTCAAGATTTAGCTAATTTTTGGCACGGCAGCTATCAATTGGTCAAAAAAGATATGAAAGGTCGCTATCCACGGCATTATTGGCCAGAGGATCCCAGCGTTGCCATGCCAACTAATCGGGTCAAAAAGAAAATGGCAAAATAGTACAACAAATAAAAAACATGTTTATACTACCTTCATCAACTAAAGAGATAAGCAATATTAATGAGCAGTTTAGATAAGTATATTTTCAGACAACCTTTTGAATGGGCATGGCTGCATCCTAAATATTGGAGTACTTGGTTTATTATTGGGCTAGTGTCATTTTTCGCCTTCGTACCACCGCGTATTAGAGACTGGTTTGCGGTTAAACTAGCGGCCTTGGTCTTCAAATTTGCAAAAAAACCAGTACGAATTGTTAATGCTAACCTTAAGCTATGCTTTCATCATTTAGATCAAGCGCAACGTGATGACTTAATTCGTCAAAATATTGAGATTGCGATGATCTGTTTATTGGCTCAAGGGGAATTAGTTTTTCGCTCCAAAGCATATATTCGTAACCGTGCTGAAGTTCATGGTTGGGAGCGTTATCAAAATATTATCGATCAAGGAAAAATCGCCATTTTTATTGCGCCACATTTTTGGGGTTTAGAATTTAATGGCGTATCACTACTTGCGAGAGGCGTGCCATTGGTTACTATGGCAAATCGCCATAAAAACCCAATGTATAACTGGATGTCGATGAAACAACGTTCTCGTTTTTGTGATCGTGTTTATGTTCGCGAAGGAGGCCTTCGCGTGATGATAAAAGGCGCCAAAGAAGGTAAAAGCTTGTTCTATTTACCTGATGAGGATCATGGCCCAGAAAAATCTGAACTGGCACCATTCTTTGATACCACCAAAGCAGCGTTACCCGTATTGTCTCGCATCGCCAAAGCAACCAATGGCGTGATTGTGCCACTCTATATTGCTTACGACAGAACCGCTCATAAATTCAATTTAACCATTGAAGAGCCACTCGATTGCACCGCCGGTTGCTCAAAAGAAGCTGAGGCATTATTTTTAAATAAATTGGTTGAAGATATGATCAGCAAAGATATCAGCCAATACATGTGGATGCTGCGGATATTCAAAACTCGGCCCCCCGGGGAAGACTCGCCTTATTAAGACGAGTTACTCAATCGACGTTAATCGCTCTTTAGCTAGAGACTCTTGCTCAATTAAAAATTGTTGCATAGCTTGACCACAAATAAGCAGGTCATCCCAACCAAGTTTTTGACGAACAGTATGCCAACGCTGGGTTTTTGTCATCGCTTTTAACATCGAGATATACTGCTGTAGTACGTTAGGAGCGATTGATGGTTTAGCAAACAAACCGCGCCAATTAAATAAAACAACATCGTAGCCAAGCTCTTTTGCCGTTGGTATATTCGTACCTGGTATTTGCTTATCTGCGGTGATAGCAATAACTCTTAATTGTTTAGCCTTAACTTCATCTACTACCTCACCATATCCGGTAACCAAAGCAACTGCATCATCTTGATATAAACGTTTTAATGCATGAGCCCCACCATTACTGGCGATATATCTAACCTGATTAATATCAGCCGCCTTAATAATTAAAGATATTGTAAGATGGTCAAGACTGCCCTTCGATGAGCCCCCTAATATCCTATTTTTTGCGTAATCTTGTTTTATGAGACTGAGTAAGTCCGACAACGATTTAATGGGAGATCCAACAGGAACAACAATGACTTGATATTCTGCCATAACAACACATACGGGACTTAATTCACGAAAGCCATAGGGCACTATACCGTTAATGTTTCTCAATATTAATGGCAGAGACTGAATCATTAAACTGTTTTTTCCATATTGAGGATTTTTCAAAAATTCCATCAGTGCCCGCCCTCCTCCTGCACCGGAAAAATTGACATAACGTGGTGGAGTAATAACGCCATTATCGTGTAATGTTTCTCCTATTTTCCGAGCCGTTAAATCCCAGCCACCACCAACGGCACCAGGGATCACAAAATCGATTTGACTGGCCGAGGCTATGCTACTAACACTGTATAAAATTATAAGAATAATCCGTTTCATCATAAAATTGACCATATCAAACTTAATATAGACAATAATAGTTTGTCCCCTTACAACACTCAATACATTTTATATCGACGAATAAAACATCATTATCATCCGACAGCGATTATCTGCTACTTAAAAATGAGACCTGTCACTCATAATCAATCATCTTTCAATGAAAAAAATATTGGATACTCAAATTTAAAATAACAGATATTGCGATCGTAATAATACTTTATTGAGAAATATAGAACCTTACTGAACTCGGGGTGATACATCTCCAATTGTCTATATTTACCGAAGGTTGATTATATCAACCAACGTTATTGTCATTTTTAATACAAAAGATAGGAAACTCTAAGAAATAAAGTACTATCCTTAGCTTATTAGTTCATTTTTAATTGCATAGGAAGTGTATATTATGAATCGGTGTATTATTTTGGGGTTTTTAATTCTATTCATGGCAGGCATCCACGCAGGGGAATTACCGACTCACTTTAACGTTGATACCTATCCGGCTTGGGTAAAAAAACAGCCAATCAAAACTGACATACCTGATAGTCCTTTACCTACTTCTCACTTTTACTCAAGCCATCAAGTGAATTTAAACAAACCCGAACTCGTTAACTTTTATGAGCTATCTGCCAAAATCAATAATGCTCAAGGCATATCTGAAATATCAGAAATACAAGTAAATTATTTACCGGCTTTTCAACGTCTCATTTTTCATACCATCGAAATAGAGCGAGCAGGAAAAGTAATCCACAAATTGCAACGTAATAAATTCAAATTATTTCAACAAGAACAAGAATTAAATAGTAAATTATATAGCGAGTCATGGTCTGCTTTATTCATTATTGAAGATTTGAGGGTGGGAGATATATTAAGCTATAGTTATAGTATTATTGGTGAAAATCCCGTCATGGGAGATAAATTTTTTGGCGGCTCAATGTTAAGTTGGCACGCACCAGTACAATTGATGAACTTTAGATTACTGACCTCAGGAACACCGATTTACTTTAACAGTTCAAGAATTGAACAATTAAAGACCATTCAACAAGGTAATCAATATGAGTACAATATTAACTTAAATGATGCGCCAGCAATTACGCCCGACGACAGCGCGCCAACTTGGTTTACGCCTTACGATTTCATTGAATACTCCGAATATAAAACTTGGGCCGGGGTCGTCGATTGGCACTTCCTCTTTATCAAGATAAATATATGCCAACAAACAAGATCAATGCGCTTGTCCAAGATTTAACCCAAGATAATTCCAGCATCAAACAAACAGTCGAACGTATTATCAATTATGTACAAGATGATATACGTTATTTCGGGATAGAATTAGGTGAAAACTCACACAAACCGAGTTTCCCTACTGAGACAATTAAACGTCGCTATGGTGACTGCAAAGATAAATCGGTGTTATTAGTTTCGATGCTACGTACTCTAGGGATTAAAGCGTATCCGGTTCTTGTTTCGAGCTATAAAAAGAGACGTTTGCTGAAGCTTCTTCCCTCCCCTGCAGCATTTAATCATGTGATTACGGTCTTTGAACTCAACAATAAACGCTACTGGGTTGATGCGACTATAACGGATCAAGCAGGCAGTTTGAATAACATGACATTACCAGAGTATGAGTATGGTTTAATTTTAAAAAACAGTGAAAACAAATTAACAAAAATAGCAGAAGTCGACGGTGCTCAATCTCTTAATGCCACAATAGATTTCTCTGAGATTTTTGATATAGATAACAAAAAAAATTATTTAACTATCACGAGTAAGATGACGTTTAGTGGTTGGAGAGCAGATCAAATACGCTCTTATTTCAAGAATTACGGCCCTAAAATAGTAACCAAAGATTATCAAGAGCTTTACTCTCGGTATTATCGAGCAACGACACAACAACAATTAGTCACATTCGAAGACAATGTATTAGACAATAAGGTATCTCTTCATTTTCAATTCAACTCAACAATGGCAGCCACGCAATCGGCTGGAAGAAACGAGTACGAAATCTATGCTTTTTCTTTATCTGAATATCTTGAATCACCGAAAGTGGTCGATCGAAAGGCTCCTTTCCAAATGCTACACCCGGTCGCTGTCAATCATAATATAACCATCAATTTTTCAGAAAACACTCATCTACTTTGGCATCAAAATTTACAAGAAAAAAATCTTAATAATGAATTCTTTGATTTTAAAATTACCACAACTAAACAAAAAAAATCTATTGGTATTAAATATAACTATAAAACCAATATAGAACACATTGAGCCAAGTATGATCCAAGCATATTTAGGAATGAACTTAGCAGCAAAAAGACTACTTTCATTTAGGTTTTGGACCAATAAAAATTTAAACAATAAATCCAATTTCAAACAGAACAAAACCAGAGTTAAGAATTTGATTAACAAACTCATGAAAAAAGGAAGTTAATATGATGGTCTGGCGTTTAATCTTAATAATATTACTGCTTTCAGGTTGTAAAACAACGACTCATCAACCCACTCCAGATATGGAATTAAACCAGTTAATCGAACAAATCACACAAGACCCAGACTCAGTCAGTTACTTGAAGTTTTGGAACACCTATTTACAATCAAGCCAAGCGCATAATACCGGCATTCAATTTGAACAATATCAGCAAAATATAAATGCACTTGAAGCTGGTACATTAATCTGTACTGATATTGATTGGCAGGCTCTGACTGGTTTAAATGTATGGTCAATAAACCCTCATTTAACCGCGGCTGAATGTTATGAATCACAAGGCTTACCTGCACTTGCTAACAATCATAATAATATTGTTAGTTTCTTATTAAATGGCGTTTTATCGAGTAAAAGTGGCGAAAGTTTTTATTCAGCTTATGAAGTGCCTACGGCAGGTGATGCAGAGGATATTATCGAGTTGTCGGGTTATACAATTGTCGATCAATATAGTGAATTTAGAGCCAACAGACACGCTCTCTATTACGTTATTGTCGCCAACGAGCAAGAAACCAACATTCAACGCACTTTTTATTTTGATAATATGCGACTTTACCACGCATTGTCAGGTGTCCAGTTTCCTTTTCTTGGCTTAGACGATCAACTTTATTCTCTGGTGTTGAAAACGCTAACTCAATCGACTTATACCGCTAACATGGCTGAAGCCGCAGCTGCCATTGCAGCAAAAGAATACAACAAAGCCGCTAATTTTTATCTCTCTGCCATTGCTGTTGGTAGCGCAAAAGCAAATTATGAATTGGCTAAACTTTGCTTATTAAAATCGAGTGAACTAGCAAGTCTCAATAAACACAGCTGTAGCGAATTTTTAATTCAAGCGGCTGAGTTAGACTTGATCGACGCACATATTCTATTAGCCTATTTATACCATCAAGGAATAGATGTTGAACCCGATAAAGAATTAAGCAATGAGCTAATGAAGACTATCAGCCCAAGATTAGAACCCGGTAAAGCTTGGTACAAATTAGCAAATTATTTTTATTCGGGTTATCTCGCTGATGTAGATACCGGATCAGCAGTCAAAGCGATGGAGAAATCAGCAAGCCAAGGAAATACTGATGCTAAATATTTTTTAGTACAAAAATCTTATAGTGATAAAAAAATCAATAAACAACAATTCACAGAACGGTTAGAGCTATTATCGAAAAAAGGTCATGCACTATCACAGTATATTTTAGCGATGCACTATACAAAACAACAAGACATGAATCTAGCTAAGCATTGGTTAGAACAAGCCGCCGAGCAGGGAGTACCAGGAGCTTACTTCAAATTAGGCGTCGCTTATCAGTTTGGCCATTTCGGCACAAAGGATCTCACTAAAGCATTTATCAACTATCAAGAAGCAGCAATACGATGGTATCAACCGGCCCAATTTAAAGTGGGCTGGTTTAACATGGAAGGTAAAGCCGTGTATAAAGATTACAATATAGCACTGTTATGGTTTAATCTTTGTGCCCTCAGGGGGAACTTAGACTGCATTGCGAATATTGGCTACATTTTCGATTTAGGCTTAGGTGTTGAGCAAGATCATAACATTGCTTATACATATTATAAGGCTGCAGCAGATAAGGGATTACCAAGGGCACAGTACAATTTGGGTTATTTGTATAACTATGGCTATGGCGTCGATAAAGATATAAACCAAGCTTTAGAGTGGTATCAAAAAGCTGCAGAAAATGGTGATGCTATGGCAATGAATACCTTAGGCCGATTTTATCTAAAAGGTGTTGATGTTATACAATCAAACGAAATGGCATTAGAATATTTTAAAAAGTCATCTCACCATGGACATGTTTGGGGAAGTATAAACTTAGCAGAAATGCATACTCAAGATCATCCCCAAAAGGCTATTGAGCTATACAAAAAAGCAATCACACAAAGTAATTCATTACGATTAAAAATTATCTTTAAATGTAATAATAAGCTTAGCAGCGAACTCTGTCAGTCATTATAGATGAGCCAAGATTGATATCCAAAATCTGTGAGCATTAATAAGTTAGTGAACTTCGCTATAGGAATATTTCGATCTTTTCTTTCCTATGGCGCAATGGGATATAAGAAAGAAATATTTGTTGGATTAGATTTTGTATGGGTAATCGTGACAATTAATATCAGAGTCACTTGTTATATGCAAAACAGCATAAACGAGCCTAAAACATTGTATTATTATTTTTAGATTCCTTTGGAACAGGCTGCCCAACTCCCCAATGCTCAACAAGCTTCCCCTCTTTCATTCGAAATATATGGATACCGGCACCACCAAGGGAGTCAGGGGTGTGTTTGACGTGAAGATGGAGCCAAACAAGATCACCTTCGGAAGCTGTTCGCTTAATAGACATTGAAAGTTCAGGGTACTTCTTATATCGGCTTGCAAACAAGCTTAATAACGCATCTCGCCCATCCCCTATGTTCGGTGTGTGCTCAATAAAATTTTCGCTATAGCATTCATTACGCAAAATATCTATCCGATGCGAAGGCTCAAGATCAGGTCTATTTTCGAGGATATCCATACAATACAGAGCCTTCTTTAGGTTAGATTCCTCTAAAGCAGTTCCTGCGCTTTCTTTCGCATTAAGTTCACCGACTAAAATAAGCGTGAAAACCCCAAAAATTAAGGCTTTAATCGATATTTTTCCAATACTCATATATTTCCCCTATATCAGCTGCTGTCAGATTATCTGCGCCTTGCACGATTTTTCCAGTCGAAATTCGGAATATTAACCCACCACCAAAAACAGCTCGCTCCAAACCTTGACCATGGTAGAAGCAATAACCGAAAAATTAACCTTTAGGATATGCACTTAATGCTTCATAAGAATCTTCGTGCCCATCGGACATTGTATAACCTGCATTATGTAAGCAGAGGACGCCAATATTCTTTAGAGTTTGAAATACACTATCTAAACGATCAAGGTCAGTAACTTGAGGCCAAGCCTTTTCTGCTTCAAATTTTTCTCAAATTCGATGTTTACGGACTCACGAAGCATCTTCTCGTCAGCACCTTCTTCAAGTAAATCAGATATCACTTTACTTAGAGCGATAACATGGCTGTAGAATTAATGGTTCTCAGCCTAAATTTTTAACATATGAAGACAATAGTTGAGATTGTTCATATTTTCAATCATTAACTGAACGATCGGTGACA
>SPKZ01020109.1_pt1 | contig 11960 bp, 9 predicted proteins | sample 2456571 | NCBI WGS metagenome assembly SPKZ01 (sample SAMN11192286, study PRJNA482655) | marine metagenome | biome: ENVO:00000447; feature: ENVO:00000244|ENVO:00000211|ENVO:00000569|ENVO:00002023; material: ENVO:00002151; isolation source: ocean water from marine abyssalpelagic zone ...
AATCAAGCGGCAATGAAAGAAATTTTTGAAGCGGGTCCAGATATTTTCAGCATCATGGTTACCGTTGATATAATTATTGCCAACATATGGATGGCGGTATTATTGATCCTAGCCAGCAAAGCTAAAGAGATTGATGCTAAAACGGGTGCTGATACTTCGGCTATTACAGCGCTAGGTAAGAAAATATCTGACTATCATGCTCAAAACTCACGTATTCCTAGTACAAAAGATCTAATGTTAATTGTTGCTGTAGGTTTTGGCGCAACTGGTATCGCTCACGTTGCCGCTGATTTCATTGCGCCTTTTTTCGATCAATTTGAAATGGCGAAAAAATTCAGCTTAAACAGTAAGTTCTTTTGGTTAATTATTACCTGTACCTTTATTGGTTTAGCAATGTCCTTTACCAAAGCCCGTAAATTGGAAGCTACCGGTGCATCAAAAATAGGTACGGTTTATTTATACATTCTTATAGCGACCATTGGCATGCATATGGATGTGACTCTAATCGTTGAGACACCAAAATACTTTGCCCTTGGTGGTATTTGGATGCTAATACATGCCGCGCTTATGTTGGGCATGGCTAAATTAATTAAAGCGCCACTATTCTTTATGGCGGTTGGCTCGCAAGCTAATGTTGGAGGCGCAGCGTCTGCACCAATTGTTGCCGCCGCATTCAACCCTGCGTTGGCGCCTGTAGGCGTATTATTGGCTGTGTTTGGTTATCTTGTCGGTACTATCGGTGCATATTTTTGTGGTTTGGTACTGAAATTTATTGCACTTTAATAAGGAGTTATCATGCAACAAAAAACAATTAAGGTTGGCAATATTGATGTTGCCAACGACAAGCCATTTGTATTATTTGGTGGTATGAACGTATTAGAATCTCGTGATATGGCGATGTCTATTGCAGAGAAGTACGTTGAAGTGACCACTAAACTTAATATCCCTTACGTTTTTAAGGCATCATTTGATAAGGCTAATCGCTCGTCGATTAGCTCTTATCGCGGACCGGGTTTGGAAGAAGGCTTACGTATTTTTGAAGAAATTAAACAAACCTTTAATGTGCCAATTATTACTGACGTGCATGAACCGTATCAGGCAGCACTAGTTGCCGAGGTTGTTGATGTCATTCAATTACCCGCCTTCTTATCGCGTCAAACCGATTTAGTCGCCGCAATGGCTAAAACTAACGCGGTGATTAACATAAAAAAAGCACAGTTCTTGTCACCTGAGGAAATGCGTCATATATTGGCGAAATTTAAAGAAGCGGGTAATGACAAACTTATGTTATGTGAGCGTGGTTCATCGTTTGGTTACAATAACCTAGTTGTCGACATGTTAGGCTTTGGCATCATGAAAGAAATGTCATACCCTATTATATTTGACGTGACCCATTCATTACAGCGCCCTGGTGGACGCAGTGACAGTGCTGGTGGTCGTAGAGCACAAGTAACACAACTTGGTCTTGCTGGCATGAGTCAGGGCATTGGTGGGTTATTCTTAGAGTCACACCCTGATCCTGATAACGCAAAATGCGACGGTCCCTGTGCATTGCCTCTTAATCGCTTAGAGCCATTCTTGGCACAAATGAAAGGCATTGACGAATTGGTTAAATCATATGATGTGATCGATACTAAATAACGGATAAGAGCCAGTGTGTTATGATCAAAAAAGCCAGTTATGTAACTGGCTTTTTTATTATCTAATTAGGGGAGAGCACGAGCGATAAGCTCGTTCCTAATTAATATGATACCAATCCACATTAAAGACTGCCCACTTATGCTGGTTAAAGCAGCTGAATACGTCGTTGCTCTCAATCCCAATAGCCAGCTATTGGTCAATCGAGCGCCTAGTCTTCACCAGCTTTACCTACACATAACAAGATCACTCTTCAACGAGGATTGGTATTAGCGTTTTCTAGCGGTCATGATCATAGATGGGGTATTGATCGTGTGCACGGTGACTAAACCAAATTTTTCTGCTTCTGGTAATAACGGTCTAGGTGCTTTAAAGCTGATGCTTTTTTTCAGTTCAATTTTATTCATCTTCATATCATCACCTAACATGCTAACAACTTCTTGTTCCATAAAAGCTGAATTTAACTGCATCTCACTATCGATCGCTGCGTTGCTTGCAAACGAAATTGCGATGCTGGCGATAACAAAAGTGGCTTTGATTAGGGTGTTCATGATGGTTCCTTTGAGTTGATGTTTAAAGTTTCTATTTAATTTCGGTTAGCACCGTTGCTAACGTGGTGATAATGTAATCAATTAAAGTTGCTTCAACAAACGATAAAATGTAATATTTCGCATTAGAAAAACTAATAATTAATAGGGACGGGTATGTCGAGACGATTACCTCCATTAAATGCATTAAAAGCTTTTGAAGCCGCAGCACGTCATTTAAGTTTTACCAAAGCTGCGGAAGAGTTATTTGTGACGCAGGCAGCAATAAGCCATCAAATTAAGGCACTTGAAGAAAATTTGTCGATGAAAATGTTTCGTCGTAAAAATAGAACCCTGCTGTTAACTGAAGAAGGGCAAAGTTATTTCTTAGATATAAAAGATATCTTTAGTTCCTTATCTCAAGCCACAGAAAAACTATTGTCAAGAACCGCTAGTGGTACATTAACAGTTGCGTCACAGCCCAGTTTTGCTATTCAGTGGCTAGTGCCACGGTTGGCCCAGTTTAGTGAATTACATCCTGAGATTGATGTGCGCATTAAAGCCATCGATCTTGATGAAGGATTTCTGAACGACGATGTCGATATTGCTATATATTATGGGCGCGGGCTTTGGCCTGGTATTAACGCTGAGAAATTACGTGATGAATACTTAATCCCCGTTTGCTCGCCAAGTTTATTGACGGGAGATAAACCGTTAAATAAACCGTCAGATTTAGCCAAGCATACTCTGCTACATGATTTGTCGCGCAAAGATTGGAAAAACTGGTGTCGTCAAACTGGCGTTGTCTCACTTAATGTTAATCACGGACCTATTTTTAGTTTGTCATCATTGGTGATGCAAGCCGCCATTTATGGGCAAGGTGTAGCGTTAGGTTATAGCGTATTTGCACGCCCTGAAATAGAAGCCGGAAGATTAGTATGTCCCTTCGATGAGTTTTTAATGAGCAAAGACGCATATTATATCGTATCGGAAGAAAGCCAAAGTGAGTTGGGTAAGATTAAGGCGTTTAGACAATGGATGTTGGCTTTATTTGAACAAGAAAAGGCAAGCAGTCGCATGCCAGGAGATTTACGTGAAACTTAAATTATTAGTGACTTTTATTGCACTTAATGGTGCTTTAGCGACCATGTTGGCGGCGTTAGCTAGCCATAATGCCACATTAAACAGCTCTAGCTATTTGGTTGGTGTCTTTGACAAAGCAAGTACGCAACATTACGTGCATTTATTAGCATTATTGTTGGTGACGATCGCGTATATGCAACGTGGTGAGCGTGCATGGTTAATAAGCGGCGGGCTATTTGCGCTGGGCATCACATTATTTAGCTATCCGTTGTATCTATTTTCCTTTACTGGCGCTAAAATTGCCGGCTTTTTAACACCCATTGGTGGTGTATGTTTTATTATGGGCTGGTTGGCCTTGTTAGTTGTTGCTTGGCGACATAAACCGAGAGATTAAATTATGAATAATGGGTTGTTGTTATATTGCCGTCGCGGCTTTGAAAAAGAATGTGCCGGTGAGATTCAGCAGTTGGCGACTGAGCAGGAAGTTTACGGTTATTGCGTGGTAAGTGATAATTCTGGCTATGTATTATATGTCACCACCGATTTAGCGGAAGCCGATAAGTTAGCTAACCACATTTCGTTTAATCAGTTGGTTTTTGCACGCCAAATGATTGTTGTGGTAGACCAACTGACCGATTTACCAAGTGAAGATCGTATTTCCGCTGTCTTAGCGGCCACCGAGCATTTACCATTATGTGGCGATATTCGCGTAGAAACACCTGATACTAACGAAGCGAAAGAGTTGTTAGGATTTTGTCGAAAGTTTACAGTGCCGCTTCGCGCCGCACTACGAAAACAAGAGGTCTTAACCGCTAAAGAACATAATAAAAAACCGGTGTTGCATTTAATGCTGCTTGATTCTAGCCGCGGTTTTATCGGTTATTCGTACCCTAAAAACAACTCGCCTTTCTTTATGGGCATTGCACGTCTTAAATTTCCAAGTGACGCACCAAGTCGCTCTACGCTGAAACTTGAAGAAGCTATTTTGTTGTTTTTACCGAAAGGAAAAATCGAAAAGCGCATGCATTCTGGCATGAAAGCGGTTGATTTAGGTGCGTGTCCAGGCGGTTGGACTTATCAATTGGTACGTCGAGGTTTGTTTGTTAAAGCTATCGACAATGGCCTAATGGCACAATCTTTAATGGATACGGGACAAGTGACGCACTTGATGGCTGATGGTTTTAAATATCAACCCGAGCGTACCGTTGATTGGATGATTTGTGACATGGTTGAAAAGCCAATTAAGGTGGCAGACTTAATGGCTGACTGGTTAGTCAATCAATGGTGTCGTGCCACTATATTCAACTTGAAATTGCCGATGAAAAAACGTCATATTGAAGTATACAAATGCTTAGAGCACATCCAAGCGAGATTACGAAAAGCCGGTATGCGTTATGAATTACAATGTAAACATTTGTACCACGATCGTGAAGAAGTGACCGTGGCGATTCAAATTTTACCGTCATCTTCTCGTTAATTCACACATAGCCTGATCTGATATCGCCAATTGCAGTAGATGTTCAAGATGCGTATTGCTGATTTTTAAGCAACGCAGTATTTGCTGCAATTTAATTTTTAGCCTTGCATCATCAATTTCTATCTGATCAAATACATGATGACAAATCAGCACTGCAAGCTGATATGCCGCAACCATTTGTCGCTCATCACGTTGGTATTCAATGTTTTCATCATGTAAAAGCGCCATTGAACTTTGCGTGATTTTTTGATTTTGCCAGCGTTGTGCCAGCGCCAAACTGATTTTTTGTTGTTTGGTATTGCTCGCTAAACCAAACAGACTATAAGCATGATGTAAGGGCGCCATGTCCTCACTATTAGTCTTGTGCTTATGGCCTTGAAGGATGGCACCTTCAAAGTACAGTGGCGCTAAATTTAGCAGGCTAAACATCGCTAACTGATTGGGTAATATATCGTGGGTATATTGAGATATATGCCGACTCATATTAATAACAGATTTCACTTTTTGATTTAACTCAAATCGAGTGGGGAAATAGTATTTTTCTAGCTGAGATTGCAGTGCTAATAAACTGAGTAAAGGCCCTATTTGTTGATTACCGATCATTTTAATCGCGTGGAAACTATCGTTAAATTGTCGGTGTGGGTATAAAGATGATAAACACGCGATCAGTGTTTTTTCCAGTATAGGCAGAGTGACTAACATGCGCTTTATCTTATCTTTATCTGGCGTCGTTTTTGTTAGCTCCTTTAATAGTATTGTAAGCGTAGGCGCTGGCTTCAGTCGATTTTTTGACTCGCTAAAGTCTTCTCTTTGTTCAATCTGTTGTTCTTTTAGCAAGCTGCTAAGTTTTTTCTGTGAAAATGTATTGGCGGCACACTGCCAGTGCTCAACGTCTGCTAGAGCCACTAATTTCTCTTGCGTTGCCATCACAAGGTGACCATTATCTTCCTGGTAGAGCAATAGCGATAATCGCTGTTTTTCAGGCTCGACGGCTTGAATAAATCCCCACTTTTGTTTGTCTATTTTAGTGACCATACCGGGTAGCGCTTTATCTACTGCTGTTACTAATTGTCGCAAAATTAATGCACAATATAACGGCTGACGTTGTGCCAAATAACTTAGCGCTTGATGCGTACTAAAAGCAGGTTGATTAGCTCTAGTTGCTGTTAGCTCAACAAACTTTCCGATAACAGCTAGGTTTTTCCCTAGATGAGAAATTGATTGCTGTCGGATTTTCTTAGGGAATCCACTGCCATCAAGTAATTCTTGATGCTCAATAATACCCAGCACGGCGTTGTGGTCGACAACATTTAATTTGTGTAAATAGTTGGCTGAATGTAATGGATGCTGGCGATAAAAGTGCTGCTGTTCTTTGGTTAAAGGCTGACGCTTGAATATGTGCTGCGCCAATGGATTTGAGTTTAACCCTAGACTAATATCCATGACAATCGCGCCACTAATTAAACTGCGAGCGGTGCGGGCATGATAATTCTGTTGTTGCGAAAGTTTTGCAGCGATGGCCCCGCGGCAAAATGCTTGATTGGCAAGGCTAGAAATATCATTGGGTTGATACAGCGACATTGCTATTGTGGTATCTAAACTTGCGGGCGACAAATGCCATAACCAGTCAAATAGGACTAATATTTGCACTTTTAGTTTATGAGCGTTGGACACCGATATTTTAACGCAGGCGATACTAAATGCATCGTCTAACTGTTGGCGTTGCTCGAAGATTAATGGCAGCAATGTATCGCTTTGCTTAGTAGTCATGCTAACAATAAATCCTAATGAGGCTGTCGATAAATAAAGTCATGTAAATTAACTCCAAGCGCAATGTCTTTTTTCAATCGAACAAGTTGATAGCTTAATTGCGCTGGCTGCTTATTATTATGCAGTTTGCTTAACAGTTTGTTTTTTTCATCTGGCTGCGCCGCAAACGCATCTTTAAGTGTGCCAAATTGGGTGAGCAGTGTTAGTGCAGCCTTAGGGCCCATGCCCGCTACCCCAGGTATTTTATTACCACTTTGACCAACGATGGCCCAGTAATCAAGAAGCTGGCGTGAACTGACATTGAATTTTTTCTGCACTAACTGCTCATCTTGCCATTGACTAGCGAAATGATCCCAAACCTTTGTTTGCTGCGCCAGTAGCTGTAAAAAACCTAAATCCGTTGAGATAACTGTGCACTTAGCGCCGCGCTGCGCTATTTTAGCGCTAAGTGTTGCAATGATGTCATCGGCTTCATCGTGAGGCGGTTGATAGGACGCAACGCCTATACCTTGCCATTGCTCAATGATTTTCGGCAGCAAAAGGGCTAAATCCTCTGCCATAGGTTTACGATCATGCTTATATTGTGGGTATAACGTTTTGCGCCAATTATTACCATCGCCGTCGAATATAGCCACAATATGTGTAGGTTGATGACCTCTAATAAGCTTCTTTAAAGCCTGTAAGGTCAAATTGATTAATTGCTCGCTGTCTAGCGAGGCATCGCTTGAAAAACCGCGTAAGGCACCATCAATACGTCGAATAAGATTTAACGCATCAATGATGACCAGGTGGATCATAGGTTGTTTATGTTTCATTATTTCTTAATTTGATAACAGGGAATGTATTTACTGCCCGGCAGTTTCATGCGGCATTGCTCGACAAAACTACTTAGCAAAGTATCCATTTTTTCCATGAGTGCCTGATCGCCACTTAATTCAAACAATCCCTGTCGCTTAATCGCCAAAATGCTCTCGTGTTTAACATTGCCGGCGACAATGCCTGAAAAGGCACAACGCAGGTTGGCGGCTAACGATTGAGTGCTTTGATCATAACTGAGGTTCAAACGACTCATATTTTGATGACTAGGATCGAAAGGCGTTTGAAAAACGAGCGGAATGTTTAAACTCCAATTAAAACGGTAAGAGTCTTCGCGAGTTTTCCTGTATTGGCGTACATCACTCATGCCTTGCTTTAATAACTGGCCCACGAGTTGGCTGTCGTCGATCACTATGGTGTAAAGCGCTTGTGCTTGCGCGCCTAATGTTTGGCCAATAAATAAATCTATTTGTTCAAAGTAAGCTTTGCTTTCTTTAGGGCCAGTTAATACCAACGGGAACGGATAATTTTTATTGGCTGGATCTAGCAAAATACCCAACAGGTATAATAATTCTTCTGCAGTGCCCGCGCCGCCAGGAAAGATCACAATACCGTGACCGACTCGAATGAAGGCTTCTAGGCGTTTTTCAATGTCTGGCAAAATCACCAATTCGTTAACGATTTGATTAGGTGGTTCGGCCGCAATAATAGACGGCTCTGTCAGACCGATATAGCGACGATTTTCTACTCTTTGCTTGGCATGGCCAATGGTGGCACCTTTCATCGGGCCTTCCATTGCACCTGGGCCGCAACCAGTGCAAATGTTGAGTTGACGCAAACCTAATTCATAGCCGACATCACGTGTATAGGCAAATTCAATGTCGTTAATTGAATGTCCGCCCCAACAGACCACTATATTGGGTTCTATCGCTTGACCAATCAACTTAGCGTTTCGCAATCCGCGAAAAACACGGTTGGTGATCACCTCGCTCGGTGATTGAGAGGCATCGTTTTCAATATGATAGTGATCACTCAAATAAACAATGTCACGCAGCGTCGAAAAAAGGTGCTCTTGCAAGCCAATAATGATTTCGTTATCAACAAAGGCCTGCTGCGGTGGGTTAATTAACTCTAATTGCACACCGCGCTCGCGAATAATCACGTTAATATCAAAGTCATGATATTGCTGCATGATGCTATCTGCATCATCGGTTTTAATGCCTGAGCATAATACCGCCAATGCGCACTTTCTAAATAACTGATAATGCGTTGAGTTTACGTCATTCTTGAGCTTGGCCGTTTCTATCTGTGATAGTTGCTCTAGGCTGCCTCGTGGGCTAATTTTTACAATCATATTGCCTCCTGCATTGATAATTGTTAGTAATCTACTGTATCTGGTAGAGCGTAGTTTGCCAATCAATGGTATGTTCATTCGTCAAATTATGACCACTTTTCATAGCCATCAAATTATTTTTAATGGCATAGATCCAGCGGCTACGGTCTGCTGACATGATATCAATATTCGGTGTTTTAGGGCTGATGCACAACCAATTTTTATTACTTTGTTGATGGCTAATCGTTTGCACACCACTTAACGCGGTCAGGCATAAATTTAAATAATTAGTGATATCAATGGGTCTATTGTCGGCTTGTCCCTTATCAATAGTGGTGCAGCCTATTGTGGTGATAAATAAAGATTCATCGTTAAGCTCTTGTAATTGAATTGGCATTGCCTTATTTATTTTTTGCAGTAATGACGATAATAATTGGCCAATGTCCTGTTGGGTGTCCTTCAGGGTATTGCCTGGTATGCTCGCCGCGAAAATGATGGTAGAGCTATTAAGTAAATAAATGTCTTGTTCGATGAGATTTGATAGCTCAGTGAACCATTGATGGCTCAATTGACTCGCTTGCTCATAATTTATGTATTTAAATAATCCATCAATTTGCATGACTTCTAACGCCATCAAATATTGCTGATTGGCGAAGTTATCTTGAAATGTTTGATGAAAATTAGTGCTATCAGTAATAGAGATTATCTTATAACGCGTTAGCGGTCGCTGGACATGGTTAACCATATATGCAGATTTTTTCGTTAGCTTAAGCCATAGTGCAAATATAAGAAAAGAAATGCTAAGTAATACAATGACAAGTTTTAATAAACTAAGCACAGTGATTGCTTTTTCATTGTCTTTTTGACTCTGCGTCAGTTTATCATTGAGTTGCGCTATTTGTTGTTGCAGGTTAATGCTTGGCGATTGCGGTTTATTTTTCAACGCGACTATTTTATCTTCTAATTGTGCCTGCTGGCGCACTGTTATGATCAATAGCGCAGCATAATGGATACTGGCTTTCTGATATTGCTGTGTTTGCAGGTAGCTATCACTTAAATACTGGTGTGCGGTTTTTTGCAGGATTAACGCCTTACGTTCTTTGGCAATAACCAATGCTTTTTCTGCAATAACAATGGCTTGTTGGTAATTATTTTGCTGCATATAAACGTCAGCCAAACTTAAATCATTGGATAATAAATAAAATTGGTGACCAATTTCTTTGAAATGTTTACCAGAAATTTTCAAATAATACAAAGCTTTATCTAAGTCTTGCTGTTTTTTATAGAGTTGGCCAATATTATGGTGAGCCAGTGAATAATATATATTTCTAGTATTTATTTTTAATGAATTAATAATGTTGAGATAATGTACCATGGCCAAATTAAGGTCACCGGACTCTTCATAACAAATCGCTAGGTTATTATAAACTGATGATGCGACGTCTGCTTGTCGAATACGTGCTGGCAAAGGAGAATCAACAGTAATGCCAATAGAGCTTTCTCTAGCCAAATCTACGGCTTTTAATGCATACTCTATCGCTAATTCAAATTGTTGATTCTTACGATAAAAGCGTGAAAACTGCACCAGTACAATGCTAAGTCTGTCACTTTTTTGAGCGAGTGCTAGCTGATAAGTCGCCATCAGCTCTTGCTCTGCTTTGGCTAATTGATCGGTAGCAACGTAATACTGGCTTAACTTCATCGCGGCATTTATTTGATATTGGCTATCATTGAGTGTTGCTGCAAGTGCTTTGGCCTCTATTAAATAGGTTTTCGCATTGTCTGGTTGTTGCAACAATAATAACAAAGAGGCTAGTTTGTAGGTTGATGCCAATAATAGCTTTTGTGCGGGCAACTGCTGATCGTTTACAAACTCGTTTTGTTTAAGCGTGCTAATGGCCGTTTTGAATATTGCTGTTGCTTCGTCATATTGTCGTTGCAACATGCTTTTATTCATCGCATGAAAATAATGAGTGTTAGCTAATAATAAAGGGCGTTGTTGCTCTTTGAGCAACATAAATACGTCATCCAATATCACTTGTATGAGCTTGTTGTTTTGCTTTTTATAATAATAATCCCCCTTCATTAATAATAAAGTAATATGCTTGGCTAAATCTTTGGTCAGCGGGTCTTCCTTGAGTGCTTGCTCAATAAATAGCAGTCGCTTTTCGAGCGGTAGTTTAGCTACTTGGGCCGACAATTTACTGGACGGCATATGTAGTAAGTTTCGTGCTTGAACTGTATTAGGTATCAAATAAATGAGCGTGAGAATGCTCATTGATAAAATAAACTGTAGGGTAGATTTGGGCATCAATTATCTTTTCTTATTATTATATTATTAGGGTCTGTTGATCTTTGTAGCTTGTGTTTGCAGCGAGTTGTTTGTGTTTTGTACAAGGCAGAGCCTGTGTGGTGTAGCTGGCTACACGAACAGGCGATAACGCCGTAGAAATCTCAAACAAACGCTGCCTAAGGGTCCAACTAGAGGCGCCTTGCGCAGCGTTATTCATCTTTCACTTGGAATAACTAGGGCATAATCCTCATGCCTTGCTCAGAACACCTCTATTTGAACAAAACTCAAGCGTAAAAGTTCAACAGACCCTCAGGAATTGGTATATTATAACCAAAATTACCCCCATTCTAACAATAAAACAAGATCATATAATGAAAACAAAATTAAGTATTGGTGCATTATTGCTAGCAAGTTTTGGCGCAAGTGCCACCGTTGACTATAAAATTGATTTATCTACCCCTGAACACCACATTGGAATAATCACCATGACATTGCCCGCTGGCAACGGTGATTCAACGGTGATGATGCCTGCATGGCGCACAGGGAAATACCAAATACTAGACTTGGCCAACGGCGTGAGAAATTTCGAGGCCGTTGATGACAAGGGAAATAAATTAAACTGGCAACATACAGATAAGTCTAGTTGGGAAATTATCAACCCTAGTAAAGGTGCTATCACAGTATCTTATAGTGTTTATGCGAACGAACTTGGCCTACGTACTCGCCATATTGACGATACTCATGCGTATCTCGATGCTACTGGTGTGTTCATGTACGATCCTGCACGCCGTAATGAAGATGTGTCAGTTAAGTTAAACGTGCCTAAAAGCTGGAAAAGTTATTCAGGTATGGACAGTGCGGGCACCCATCATTTTGTGGCTGATAATTATGATGTATTGGTTGATTCACCAATTGAGACGGGTATTAGCACCGTATTTGATTTTAAAGAAGATGGTAAAGATTACCAATTAGTTATTTGGGGCGAAGGCAACTACGACGCGCCTAAGATGGCTGAAGATTTAA
>SPKZ01012398.1_pt1 | contig 11959 bp, 8 predicted proteins | sample 2456571 | NCBI WGS metagenome assembly SPKZ01 (sample SAMN11192286, study PRJNA482655) | marine metagenome | biome: ENVO:00000447; feature: ENVO:00000244|ENVO:00000211|ENVO:00000569|ENVO:00002023; material: ENVO:00002151; isolation source: ocean water from marine abyssalpelagic zone ...
TCCGCCAGTTATCCGCCAAATTTCTGTCGCCCCACTTTGTTTGAAATTCGGCCAAACCAAAACTCTTTACCGTTTCGTTGTAAAAATACCATGCAGACCTTCCGCCACCCGACCCCCTCGGATCCATACGGCCTTTTGTATTCTGCTGCATTAATATTTTTCCTGCTTTTTTATCTCATCGTCCTCTTTCTTTTTTTCCTCGGCTGCAACAGCGTCTGAAATCAGCCCCTGAATTATCAAATCTCTCTTTTTTGGCGACATCATCGCAAATCGAAGCAAGCTATCTTCCATCGCAATAATATTCAAATTCTTTACTAAACCTTTTAAATTTACTTTTCGATGGTGCACCTCATCGTAATTTCCATAGGTTTTAGCAAGTACAGAAATGGTAGAATCGTAATAACATTTTGATAGCTGGTAATTTGGCCTGTCGTAATAATATTCTGCCAAGGCCAAATACGACATCGCTTGTTGATTTTTATCACCCACCGAACTGCTTATAGACAGCTTATAGTTCTCTATTGCAGTTGGCATATCGCCTTTCTCCTTATAAATTTCGGCTAAAACAAAATAAATTTTGTCTTTAAACTCTTTGTTTTTATCATCATTCAACATTTTTTTGAGCGGGCTAATCACCTTATCAAAATCATCAGAATCTCCCAACGAGCACATCGCCTTATTCAACTTGGCGTTAAACACCATTTCATAATCGGGGCTAATATTTATTACCTCATCATATAAATCTGTTGCTCGGAAAAAATTGTTTTTATTCTGACTAAGTTGAGCCAAAATGAATGTTAGCCTTGCTCTACTTCTCTTTTTCTTAGTTCCTTCAATAACTTCCTTGATGTATTCTGTGGCTTTACCTTGATCGTTCTGCCTCATCAGCTTAAAAGCTCTCACCTTTTTTGCCTCCAACAAAATTTCCTCGGGCATTTCTTCCGAATCCTCTTGCTCTATCAGCGTATAAATGTGATTTGCCTTGTCGTATCGTTCTTGTTCTACATACGTTTTATACAACCATAATTTCGCCTCATGCCTAATATCGCTCTCCTTAAATTCTTTAGCTACATACTCGAACATTTCGATGGCCTTTGGAAAATCCTTTTTATAAAAATTTGCTTTTCCTATCAGTAAATAAGCATCGTCTATCCACTTGCAGTATTCTTTTTTCTTAAGATAAATTGAATGACGCTGAATAACTTTAGAAGCTTTTTCTATCGCTTTATCCATTTCGGGATAAATAGATTGAGCAAGGCGCTCGTCACCATGCCGATAAATCGTTAAAACCTCCGTGTAATTATCGATATGGCCTTTTTCTAACTTTAATTTGCCCGCTCTAAGATTTTCTTTAGCATAAAAAAGTCCGTTGAATTTAGAATTAATGTTGTGATACGACCGTGTAACAAAGGTATTTTTCTTTGTAGAGCACGCGGATAATGCCAGTGCGCCCACCAATAGAAGTAAAAAAGAATTTCTTTTAACCCAAATCATAGCCAATCAAACGTCAGAATACAGGCATTATTAACCCATAAGGGGTAAAATTATTTTATTTTTCATTAAAACAACGGTAATTTTAAAATCTCAATTGTAATTTTTTCGTACGAGATTATTTTAAACTCTACTAATTTAATGAGAAAATATAGATTTATTTTAATGCAAGACGAGACGTATGAGGAGAAATCTTCGTTTTCGTTTTCGCCTACAAAGTTCTTTGCGCTGCTGATAGGAACGGTTTTCGGCTTTGCTGGAATCATCGTTTATGTTTTAGCTTTTACCCCAGTTCGGGAATATATTCCTGGTTATACAGATGTAGAATTGATGGAAAAAGCAATGGAAAATAAAATGCGACTTGATTCGATAGAAGAAAAAATGATTATAAAAGACAATTACATCAATAATATTCGTCAAATTTTGCTTGGTCAAGATACTGGACCTAGCACAAAAGAGGAAGAAGACAAATCGTTAAGTGATAAAGTTGGGATAGATACAAGAAGGTCGAAAGAAGATTCTGTTTTGCGTGATGCTATTAAAATCCAAGAAAAGTTTGGATTAAATACCACCACTTCAATAAGTAAAGTAAGTTCGGTATTGCCGTTTTTTTCTCCAATAAAAGGAGAAACCTCTAGCGAATTCGATCCAACCATTAAACATTTTGGAATAGACATTGTTGCACCAAAAGACGAAACGATTAAAAGTACTTTAAGTGGTACGGTGTTTATGGCCACTTGGACATCCGAAACTGGTTATGTAATTGGTGTACAGCATAAAAACAACATGGTATCCTTGTACAAACACAACTCTATTCTGCTTAAAAAAGTAGGAAATTATGTGAAAGCAGGCGAACCTATTGCCATTATTGGAAATTCGGGAAAGCTTACTACTGGCCCTCATTTACATTTTGAGCTTTGGGTAAATGGCAACGCAATTGACCCAGCACAATACATTGCTTTTTAAAACTCACATAGATGGCTATTAAAGCTAGTTTAAGCAAACCTTTCGCAAAATTAATTGCCTATCAAGTTAAAAAGTGGAGTAGTAAACCGTTTAAAAGTCAACGAAAAGTATTTCAAAAATTAATATCGAAAGGACAGCATACCATTTTTGGGAAAGATCACCAGTTTGGTGAAATAAAAAATTACCAAGATTTTCAAAAGCGAGTTCCAATAAGAGATTACGAAGAACTAAAGCCTTACATAGAAAGAATAATTGAAGGTGAAAGCGATGTACTTTGGAAAGGCAAACCAATTTATTTTTGCAAATCATCGGGCACAACATCCGGCGTAAAGTACATTCCAATAACATCCGACTCCATCAGCAATCACATCGATTCTGCTAGAAACGCCTTACTCTTATACATAGCCGAAACAAAGAATGCTGATTTTGTGGATGGCAAAATGATCTTTCTTCAAGGGAGTCCCACTTTAGATGAAATAGGAGGGGTTCCATTAGGCCGGCTTTCTGGAATTGTTGCTCATCACGTTCCTAAATATCTTTTGAAAAATAGACTGCCTAGCATGGCTACCAATAAAATTGAGGATTGGGATACCAAGGTGAACGGCATTGTTGATGAAACAATTGATGCAGATATGACAGTAATCAGTGGAATTCCTTCATGGATTCAGATGTATTTTGAACGCTTGAAAGAAAAATCTGGTAAAGCAACCATCAAAGAAATTTTCCCAAATTTTTCATTGTTCGTATTTGGCGGAGTCGATTACAAGCCATATCAAACCATGCTCAATCAATTAATCGGAAAAGAAATTGCTTGTATTGAGCTCTATCCTGCTTCAGAAGGTTTTATCGCCTATCAAGATTCGCAAAAAGAACCTGGTATGCTGCTAAATTTAGCCTCAGGTATTTTTTACGAATTCATTAAATCAGACGAATATTTCGACGAAAACCCACAGCGACTCACCATAGAAGACGTAGAAATGGGAGTAAACTACGCCTTAATTTTGAGCAGTAACGCAGGGTTATGGGGGTACAGCATTGGTGATACTGTTAAATTTGTTTCAACCAGCCCTTACCGAGTAGTGGTTACTGGCAGAATTAAGCATTTTATTTCGGCATTTGGCGAACACGTTATCGGAAACGAAGTGGAAGCAGCCATTACAAAAGCGAGTTTAGAAACAGGTGCAGAAGTAGCAGAACTTTCTGTAGCTCCAATGGTTAACCCTACCGAAGGATTACCCTACCACGAATGGTTTGTTGAATTTAGAACTGAACCTAAAGACCTTGAAGCTTTTGTAAAAATTATGGATGAATCGATGCAAGATCAAAATATCTATTACAAAGACTTAATTGACGGTGCTATTTTACGACCTTTGGTGCTCACTCGAATAAAACCCAATGGCTTTATGGATTACATGGCTTCGATGGGGAAATTGGGTGGACAAAACAAAATTGCTCGACTCGTTAACGATCGCACGGTTGCAGATAAATTGAGCAAATACATCATCGAAGATTGAGTAAAGATAAAAGACATATTGCAATTCTAGGATCAACCGGATCTATTGGCACACAAGCACTAGAAGTAATTAAAAGTCAGCCCGAAAAATTAGAATTAGAAGTACTAACAGCTGGTTCGAACATCGAATTACTTGCCCAACAAGCGAAAAAATTTAAGCCCAATGCAGTTGTAATTTCCGACGAAAGCAAATACGAAGCGCTTTCGGAAATGTTAAAGGACGAAGATGTAAAAGTATACGCTGGCGAAGACGCTTTAAATCAAATTGTAGGCATCGAAGCCGTCGATATAGTTTTAACTGCTATTGTTGGTTATGCTGGGCTTAAATCTACGATGTCGGCCATATTAGCTGGCAAAACGATTGCACTTGCCAACAAAGAAGCACTTGTTGTGGCAGGAGAATTGATTACCTCGGTGGCTCGCGAAAAAGGGGTAGACATTTACCCAGTAGACTCTGAGCATTCGGCTATATTTCAGTGCCTTACAGGAGAAATTTATAATCCAATCGAAAAAATATACCTCACAGCTTCTGGTGGACCATTTAGAGGTATGAAAACCGCCGATCTTAAAAATATTACCAAAGAGCAAGCACTAGATCATCCCAATTGGAGCATGGGGGCAAAAATCACAATAGATTCTGCCACCATGATGAACAAAGGGCTTGAAGCGATTGAGGCAAAATGGTTGTTTGGTTTAAAGTCCGATCAAATAGACATCATTGTGCATCCTCAATCAATTGTTCACTCGATTGTTCAATTTGAAGATGGATCAATGAAAGCACAAATGGGATTACCTGATATGAAGCTGCCTATTCAATATGCTTTTTCTTATCCGCTTAGATTAAAATCGGATTTTAAACGATTAGACTTTAAATATTTTAGCCAGCTAACCTTCGAATCGCCCGATCCAAAAACATTTCGTAACCTTGCACTGGCGTACGAAGCCATGGATAAAGGGGGTAATATTCCTTGTGTTTTAAACGCTGCGAACGAAATTGCAGTAGAATCGTTTTTAAATGATAAAATAGGGTTTTTGGCAATTTCTGAAGTAATTGAAAAATGCTTAGAAAAAGCTGAGTTCATTGCAAAACCATCATTAAACGATTATATTGACGTCGATTTCGCAACAAGAGCAATGGCCAAAGAGCTTATTGCAAAAGAAAGTTAGTACAATATGGAACTGTTTATTCAAATATCTCAATTTCTCCTAAGTCTGTCCATATTGATTGTCCTACACGAATTAGGTCATTTTATTCCCGCAAAATATTTCAAAACCAGAGTAGAAAAATTCTATTTATTCTTCGATCCCAAATTCTCGCTATTCAAAATAACTAGAGGAGGAACAGAATACGGAATTGGCTGGTTGCCACTAGGAGGATATGTGAAAATTGCTGGGATGATAGACGAATCTATGGACAAAGAGCAGATGAAAAAACCACCTGAGCCATGGGAATTCAGATCTAAACCTGCTTGGCAACGACTAATTATTATGATAGGTGGTGTTACTGTAAATGTAATTTTAGCCGTTATTATTTATTGGATGATCTTTTTTATCGCAGGATCGACCTATTTGCCTAACGACAGCTTAACAGATGGAATTTGGTGTACCCATGATTTAGCTACGGAAGTAGGTTTTAAAACTGGCGATAAAATAATTTCGGTAGACGGAAAAGAAGAGAACCGCTTCAGCAGAATGATGAATAAAATCTACGTTGGAAAAGAGGTTTTAGTTGAACGAGATGGTAAGCAAATGCTTATAGAACTGCCAGTTGATTTATTAGGCAAAATAAGCGAGGCGGAAATTAAAGGTGGGTTCTTCAATTTCCGCATGCCTTTCTTTGTTTCCACGCTTGTTGAAGGATATGGAGCAGTTGGTTCTGGAATTGAAGTAAAGGATAGAATTATTGGTTTAAACGGGAAAGAAATAAAATATTACGACCAGTTTAAACAAGGTGTAGCAGGCTTAAATGGACAAACTGTTAAAGTTACGGTTGATAGAGACGGTGAAGTTTTTAACTACGATGTAAAATTGTCTGAAAAAGGAATTGCTGGTTTAGGATTTGCTGGTGTTAAGTTAAGTCAGTTAGAAAAATTAGGAATGTACAAACTAAACGTTCAAGAGTACACGCTACTAGAAGCACTTCCTGCTGGGTTTAATGAAGCAACCGAAACACTCGGCGATTACATTAATGGATTAAAGAAATTAGCAAACGTTGAAACAGGTGCTTACAAAGGGGTAGGTGGCTTTATAGCAATTGTTAACATTTTTCCTGACCATTGGGACTGGTTGGTTTTTTGGAAGCTCACAGCATTCCTTTCGTTGATGTTGGCAGTTATGAATTTACTCCCTATTCCGGCCTTAGATGGTGGACATGTGATGTTTTTACTTTATGAGATGGTAGTGCAAAGAAAACCCAACGAAAAGTTTATGGAATATGCCCAACTTACAGGAATGGCAATGTTATTGCTACTACTTTTATATGCTAATGGAAACGACGTTGTTGGACTTTTTTAATAAAAAGAAAGTCTCTTTAATTTTACTGGCCTTCGCGCTGGTCATCTCTTCTACCTCTAATATTTACGCCCAAAGTATTTCCGACGATTCGTTGGAGCCTGTTGTAAACGAAGATACTAAATATCAAAAAATGCTTATTGTTCCGTTTGAAGAGCGCATGTATTTTTCGAACATTGATGGCTCGCTTGCCAAAATGAGCGGCAAAACGTCTAACGAAATCCGACAAACTTTTAGATACAACTTGCAGTATAGTCTGGTTATGCAAGTAAGGGCACACTCGTCGTTAGGTGTTGTATCGCTTCTTAGTAGTGATAAGGTAGAAATTCAAGAAGATTTGGTGAACGTATACGCCGCAATTGGCTACGAATACAAAGATATGCCAGTAGTAAAAGACACTACTACTTCTGGTAAGGCAGAAAAAACCGTTGATAACATTAAAGCGAAATTTAAATCCTTTAAGAAAAAAGATAAAAAGCAACAGCCTACAAGTCATGTTACCAACGGAGAACTTACTTCTGTAGTGGCTTATAATACTGAAAAATACATGGCAACTAAGATTGTAAACCCAGAGTTGCTAGGTTACTTACAAAGTAAATACGAAGCTGAATTGTTTCTTTTTATTAATCAGATAGATATTAAAGCTGCTTCTTTAGGACAAGAGGAAATTTGGAGCGGTTATGATGACAGAGAAGTGAAGGTTCACTTTACCATCATTAATTCGGCTGGGAAAGTAATTTTATCCACTGCCTATAAATCTCGCTTTTCGTCTCAGGTAACCGATATGAACGAAATAATAAGCGAATGCATTGATGACATTGCAAAACAAATCGCAGTTAATTCACCAAAGAAATCTGCTTCGGATGCAATGATCGAAAAACTAGAGGACGATCAAGAAATGATGGAAGACCAGAACATTTTAGGCGATTAAGAGGTAAAACACCTTACGTCTAACCTAATCCCATTTAAATAGTAACTGGTTAGGCAAATATTGTTTATGTGGCGTTATTTAAAAATTATTGCACTTCCTCTTGCAATGCTCCTGTTTGTGGACATCAATTGTATCCCCAGCAATGCTACCGCACAAAGAAAAGACGCCTACATCCACATAGGCAGCATTAATTTTAAGTTGCTCGAACACCTCTTAAAAAAAGAAATAGACAGTGTAAGAAATTCCAAAGGACTTGGGATCTTGATGAATAATGATATTCTTTATCAAGCTGCTGCAGATCATGCCAGCTTTCTTGCTACCCACAAAGAGCTCACACATTTTCAAGGTGGTAAGAAAAAAACTCCACAAAACAGGGTAGAGTTTTATGGAAGTAAGTATTTCTTAGCGCGCGAAAATGTGCTGTCGGTTCCGGTTCATATTCCAATAAGAGATAACTATAAACCCAAACCAGTTGCCCAAGTATTCTCTTTCTACCAGCAAATGGCCCACGAAATGATGCTGATGTGGGTTCACTCAAAAAAACATTACGCCAATTTAGTAAGCAAAAATGCATCTCATACTGGTGTTGCAATTGCTTTCAATAAGAAAAAAAGTATGTTTTATGCAGTAGAGGTAATTGCAGTTACGCCACTTAAATTTATCCCGGTAAAAGACCTTAGCTTATTTCCTTACGCCAAACTTAAACCTTCGGAATTACTCCAAAAAGAGCAACCTATTGAGATTTTGCCATCTCCTTACGCTGGAAAATGGGATTTAGTACCAATGAAAAGCTACAACAAGATATATAAGCATCAAGAAATGGCGAGTAGCATACAATACATGAACAGTATGATATTGATGCCTTACAAAGTGGCAAAAAAAATGCTGAAGGGTAAAAATAGTGGGATGATTTTCGAAAGTATTTCGCTAGAAACTTATCATTCCGATAGCCTTTTACTTCAACCTGCCAGGCGAAATGGAGGTTCTTTTTTTAACGGAGTTCCTAATAAGCCAAGGTACAGTAAAACGCTTATGGAAGAAGGAAAAGTAAATTCTGCATATGTTTACAGAAGAATTTTAGGGATTAAAACTTCACTAAAAAGAAGAATCGAATTCAGAATTTACACAGATAAAATTGATCCCAACAAATCGCTTAACCTCATTCTATTTAAAAACAATCAGGTCTTTCAAGCGCTGGAACTGCATTCCATTACACCTCAGCTTTTCAATTTCCCAAAGCCCGAAATGCCTTTTGTGGATGAATTAAAATACATCGATTTCCCGCCTAAAAATTTAGAAGAAGTAATTAACGATACGCTCGATTTTACCATCTACTTTAAGCGAAACGAACACGAGGTAGAAGAAAAGAGTTTGAAGCCAATCATCAGCCTTTTTAATACAACAGGACTAACCATTAAAAAGGCTATCATCAACGCATATTCCAGCGTGGAAGGCACCGAAAAGATAAACAACGAACTTTACGTTAAACGAGCGCAGCATTTTATTGAGGCCATGGAACCGTACATGGAATCTAGCTTTAAAGAAGATCTTACTTCAGAAGAAAATTGGGAACTTTTTAAAGATCAATTGGCCAAATCGAACTTTGCCTTTTTGCTTAAAAAAGACAAAAAAGAAATCCGCGCTTATGTTAATGCCAATGTTAACAACGCCGAAATAAGCGCAATGCTTAATCAACAGAGGTATGCTCACGTTACCTTAATTACCAAACAAACCAATATCGATCACAGCCAACAAAACCCGGATGAATTAATTAAAACACTCATCGACTGGTTCAATTATAATGTTGAGCATAAGGATGATGGTAAAAAAGTAAAGATCAAAACTTTAAAAGATCTAATCGCAATTCAAAACTCTTTATACAGTGGATATAGAAATGGTAAGGTAAGTGATGCTCAAATTGATAAATTGAATACTTATCTGCTTTCAAATGATCCTTTAAGAGAAATTTCTAGAGCAGCCCAAATAAGGTTTAACGAGATAATGTTCAACCGTTTGTACCGTAAACCATTCACACCAGATACATTGTATTTTACCCAATTACAGGAGTTAGGCTACACCAAAATCATCGGAGCCAATTTCGAAAAGATTGTTTTACCGTCTAAATCCTACAAAAAAGCAACGTTTAACAATCAGGCATTTATGATAAATAATATTGTAAAATATGAAGAACTAATCGGTTCGGATGAATTCTTAAAATTTGCCAAGCTCAGTAATGCCAAGTCGGAAGCAAGCAGGCAACAAGCCGAAAAGCAACATTACTTTAATACTGTTTACCAATTTCTAGATCCTCAAACATTAGGAAAAATAACTGCTTTAGACAGAATTCCAGAATTATTAAAAAGTGCCAAAAAGCAAAAAACCGTTAGATCAAAAAGAGATTCACTTAATGCATATTACCATTTAAACCGAATTGAAGAACTATATAAAGCCTCAGTTTTGGCACTAAACAGCACCACAATGGAATCTGTTAATGAAGTTTACAAGTATTTTGTTAAAGGTAAATCGCTGTCGGAAGATGAAAGAATAAAGTATGCCGTTTACTTTTTTGCTTTTAAAACAGACAAGTGGATCAACGAACTTCTTGAACCCATTATATTCAACAAAAGCCCTAACCACAAGGCTTTAGCGTTGTATATTAAGTATAAAGCACTGATGGCACTGGAGCCAGAAGCCCTTTTTGAACTTTATGAAAATGCTCGAAAAATTCTTTCGAAAAAGGAATGGTGCGATATATTTAACGGCCAAGACCACGTACATGCGCACATATTAGAACAGGGTAAGCTTAGAAATATGTACTGTACTACGTGCGTAAATAAAAAATAGAAATAAAAAAGGTAAACCTCTTCCGCAATTATCCCGTATACCTTCAAACCCGTAACAGCATTAAGAAATTTGAGAATAAATCACTTGAAAATCTACGCGAGAAATTAACAGTTCGTTAAAATCTCTGTGTAGGAACTTGAAAATTTAACTTAATGTCGATAAAATATTTAACGAGAAATTTAAATAAGACGATATGCTCATATGGAGTATTTCTAGTCGTCTCTTTCATTACAGCACTTAACGCAACAGCTCAAAAAGATCAGGGATTTCACAAAATTGGAGAATTCGGCGACCTACACGAAGGCTGGGCAATGGTATGGAAAACCGACAAGGTTGGATTTATTGATGAATCTGGCTTAACGGTTGTAAAACCAATCTATCATTCTATTGATGGTTTCGATGAGTATAAAGAAGGTTGGGCCTTAGTTAGAATAGGCGATAAGTTTGGTTTTATTAATAAGGAAGGCTATGAAGTAGTGCCTTTAAAATATCAACAAATTGCTGCATTCGATGATGGGTTTTCGTTGGTTCAATTAGGCGATAAAGTTGGTTTTATCAACAAGAAAGGCAATGAGATTGTGCCTCTTAATTATCATTCCATAGAACGTTTTAACGATTATCAACCCGATTGGGCCTTGGTACAGATCACTAATAAATCTGGATTTATTGATAGGTCTGGTAGAGAAGTAGTTAAACCAATCTACAATGAAATATTTTCATACGGAACTCATCATGACGACTGGGCCATGGTAAAAATTGCTAATAAAATTGGGTTCTTAGATTCTAAGGGCTACGAAGTTGTTCCCCTGAAATATAATGGGATATGGCAATTTAATGATGGTAGAGCAGTGGTATCGGTAGGTGAAAAACTAGGGATGATTGATGATAAAGGAAACGAATTTGTTTCGGTTATTTATAGCGAAATTAACAAATACGGCGACTATAGAGACGATTGGGCCTTAGTTAAAATAGGAGACAGAATTGGCTTTATTAATAAGATTGGTGAAGAAATTGTACCGCTTAAATATTATTCGATCGATAAATTTAACGACGGACGTGCCAAGGTGCACCTAGGAAACAAAGAAGGTTTTATTAATGAAAAGGGAACCGAAATTGTAAAGCTACTTTATAACAGCATCGAGAAGTACAACGATTACCAAGAAGGCTGGGCAAAAGTTAGAGTTGGGTTGCATTATGGCTTTATTACCGAAACTGGCGAAGAAATTGTTAAACCTCTTTACAATGTTATCGAACCTTTTGATCAATACAGGGAAGGGTGGTCTAAAGTGATGATAGGCGATAGATATGGCTTTATGGACGAGAAAGGCAAGCAGGTTGTACCGGTTAGATACAGTGAAATTAAACGCTTTGATGAAGGCAGGGCATTTGTGTACATTGGTAAAAAGGTAGGCTTTATAGACGATTTCGGACATGAAGTTGTACGCCCAAAATACGATACAATAAGACCGTTTAAAAACGGTAGAGCCGAAGTTAGACTCGGCAACAAAGTGGGCCTCATTAACGAAATGGGGAAGGAGATCGTTCCGCTTAACTAGCTCAATATCATCTAGTATTATTCTTTTCAAGTTCGAATCCTATCGGGGTCACGTAGTGGTACATTGCCTTACATGAGGGGTTACAAAATAGTTTACCCTCTCTTCCTGACAATTTTTCTTCGTAATAATTGCAGTTTTCGGTACTCA
>SPKZ01023342.1_pt1 | contig 11955 bp, 13 predicted proteins | sample 2456571 | NCBI WGS metagenome assembly SPKZ01 (sample SAMN11192286, study PRJNA482655) | marine metagenome | biome: ENVO:00000447; feature: ENVO:00000244|ENVO:00000211|ENVO:00000569|ENVO:00002023; material: ENVO:00002151; isolation source: ocean water from marine abyssalpelagic zone ...
ATCGCTGCAATCGCTGCAAGAGCTGCAATCGCTGCAAGAGCTGCAAGAGCTGCAATCGCTGCAAGAGCTGCAATCGCTGCAATTCCAACAAGCCTCGTTGGTGGCGTTATCTTCTTTGTAATTTGGATTTTGCTCTGCAAAATCCTTTGATACACCATTTATATTTTTGTCTTCTCGATTGAGAAAATCGGAATAATCATCAAATATTAATGTATTCATCTTATATACTTAAGCTTAATTCTTCGGCTTGTTGCTGTAGTTTATTTGCACGAGCTTGTAAAACTCTGTTTAAATGGACTTGATTTTCGTTACCTTCCTTACTATGATAATTAATCTCTCTTGTGGTATGTTCAGCCATTTTGCCCAATGCTGCTTGAATTAAGTCAAAATCGGCCATGCTCAAATCTGGCCAATGTCTTTTATTGTTTGCTGTTGATGCTCTCATAATAAGTAGGGTTATAAAGAAAAATCTGCAAATCGGGCGGTGAGTGGAAGGCTAGGCACCGTCATTGCAGATAATGAAATACTTTTGTTTGCTCTATTCTGTTAGCCTTCCAACTCTAACGATATTGTAAATATATAAATATATATCATAATAATATATATTATTAGAAAAAAAGTTTGATAAATACTGCTAAATATCTGCGCTTGTGGCTATTTCATCCTGATCGGTTTTCTCGTCTACGGCTGTGTTAAAGTCTTCCTGAGTGATGAATGCTTGGATTTGGGTGGGGAATTTGCGCACTTCCACAATAAGTTCTTGTAAAAGCCTGATTTGCATTTGAGCTAACTCGTCAGAAGTTTGCACGCTACTGGAGGCCAATTGCTGATCAGTGCCTGAAGGGGCTGCTGTTGGTGTGGCTGGTATTTGTCCGCCATCTTGCAAGCGACTGCCTTTTATATAATGTGCCGCCCTTGGGTTAATAATTTGCCCACCTCCTTGGTAAGTAGGCACAATGGAGTAACTATTGCGCCCTCTATCGGCATTGATAAAGCGTAAGAGGGAATTGTTTTTTGCGGTAGCTTCTCTATTTACAACAAACTCTCCGCCCTCTACTTCTACCATGCTACCCGTACTTTTTACAAAAGTGGGTATGCCTCCCGCAGAATGGCGAGGGCCACGTAAAATTCCACCATCTTGCAGTTTTGGCGGCTCTGGCGTTTTAGAGGAGGATAAGATAGTTTTTACCCTTGCAAAATTGCTTAATACGGTTGCAATGCCTGTTGCAATTTGTGCAATAAGTTGAATCGGGTTCCCTGCACTCTGACTAGCAGCCCGTATAGCACCACTAATAGCCAAAGCGGTATCAATACCCACCTGAGTTAAAGCAAGGGCTTTTTGGAATCCTTGGTTTTTAACACCTAACTCGGTTAGGCTGTTGGCAATACTCCCTAAACTATTGGCAAACGACTGAGCAGAAGCTAATCGGGCGGCAAACACACGATCCTCTTCGGCCTTGGTGGCCTCGTTGGCGTTTTTATTGATATTGGCAATTTGCTTGCTTCTCTCCTCAAAAAGTTTAGTGGTATCTAAATTATACATTTGGGCAATTTCGATTAGCTTATCGAATTGCTCTTGTGTGGCTTGTAGTTCTAACTGTCGTTGCAGTTCTATTCGCTCGGATTCTGTGCTGGCGTTTTCGAGTTCGAGTTGTTTTACCTGCTCGTTATAATCGCGAATGAGCTGCAATCTTATCTCGCGTTGCCTCCTAATTTCTTCGCTCGTTCTTCGCTCGCGGATAATTTCTTCGGTTTCCTCTTCAGATATACCAGGAGTGGCAGTTTCTAAGCCTCCTAAACCTTCTATTTTGTCGGACTCGAATTTATCTATCTGCCTTTGCTTTCGGGCTTCTTCTCTACGGAGTTTCTCTTGTTCGCGTAATCGGGAGTTAGCATCGGCTTGGGTTTCGAGTTCTTTGGTTAGCTGCTCCTCAGTGGTAATTTGTATGGTGGTACCTTCTATGTTTTTGGCGATGGCGTCGCGCTGTTGTTCGGTAAATTTAATATTGGCATCCTCCGCCTCTGTTAAAATGGGGATGAGTTCTTTAAGTTCTTTTTTACGTCTTGCAATTCGCCTAGTGGCGGCCTCAGCTCTTAATCCTTGAGTTGTACCAAAATCTGCGATTAATTTTTCATCCTTGACAATGGCTGCGCTCAGCTCATCGTATTGTTTACGGAGCTCGGGCAATTGTTGGATGAGTCGTTCTTGCTGGGTTAATGAGGTATCAATGCCCGTGGTGAGTTTACTAATGCTGTTCACCAAAGAGTTTAGATTTCTCAGACTAAAGGCAATGTACCGGTTAAGTGTGTTTTGTAAGGTTTCGCCAGCGCCTTCGAATGCTCTTGAGAGTTGTTCGAGTTCGGCTTGTACCTCTTTTTGAATTTCTAAGCTTTCTTTTTGAGCCTTGCCTAAACTATCGGTAGTGGATAAGTTGCGGTTCATGGCTGAGTCGAGCTGATCGAATGCACGCTCTAATCCTCCTAAATCTTCTAATGGCCCTCCACCCAAATCGGCAATAAGTGCCTGTGTTTCTTGAGTAGTTAAGCCAAGTTCTTTTGATTTACGGATGATCTCATTAAACACCTGTACAATGCTTTTCTGACCTGTGTTTAAATCTCTGGTGATTTGCGCCACAAAGTCTCCACCCAATGGGGCGAGGGCTGCTTTGGCTGCTGGCGTAAGTTCCTTTAATCGGAGGGTGATTTCTTTAACACTATCAAGTAGCTTATCATCAAAATCACCTCCAATGCCTTGTTGGATAGCTACTTTGATAAACTCTTCGGCAGATAATCCTGCCTGTTTGAATTGGATAGGGTATTGCTCGATATGGCTTAAAAAATCGCCTTGTACATCTGCTCCCTGAATGAATCCCGTTTCGATTAACTTTAAAGCTTCATCAAACTCAATCCCCATTTGTTTCGCTAGGGAGTTTGTCGCATTTAATACCTCTGTAAAATCTTTATCGAATGTTTTCGCTACTGCCTGAACATCTGCTGTAATGCTCGATAATGATTGCCCTGATTCGTCAGACAGTCGGGCAACATCTCGCCTCATTCGGGTCCATTGCTTTTCGAGGGCTAAGCCCTCTTTTACCACAAGTGCAACACCTGCCGCGGCTGCGCCATATAGACCAGCTTTGCCACCTGCTCCAACCAAATCGGTTAGTGTGCTCCTTACTCCTCCGAATGAGCGATTGACTTTGTTTACTTCTTTGCTTTGGACACCTGTTGCTCGGAGGTTTTTGCGCTGGCGTTCTACCTCTTTGTTGATGGCTTTTAGCTCCATGCGCATTTTCTTGTAACGCTCGGTGCCTTCGGTAATATTCTTTAGTTCGCGGGTATATCTGCGCTGGGTTCTTTCCAGTTGGGCGAGGGTTTGGCCTTGTAGGCCGATGGCGGCACGCTGTTTGTCGATTTCGCCTGTAAGTTTTTTAAGATCGGATTGGCCTTGGGTGTATTTATCGAATGAGCCTTGTAATCGCTTAACCGTTTCTTGGGCATTCTTATATGCTTTCGATTGTTTGTTTACATTTTTAGAATTAAGTTTTGCCTGTGCCTTATTGTATTTGTTTACATCAGCAGTAAGGTTGTTTATCTCAGCGCTGAGTTGGGCGTATTGCGCTTCCTGCTGACCGAGCTTGTTAATGGCTTGGCGGTTGTCTACAACTACATTTATACGGCTAGTATCGACTCGTTCTTCAGGCATTTATAAATTGATCTGTGTAACAGCACTTTGCTCGTACTGGTCTAATACTGATTGCATGACTACACGCCCCACGGCTCCTTGTAGGGAGTTGAGGGCACCGTAAACCGTTCTGTTATAAACGGGTTTTCGCTTTCTGGCCGTTCTGCGTGCGCTTCTGGCTTGTCGGGCGGTTTGGCCACGTCCTGCACCCATGTCGGAAAAGCGGATGGTGTAGTCGGCACTAATTGAGGCGATTATTTCATTTCCTCTTACCACCACTTCATCGTGCAAGCTTTTGAGGAGTTCGCCAGTTACGCCAACCTTTCTCCGTTTAAGGTTCGAGGCGAGCACGCGAACGACTCCATTTGCCCATTGCCGCACGAACGGCTCCATATCTTTATTGAGGGTTGACACCAGATTTGGAAAAGACTAAAAAGTCAAACAATTCTTTATCTGTATCATAGCCGTCAATCATAGACGAGAAATAAGTCGCGGCTTTTCTATGTTTGAAAAATATTCGAACACCTTGGTTGTCTTTTTGTAATTTGAATTCGGCAATAGATTCAAATTCAACCCAAAATTCATCGTCATCAATCGTATCTAATTCTATTAGATTATTGAGATTAATGAAAAAACCAGCTCCAAGAACTGATATTTCGGCAATGTTTTTATCAGGGTGTGCAATAATTGCAGCTATTTTTTGTACGTCATGAGGCATATTCTCTCGCGTTAATGGCTAAAAACAAATCGGCATTTGCACCTATTGGCGTTACAGCCAAGTAATATTCATCGCCAGCGGTTAAAAAAATATCTATTCTATCATCAATATCCTGCTGATTTTTACGAGGGAAAGTGTGTTTTACCTCACCTCCTGTAATAATACTTGCGCCACCTGCGCCACCTCCTAATCCTTGATTGGTTTGAACGTATTGCCAGTTATCTGTAAAAGGTTGAGGATTGGTTACTGAAGTAGGGTTTTTGATAATCTGTAGTCTGAAATTATCATTAGTCTCTACAAAACCTTGAGCATTTGAAAGCTTCACAACTCCACTTGTTCCAACCCTTAATCTAATGCCAATTAATGCATAAGTTTGGTTTACACTGTTGGCCTGAAAGTCATATACGTCTACGCTTTGCCCTTCGCCCCTCAAATCGCTGTATTTAGACAAGAATGCCTGATCAGTAAGTTTATCATCTATTGAACTAGCAGAACCAATCAGGGTTGTTTGATTCGCAGCCGTAGAAACCCCACTCGTGTTACTTACAATACTGTTAAGTAATGTTTCTTGCTGATCAGTATTAGCATCAATGTTTTGTAGTTCGCCAATAACAGCCAATAGGTTCGTGTTATTCAGGGTCCCGTTTGCCTGAATTTCGGAAATAATAGTATTGAGTTGTGTTTCTTGTTGAGCAGTATTTGCCTCGATATCGCCTAAGTCATTTACTACGCTAGTCAATGCCGCCTCAATTGTACTTAAATCACTAGGATTTAAAACCGTTACGTTAATCCCTGCACTGATGGAGGCATTAAGGGTTTGTAACTCAGTGATAGCATCATCTTGTTTATCCTCTGTAGCTAGTCCTTCTGGATCAATATTTACAGGGGCAGCACTGAAAATACCGAGTGCTCGTAAACCTGCCAAGGTGTTGGGCGTCCAGTTGGACTCGATGTCCTGATGCAAATCTACATCCCCACTATCACGCATATAGATTTTGCCCGATTGAAGTACACATTGTACAGAACCCAAAGCATAATTAGATACTTTCCCTCCTGTTTCGGTTACTTCTATGGCTGTGCCTTGTACGGTTACGGTAATCATCTGCGGTATTGTTTTAGTGTAAATGTGGTTTGATTTGTGGGTTTATTAAAGGACTTCGAGTGTCCCCATAGCTACCCATGAGCCGAGTTGCGTTTTGAGTTCTACGGTGTAGTTTCCCGCTGGTGTTGCTGCGGGGATATCGAATTCCACGGTGCTGCCCACGATTGTGAAATCGTTTGGGCCGCGTCTAATGGTATTCGCGGGTACGTGTGGGATCGGACATAGCCTGACCTCCTCCGTTCCATCCAAGTTGGGTCCAACGATAGTGAGTGTGTCGCCTGATGCGGCCGAACTTGGACTAAAAGTGACTGGTGAGGGCGATTGTTGTAAATCGTCTGATAGAAAGCCTGGTCGGAATTTGCCAGTTCTAATACCAGTCGGGCGAAACTGCACGATGGTGAAATCAAGAGTGTAGCCATGAGCATTTGTATCGAGGAGTGAAAAATCGGGCGTTGCCTTCATGCGCGAAAGCTCGGCCTGTTGGAAAAGTGGATGACAGGTGTTTGAGTTGGAGTAATCGCCTGTTTGCTTTAGGTAGTCCATTAAATCGGAGATTACCCCTTCGCATATATCGGTTTTGTTGTTCTCTTCGACTTCATCGTCTTCGGTGGCTTCTTGCACTACGGTAACGGTGCCGTTGAGGGCTTCGTAATTGAGTTCCATATTGCCGTTTTTTAGCATTGGAGCAAAATCATAAAGCTCTACAAACATAAAGGCTTTGTACTTGGCATCTGACTGATTAGACAGTGCATTGAACACACGCTCCATATGTGTGGCCTTGAATCGGATGTTATTGGTAGCATTTTGTACGGTGGATGTTGCGCTGGGAATTGGATAGTCGATTTGTGAGAGGTGTGCGATATCCAAATGCGCCTCGGCAAATGCTCGAAAGAAATCAATATAATCTAATACTCTACCCATGTTTTTGTTGCATTTCGTATTCTTTCTGTCGTTTTATGGTTTGGTCCATTTGGAAAAGCACGGTTAATGCCCGCTGTTCGCTATTTCGGGCGAGGCGTTCAGGATCTTGACTCATGGCACTGAGTGGTTCTGCCCAGTTTGAGGTATTTGAGCCGCTGCCTTTTACAAACAGGTTGGTAAAGCTTTGCTCCCATTGTGATCGGACGGAGGAGAAGAAAAAGCCAATGCTGTATAATTCGTTTTGGCTGAGTTTGGCAAACTGATGCTCTCTAGTTTGGGAAATTACGGTGTCGTAGGCTTCGCCTTTGGGCAAATACATGATAGAGGCAATTTTGGCAAGCTTTTGCAATTGCTTGGAGTCATCGAACATAATAATATGATCAATATCCATAAATTGACTGAAACTGATGTTTTGCATCATATCAGATGGGCCATAATATCTTTTGCCGTTTATTCTGACGCTGGGCAAATGGTTTTTTGTGAGTCGTTTTTTTTCATCCTCCATAAAATTGGCTAATGCTGTGAATAGCCATAGCTGATCGGTGGTAATGTACTGTTTGATATAGTACTCCATATCTTTATTCCAAGGCACATCGAGCAATACATAGGTAATTTGGAGGAGTTGGTCGTGGAAATCTACCCCTGAATTGAGCACGCCCATAATGAGCAGGTATTGGCGAGGCGCTAGTGCATCCCATGAATTGGGGATTGACTGTAATTTCCGCTCGCATCTGCTGCATAATGCCTTTGCAGCAAAGTTATTAGGCGGTACTTTATAGTGGATATCTATAACCATGCTTCGAATTTGCATGGTTGTGGTAGGCTATTAAAGGACAAAAGCCCGAATTAATCGGGCTTTTGGTTTGGTTTATTACTGCATTTCTTCAAATCGGTGTTTGAGCTGCCAGAGTTCTATACATACTTCCTCTTTTTCGCCTGATATTTCGCAAATCGGTTTACTTATGGATAGAATGGCTAAAGCTCTGTACATGACTGCGGCTAATTTCTTTGGGCCCCATTCTTTGAGGAGTTCGGCCATTAATTGTTCTGGAGTCTTGCTGGGTTGTGACATATTGTAGCAATTTAAAATGTAAAAATGACAGGGGAGAGTCGTCACAACCCAGACTTTGCAGAACCCGAAGGCAGGCAAAATCACCCCTGTCGATATCTTTTTTTACCAAACTTGTTTTTAGACAGCATTCTGCCATCTGGATTGTGACAATGCTAAGATAGGGAGTTTGGATGATATCATCAAATTAGGCTTGAAATTCTATGCTATCGTCAGTCATAGAGTCAATGTGCTTAATAAGCGTTTTGTTTGTGGTAGCGAATTGAATACTGATGTATCGCAAAGAATGGTTTTCGATTTCCAAATTGGATATCCGATCTTTTAACCCTTTCAAAACTTCTAACTTTTCAGTTAGTAGCTGATTGCATTTTTCGTAATTATGTGTCATCTCCTCCAAGTTACGTTTGTAATAATGCAAACTCGATTCTGCTTCGTTGGTTGGAGAAGGTTCTGCGACAGGGAGATTGTCTAAAGTATTTTCAAACTTTAATTCATTAATTCTGTCAATAGCATCTACAAGACTCATTTCATGGAATGGCGCTCCTTCGGGTATAAAGACACTAAATTCCTCTCTATTAATTAATGATTTACAAAACACATTTAATCCTTTTTGTTTATCTGCTTCACATGGAGGATTTGCGTACAATACTGTATAAACATGATTATTAAATTCAAATATATCTGCTGTTTTTAAAGTCATCTTTGTTTGATTATCGTGAAATATTTGTAAGGCGAAGGGTATCAAATAAACCTGCTGTAAAGGTGTCTACCTTAACTTTGAGGATGACATTATCGGCCAAATGTTCCTCGTCAAGAGCTACTAAGGTTAGAATATATTGATGCTGTCCATATTTTTCCGTGGGTTCTATATTTCTTACCACATATCCATCATGTAATGAGGGGATATAGGCGTTTCTATAGGGGTCTAATCGCTGTGCAGCGGGTTCTGTACTGATATGGTAGAGTTGAGTTTGCTTTTCATCTTCTCGTTCCCAAAAAGCGAAAATCATTACACATACTAGGCATGCGATAAAAGTTAAATCGAATTTCATGATGCTAAAATTAAATTTTAAATAATATATAATTATATCACAATGATATGAAATATTAGATTTTTTTCCAAATAAAAAGGCCGCATGTAAACACGCGACCTAAAAGCATCATACCAAAATCATACAATGGATTTGTAGGGATTGGATTATAAATATATGTATTTGTATTTTAAATCTAAAATTAATTAGAATGAGTTTTTGATTCTGGCCTCTTTTTCTAGGATTCCATTGAAATCCGTGAAAAACTGAAAGCTTTCGTTCCAAAAGTCCCTAAATCGGCTTTGCATATCATTAAAAATATTGTATGTCTGAATAGTATTAGCATTTCTAATGCCGATAAAACGTTTATCATTTTTCCATACGTTGATCACATACTTAAAGCTTTTTACTTGTCGCTGCTCAAATCGCTGTATTTTCTTCAATACCTCTTTAGGCAGCTCTACCCGCTGTTTTATTCGCTGTAAAAATGTGGCGAATGCATCTGAGAAGGTATTGGAAATATGCTGTTCAAACTGGTGTTGGTTCATACCTTTTAAATCAGAGGCAGAAAGTTCGCTCAATTTGTCGTGCATAATCTTAAAAAACTCATACATATAGATTTTCCAAATCTCTTGTTTAACTGGTGAGTTTTCGAACTTCTCTAGCTGACTGTCATAATCCCTATATTGCGCTAAGTCGCTAAATATCGGATGAAAGCTCGGCTTAATAATTTTTATAGAGTGATGGTTAAAAGGAATAAGCGTAGCGTTAATAAATGCGCTGAGCTTATCGGGGTTTTTGTACATATATACAAAAAAACTGCCTATACCAATGATGATGTATAGCAGTATAGAACTGGTGCTTGTTGGGTTGAGTTGTTCCATATTAAAAACATCCTATTTTAACATTACTGGGTTGTGGTTCATTCGGGCAGGCACACTCCTCTTCGGTTTCTTCTTCAGGAGGGGTGTAAGCATCCGAATCTCTATAGGTAGGATAGTCGTTAATGTTTGCGTTCAAAAATGCTAGTAAATCAAAAAGCTTGGTTTCGGCTTGTTGCTCGTACGTATCTTTTACGCCATCCAAAAAGGTTGCTTCTGCTTTCATTACAGAGGCATTCTGATCAAGGTTTAATTCATTAAAAAAGTATAATCCAAACGGGTGTACATGCACGAGCTGCAAAGTAGCTGAGGCATGCGACAAAAAGGCGAGCGCTGGCCGTACATAATCGTTTACTACGATGGCGTTTTCAGGCGTAAGTGTATCGTCAAGCACTTGCTGTTTTAACTCATCATAAAAATCTTTCCCAATACGGCCCCTAATAATAATTTCCTGCTCTCGGATAATGGGCGCATACTGAATAAACAAGGCTTTCGAGTCGGAATTCGGAATATATTTTGCCAATTGTTCAGGCGTAAAAATTAGCAATCCCCTATAATCATTATAAGCCGTTGAGTTTTCCCAAAGTGTATAGTCGGTTTTATTTCTATCCAAGAAATCGAGCAAAATATCAATCGCATTAAATCCACGAATCAGCGTTTCGTTTCTCCTCCTTGCCATTGCCTGCATGCCTGCGGGCATTTTGGTTTCGGTTTTGGTCACATGAGATCCTGAAGCACTTTCTTGAATGTATCTTGTAAAGCTGGTATAAGCGATGGAGAACTGCGCCAAGGGCAGTCGAACTTTATCTAATAAGTCGAGTTCTTCCGTGGTGAGGTCATTATTTACCAAGCCTTGAGCTAACCTATCGAACTGATCACGACCAATATAAGGAATAATGGTTTTCTCCTCCCTGACGATTAGTTCGGGGTTAATATCCGAGAAATCATAGGATACATTTACCATCCCATATTGTTTCAATTCATTGATATCTGAAAAAAGCTTACTCATTTAATGATCTATTAGATGGTGTAACTTCATTTAAGGTGGTCATGGTGTTTAAGTTTACCCTAAATTTTAGGCGAGGATAACCATTATAAGCGGCCATCAATTCCAATGGTGCCACAACTCGGCTATGTTCAAGTGCCGAAATCATGGTAAACACTTCCCAAGCCCGCATTTTATCTGAGCCACTACCTGCTCCAAGCCCTTCTTTGGGAGTAGTAACGAGTGTAGGATCAATATTCAGGGCTGCGCATAAATGCCCTGCTGCTTCTGCGGTATCTTCCTTTAACAATCCATCTTGGATGGTGTTTTTCATTTCGTGAACCTTGATGAGCGACCATTGTTCCCGCTGATGATCATCGAAAAGCATTTCCGTTTTAACTGCTTTCCCTGTGCCTTCGGTGTCTGCGAATATTAACCCAATTTCCTCCATTTTCGCCTTTTTGGCCTCAATCTTTTTAGGGAGGTCCATTTGTTTCCAATTTGGGATGGAGATTGGCCAATAACGCTCATCAACCTCAATATGATATTTCAGTTTAAGGCTGTTTTCGAAATATTTATTCTTGATTTCGGGGATGGTAATCAATAAATCTAGCCAACCACTACTCATGATCGGGTGCCATGGAGCAAGTGCATAGTAAAATTTACCGATTTTTGGGTAGGTAACAGGGTATAAAAACTTATATAACCCTCGCTTTTGCCGTAAAATATCCACCTGATTATTACGAGGCATAAACACATTGCTCTCTATTACGCTATCTCGCGTTAAAAATCCATTCTGATATCCCCAATCCGCACTAATATATCCTTTGTCAATCTCTCTGGTTGTTTCATTCTGCAATTGCAATCGGCACCATGAGGCATCGGTGCGTTGAATAGAGGCAATTTTAGTACGCCCTCGATTGAGGATAAATTCGGGGAAAATATTCCCTAAATATTTCATGTCAATCGTACTACCTGGTAAGTAGTCTTGAGTGATGCGATTGCACTCTAAGAAATCCTCTATTTCATCTATAAAAGTAGGCTCAAACTCACGTTTTTTAGTGCCTTCATCGAATCGAACATAGCCATATTCAAGCGTTCCCGAGCTCATGGCTTTTACAATCCAGTTTAGATAAGAGGAAAGGAGGTCTGTTTTTTCTACCCTCTCAAGTACCTCTTGGGGAAAAAGGTTATTAGAACCCCAGCTTGCCACATTACTAGCCGCAGTATTGAAGCTCAAACGGCTTTCGCGGTCATCTTTTGGCATGGAATGTTTACGGGCAGGTGTTAAGGCTGGTGTGTTAGCACTCAGCTCGGTTACAATAACCGACCCTGATGGATCAATATAACTGGTAGCACTAGAATTTCCCATGTCACAAATTTTAAGCGAGTTGGATACACCATAAAGGACATGGATAAATTTTGGGGTATAATTGAAAGCCAAAAAACAAGGCTAAAAATAACAGAAACTAGCTTTTGACGGCTAAAAACTGTCAATCAATTGTATGACAAAGTTTTAAACCGATTTTTTTTAGGATTAAGGTGTCCTGTTTTTATTTTTGG
>SPKZ01004005.1_pt1 | contig 11947 bp, 10 predicted proteins | sample 2456571 | NCBI WGS metagenome assembly SPKZ01 (sample SAMN11192286, study PRJNA482655) | marine metagenome | biome: ENVO:00000447; feature: ENVO:00000244|ENVO:00000211|ENVO:00000569|ENVO:00002023; material: ENVO:00002151; isolation source: ocean water from marine abyssalpelagic zone ...
CCCTCGGCGGACGCGGCGACCGTGGGCGCCGCCGGCATCGCGAACTGCTGGGGACAGATCAGCGCGAGGTCGTCTTTCGCGCCCGCGGCATCGCGAAGCGCGATGGCGTCGAGCGGGCCGTCGGGTCCGACTCCCGTTTCGCACGGCTTCATCACACCGACGTCGAACCCGTCGGCGCGCAGCGCGCGGACGATCGCACACGCCACCACGGTCTTCCCCACCCCGGTGTCGGTGCCCGTGACGAAGACGCCGGTCACACCGGGTGCCGCGCGAACTCGTCGGCGATCGCGGCGACGAGCGAGTCGATCTCCTCGCCGGTGTGCGTCGCCATCGGCGTGATGCGCAGGCGAGCGGTGCCCTCCGGCACCGAGGGGTGGCGGATGCCCTGGGCGAAGAAGCCGCGCTCGAGGAGCGCTTCGCAGATCGCCATGGTGCGGGCGTTGTCGCCGACGATCACCGGGACGATGTGTGTCGTGGAAGGAGCCGTCGAGATGCCCACCGCGGCGAGTCCGTCGCGCAGGCGCCTGGCGTTGTCCTGCAGGTACTGGCGACGCCACGGTTCGCTGGTCACGAGCGAAACGGCGGCGCGCGAGGCGGCCACCTGCGGTGGCGCGAGCGCGCAGCTGAAGATGAAGCTGCGCGCCGTGTTGACGAGCAGATCGCGCAGCGCATGACTGCCCGCGACGAACGCGCCGAACGAACCGATCGACTTGCCGAGGGTGCCCACCAGAATGTCGACGCCAGCGCCGCCGAGATCGACGCCGCACACCTCTGCGCTGCCGCGGCCCGCCGCGCCGAGCGTTCCGATGCCGTGGGCGTCATCGAGGAGAACCATCGCACCCCAGCGCTTCGCGAGCGGGATCATCTCGGCGAGGGGCGCCACATCGCCGTCCATGCTGTACACCCCGTCGACGGCGAGCAGCACACGCCGGTGCGTCGACGCGACCTCGCGCAGCATCCCTTCGAGGGCATCGAGGTCACCGTGCGGGAACACGCGGACGTCGGCACGCGAGAGCCGACAGCCGTCGATGATCGATGCGTGACTCAGCGCGTCCGAGAGCACCACGTCGCCGAGATCGGTGAGCGCGGGAATCACACCGACGTTCGCCATGTAGCCGGTGTTGAAGGCGAGTGACGCCTCGAGGCCGAGGAACTTCGCGAGATCCTCCTCGAGCTCTTCGTGAAGCGCGAGGTTGCCGGTGATGAGTCTCGAGCCGCCGGCGGCACAGCCGAGCTCGCGCGACGCGCGAATCGACGCTTCGACCACGGCGGGATGGTGGGCGAGGTCGAGGTAGTTGCTGCCGGCGAAGAGCAGCACGTCGCGACCGTCGACGCGCATGTGCGGCGCCTGGGCGCCGTCGAGTACGCGCATGCGGCGGTACGTGCCACGCTCGCGAATGGCGCCGAGTACCTCTTCGGCGACAGCCTCGACACCCACTGGGGTCACGCGTCCCGGCGGATGTCGGGCTTCAGGATCTCACCCTCGCCGCCGGCAAGGCGGAAGCGGGTCTTCCCCGGAGCGCTCGCTTCGGCCTCTTCGTAGAGGGAGTTGCCGTCGACCTCGAAGCCCGCGTCGCGGATCATGCGGTAGGTGGCATCCTCGGTGTCGCCGCGGGTCGTGAGGTAGCCCTCGACGAACAGCGAGTTCGCGGGCCACAGCGCCAGTGCCCCGAGCGCGCGGAGGTGCCCCTCGCGGCCGCCGGCCACCCGGATCTCCGCTGTCGGATTGACGAGGCGCATCATCGCGAGCACGCGTAGGCAGCGCTCGGGGGTGAGCGTGCCGTCGTCGACCACGGGGTTGCCCTCGATGGGGATGAGGAAGTTCACGGGAATCGACGGCACCTCGAGCTCGCGCAGACGAAACGCCAGCTCGACGATGTCGCGGCTCTCCTCGCCCATGCCGACGATGAGCCCACTGCAAGGCTCGATGCCGCACTTCTTCGCGGCCTGCAGGGTGCGCACGCGATCGGCGTACGTGTGCGTCGTGCAGATCTTCTCGTAGTGGGACTCGCTCGTGTTGAGGTTGTGGTTGAAGCGGTCGAGTCCGGCAGCGGCGAGGATGCGCGCGTGCTCCTCCTCGAGGAGACCGGCGGACAGGCACACCTCCATGGGATAGCGGTCCTTCACGGTGCGGATGATCCCGGCGAGCTTCTTCGTGCGCTCGATCGTCGGCCCGCGGCCCGAGAGCACCATGCAGTAGCGCGTGGCGCCGGCGCGCGCGGCGTGCTCGGCCTCGGCGAGGATCTCCTCGTCGCTCTTCATCGCGTACTTGCGAATCGCGGCCTCGGAGTCGCGCGACTGCGAGCAGTACCCGCAATCCTCGGGGCACAGCCCGTTCTGCACGTTGTTCAGGATGTGGACCATTACCTTGCGGCCGAAGTGCCGTTCGCGCGGGATGAACGCGGCGTGCAGGAGCGGCAGCAGGGCCACGTCGGGGCCATCGAGAATCTCGAGGCACTCGGTCTCGCTCGGGGCCTCGCCGCGCAGGGCGCGTTCGGCGAACCGGTGGGTGGGGTCGAGGGGCGCTGTGGTCACGAGGGCCTCCTGTGGGATCTCGGCGAAGATCGGAGAGTGCGGTTGCCCGCCCGCCCGGCGGGGGGAGAAAGCGGACCGGCAGGCGCTGTCAACCGCACTCTACAACGGGGTTTACAGCGTCGCGAGCCGGCGTCTGGGCTTCCGCCGGGTCCGGGTCCCCGAAGCGGGGCGCGGCGACGGCGCCGACGCGGCTGCCGCGGTCGCTTGGCTGCGCGCGTGTCCGACCGGCAACGGAACCGTGGATGCCAGTTAACCCCCTGATATTTATGTGGATTTTTGCCAAAACGGGCTTTGACAGGGGCGCCGGGGACGGCTAGGTTCGACGCCGATGACGCAGCAGACCAGCCACAGCGAAGCCTTCATCGCGGGCTTGAAGCGCATCGGGTCCGAGCTCGAGCTCGTAGAGCAGCACATTCGCGAGCAATTCGGCTCCGAGAGCGAGCTGATCCCCCTCCTCGGCGATCACGTACTGAGCTCTGGGGGCAAGCGGATCCGCCCGGCGCTCGTCCTGTGGGCGGCCGAGCTGTGCGGTTACACGGGGCCGCGCAGCATCCACGTCGCTGCGGCCATCGAGCTCATGCACACCGCGTCGCTGCTCCACGACGACGTCGTCGATATCTCGGAGCTGCGCCGCGGGCGGCCGAGTGCGAACGCGCTCTGGGGAAATCGCCGCGCCGTTCTTGCGGGGGACTTCTTCTACGCGCGCGCGTCGTCGATCGTCACCGAGGACGGCAATGCCGACATCCTCAACTCCTTCGTCAACGCAATCCTCTGCATGTCGGAGGGCGAGCTCCTTCAGCTCCAACGCAGCTACGACGCCAACGTCACCGAGGCCCACTACTTCTCGGTCATCGAGCACAAGAGCGCCGTGCTGCTGTCCGCGTCGTGCGAGACCGGCTCCATCCTCGGCGGTGTCACGCGCACCGAGCAGCGCAAGCTCGCCGAGTTCGGTCGTGAGCTCGGCATCGCATTCCAGCTGCGCGACGACGTGCTCGACTACGAGGCCGGAGAAGAAGAGCTCGGCAAGCGCCCCTACACCGATCTACGCGAGGGAAAGGTCACCCTGCCGCTGCTCCTCACCCTGAAGCGCTGCGCTCCGGCCGAGCGCGAAACCATTACGTCGCTGCTGAAGACCGCCGGTCGCCTCTCCGAGCTCGACCCCACGTGGAGCGATGCCGGGACTGCCGAGGAAGCGCTCGACGTCACCCCCGTCGTCGAGCTGATCGACCGCTACAATGGCGTCACCGATACGCTGCGACGCGCCGAACAACACGTGCAGCGCGCGGAATCCGCCATCAGGCCCTTTCCCGACTGCCGCGCCAAGCAGGACATGCTGGCCGCTGTTCGCTACTCCGCCTACCGCGACCGCTGAACCGCGCCCGTTTCGCCGTCGCGGCTGCACGCCGCGGTCGAACCGTTCTCGCCCCGGGTCCCCGGAGTCGAAAACCCATGAACGATCGAACGTACGAAGTGCGGGCGCGCCGACGCGCGCTCGCCGGATTCCTGAGCGCTGGAGCCGCGATTCTCGCACTGCTGCTCAGCCCCAGCACGGCCCTCGCCGGCGGCTCGGCGGGACCCGCGGATTCCGCCAGGGCCACGGAGGTGATGCTCACCGGAGTGGTCAACATCAACACGGCCTCGGCGCAGGAGCTCCAGCTGCTGCCGGGGATCGGCGAGACCCGGGCCCGCGCGGTGATCGAGCAGCGCAAGCGGCGAGGCGGGTTCAAGCGCGTCGAGGAACTCCTCGAGGTCAAGGGCATCGGCGAGGCGAGTCTCTCGAAGCTCCGCCGCCACCTGGCGGTCTCGGGCAAGACGACGGCCCAGCTGGCCGCACGTCAGTAGGGAGATTCGAGACATCGATGAGTAGCGGCCCGGCGGGCGCCGGGTCGCTCTCTCCCGCGTTTCGGCGGCCCTTGTGCCGCCGGCTTTGCCTCGGCCGAGCCACCTCGCTCGCGCTATCTAATACCGCGTGCCGCCCCCCAGCAAATCCCGGCAGCGTGCCGTCCTGTGCAGTTCGCGTGCGCTCGCCGTTTCGCTGGCCGTTTCGCTGGCCGTCGCGGGATCGCCTCGTGCCGAGCTCGCGGTGCGGCCTCCGGCGAAGCGGGTCGTGTCGATGAATCCATCTCTCACACAGATCCTCCTCGTCCTCGACGCGCGAGAGACCCTCGTCGGCGTCGACGAGTACTCGGCGCAGGTCGAGCCCGGAGTGGCGTCCCTGCCTCGCGTAGGCGGACTGTTCAATCCGAGCCTCGAAGCCGTCGTGGCCCTCGAGCCCGACCTCGTCGCCCTGGTCCCGAGCGTTCAGCAGCGCGACTTTCACGCGCGCTTGACGGCCCTCGGAATCGAGGTGCTCTCACTGCCGAACATCACCCTCGCGGAGCTGCTCGCGTCGGTGAACATTCTCGGCGAGCGCGTCGGACGCGCAGTCTCCGCGCGAACCGTCGTGGCCGACATCCAGCGGAGCTTCGAGGAGGTGAGGAGTGCATCGGCGGTGAGGCGCCGACCCCGCGGTGTGATGGTGCTGCAACGCGAGCCGCTGTTCGTGGTGGGACGCGGCAGCTTCATCGACGAGATGCTCAGCGCTACCGGCGTCGAGAACGTGGCTGCGGAGTTCGATGATCCCTATCCGCGCGTCGGCATCGAGTGGCTCGTCGCGGCCGCCCCAGAGCTGATCCTCGACGCGACGGACGCCGCGGAACCGCCCGCGAGCTATTGGTCGCGCTGGGCATCGCTGCCCGCAGTGCGTGACGGAGGAGTCGTCGAGGTGTCGCGCGCCGACGTGACGCTGCCCGGGCCCCACATCGGACGCGCCGTGCGCATCCTCGCCGGCGCGGTGCAGTGCGGTGCGAGCGGCGCGGGAGCCCAAGGCGCGGTGTGTACGTCCGCGGCCTCGGGGGCCGCGGCCACCTCGGACGTCGACCCGTGAGGATCACCCTGGGGCGTGTCGCCGGTGTGCTCGCGTTGCTCGCGGGTTTCCTCGCTTGCAGTGTGTTCGCGGGTCTCGTCGTGGGGCCGAGCACGCTGGCACCCGGCCGCGTCCTCGACGTACTCGTGGGCAATGACGTCGATGGACCGGCGGCCGACATCGTGCTGCGCATCCGCCTTCCCCGCGTCGTGCTCGCCGTCCTCGTGGGTGCCGCGCTCTCCGTGTCGGGCGTGCTCTTCCAGGCGCTGCTTCGCAATCCCCTCGCCGATCCCTATGTACTCGGCGTGTCGGGCGGGGCGGCGCTCGGTGGCATCGCGATGCTGAGCGTCGGCAGCGCCGTGGGACTCGGCTACGAGGCGGTCCCGCCCGCGGCGTTCGCGGGATCGGTGGCGACGACGCTCCTGCTCTTCGGCGTAGCTGGGGTACGCGGTCGTGTGTCGGCTACGCACCTGCTCCTGACCGGCGTGGTCTTCAATGCCTTTGCGTCTGCGGCGATCGTGTTTCTCGCGTCTACGGCAGGACTCACAGAGAGTGCGAGTATCTTCCTCTGGCTCATCGGAAATCTGTCCGCCACCCGCATCGATATCGCGGGCTGGGTCGCGGCGTTTCTGTTACTCGGACTTCTATGCGCGGCGCCGATGGCGCGCGGCTTGAACCTCCTGACGCTCGGCGAGGAGTCCGCTCAGCAGCTCGGAGTGGAGGTGGAGAGACACAAGCGATTGTTGCTCGTGGCGACGTCGCTCATGGTCGGGGCCGCGGTCTCTGCTGCGGGTCTGATCGGCTTCGTCGGGCTGATCATTCCCCACCTGCTGCGCGTCGTGTTCGGGCCGGATCACCGTCTGCTGATCCCAGCCGCAGTGCTCGGGGGCGCGGCGTTTCTCGTGGTTTGTGACACCGTGGCGCGTACCCTGCTCGATGGCCGCGAGCTACCCGTCGGTGCGATTACCGCGCTCGTGGGAGGGCCGCTCTTTCTGTGGCTCTTGCGCCGCCACCACGTGCGGAGCTTCGCTCCGTGACGCAACCCGCCCTCTCCTTCCGCGACGTCGCGGTCCGCGCCGGCGAGCGAGAGATCCTGCGCGGCGTCGACCTCGACGTGCCCGTCGGAAAGATCGTGACGCTCGCCGGTGCGAACGGCGCGGGGAAGACCACGCTGCTGCGCGCCGCGTCCCGCGTGATCGCCACCGAGCGCGGCGCGATCCGCGTGGCCGGTGAAGATGTGGCGCGCCTGTCGCGCCGGCGCCTCGCCCAGCAGATCGCGGTAGTGCCCCAGGATGCAGCGATCTCGTTCCCGTTTCGGGTCGAGGAAGTGGTTCTGATGGGTCGCTCACCCCACCTCGGCGTGTTCGGATTCGAGGCGGCCGCCGACGTCGAGAAGGCCGCCCTTGCGATGGAGACCGTCGGGATCACGCACCTCGCGGACCGCAGCCTTCTCGAACTCTCCGGGGGCGAGCGCCAGCTCGTGCTCGTCGCTCGCGCCATCGCTCAGGCTGCCCGCGTGCTCCTGCTCGACGAGCCGACCGCCCACCTCGATCTGCGTCACCGAGTCGCGGTGCTCTCCGTGGTGAAGGGCTTCGTCGCCCGCGGAGGCAGCGCGCTCGTGGTTTCCCACGACCTCACCCTGGCCGCGCGCCAGAGTCACAGCGTCGCGCTGCTCGCCGCCGGGCGGATCCTGGCGTCGGGCGCGCCGGCCGACGTGCTCACTCCCGACACCCTCCGCGAGGTGTTCGGGGTCGAAGCCGACGTTCTCCACGACGCCGATGGCGCACCCGTGGTCGTCCCGCGCTCGATCGCTCAACCCCCCCGTGGCGACCGGGCGGGAAATGCGGGCTAGCCTTCGCCGCGCGAAATACCGATTCACAGGGTTGGTTCAACGGAACGGTCAGCGGAAACGGCCACAGCGAGGGGAGTCCGATGGCGGGCGTCACGATTGCAGGGGTCAAGGGCCGAGAGATTCTCGATTCGCGGGGCAATCCGACGGTCGAGGTCGAAATCACCACGTCGGAGGGCCGCCGCGCAACGGCGGCTGTCCCGTCGGGCGCGTCGACCGGCTCGCGTGAGGCCCTCGAGCTTCGCGACGGCGACGTCGGACGCTACGGGGGCAAGGGCGTGAAGAAGGCCGTCGCCCACGTGAACGGCGAGATCGCCGAAAGCGTCCTGGGCCATACGCTCGGCGGCCTCGACGAACAGGCCACCCTCGACCGCGCCCTGATCGTGCTCGATGGCACCGAGATGAAGGCCCGCCTCGGTGCGAACGCGTTGCTCGGCGTCTCGCTCGCCGCGGCCCACGCCGCTGCGGACGCCGCCCGCATTCCCCTCTACCGATTCGTCGGGGGCGACACCGCGAATCTGCTTCCGGCACCGATGATGAACGTCCTCAACGGCGGCGCCCACGCGGACAACACCGTCGACCTCCAGGAGTTCATGGTCTTCCCGATCGGCGCGCCCACCTTTTCGGAGGCCCTGCGCTGGGGGACCGAGGTGTTCCACACACTGAAGACGGTGCTCCACGGGAAGGGTCTCGCCACCTCCGTGGGCGACGAGGGCGGCTTCGCGCCGAACGTCGCGAGCAACAAGGAGGCCATCGACCTCGTGCTCTCCGCCGTCGAGAAAGCCGGCTTCCGCCCGGGCGAGGACATCGCGATCGCTCTGGACCCCGCCTCTTCGGAATTCTACGAAGACGGACGCTACGAGCTCAGCGGCGAGGGAGCGACGAAGAGCTCCGACGAAATGATCGCCTTCTGGGACGAGTGGATCACCCAGTACCCGGTGATCTCGCTCGAGGACGGTCTGGCCGAAGGAGACTGGGAGGGCTGGGTGGCGCTCACGAAGCGCGTGGGCGACCGCTGCCAGATCGTGGGAGACGACCTGTTCGTGACGAATCCCGCCACCCTGAGCCAGGGGATCGAGAAGGGCGCCGGTAATTCCATCCTGATCAAGGTCAACCAGATCGGGACATTGACCGAGACGCTGGAAGCGATCCGCATCGCGAGCGATGCGGGCTACTCGGCCATCGTCTCCCATCGCTCCGGCGAAACCGAGGACACCACGATTGCCGACCTCGCTGTGGGCTCGGCGTGCGGACAGATCAAGACCGGCTCGCTGAGCCGAACGGACCGCGTGTGCAAGTACAATCGCCTGCTTCGAATCGAGGAAGAGCTGGGCTCGGCGGCACGCTATGCGGGTCGCAGCAAGGTCGTGGGGGCCGGATGATCCGCCGCAGACACGCCATTCGTGCGTTGCTGGTGCTGGCGTTGATCGCGGCGCCCGCGGCGGCTGTGATCCCGCAGTCCGCGAAGATCGCCGACGCCATCGCCGCCGCGAACGACGCGTCGGGCCGCGCCGTTCCGCTGTGGTTCGAGGTGACCCTCAGCGTTGGGGACGAGGGTCCCGTCGCGACTGGTGTGCTCGCGAGTCACCCCACCGGGCTCGCACGCCTGGAGCTCTACCGCCTGCCCGAAAAAGCGCCTCTGCCGCGCGCGACCGAGACCGGGTCGAACGGCATGGACGATCTCATCGAGTCGCGGATCTCGCGTCCGACCGAGCGTTCGACACGCGGCAGCGTCGAGCGCCATCTCCTGCAGGGCAACACGTATCGGGCCAGCAGCGACGGCCGCATCCTCAGTCGGCCGAATCCCTATCTCCCTCCCCTCTTCCTCCTCCAGGCTTCGTCGGGCGCGGCGCTGCAGGCCGCGCTCTCGAGCTTCGGCGTCTCCAGCGATGAAGCCGAGCTCGCGCTGCTCGAGGATCGCGAGTGCTATGTGCTGGGCGGTCGACTCGCGAAGAGCGAGGAAGACGCCGGCGCCAGGCGACGGCCGTCGATGTGGGTCGACCATCGCAGCTTCGAGGTCCGTCGCATCGATGGCGGCGGTGTAAGCGTCACCCTCGGCCCGATGTCGATGTTCGACGGAGTGACGGCGCCGAGCTGGATCACCATCGAGGTCCCCGATCGGCCCGTGGCCCGGCTCGACGTCAATCGCGTCGCGCCCGCGAATGCGCCCGCCGCGGCCTTTGCGGTGGAATGGCTCACTGCTCCGCCCAGCTCGCCCACCCGCTGATACGAGTTCGCTGATTCCACTCGGCTGCTTCCAACCGGCCCCGACATTCAGCGGGCCTTCGCTGGCTGGATTCTTACTCCGCGACGCCGGTGTTCCGGTGGGAGGCCCCGGGAAACGCCCCAGCGATTCGTGGGTGACCCGGGTGGCGTCGAGCGGGTAGTCTTCCACCTCGTGAGTGATCTCGACGTCGTCGGAATTGGAAGCATGGTGGTCGACCGTGTCCACCGCACGCTGCGCATTCTCGCGGGAGACGAGAAGGGGATGCTGCGCGATGTCGCCGGGTCGGATCCGGTGCAGCACATGGTGGGGGGCGTCGTTCTCAACCACCTCGGCTGGGCGGCTGCGCTGGGGCTCCGCACCGGGGTCTTCGGACGGCAGGGCGCCGATGACGGCGGTCGCTTCCTGCGGGCCGCCATGGACGCCCTCGGCATCGAGCAGCATCTCGTCGTAGACGGGTTGCCGACGTCGATGGCGGAGATCTTCGTCGACGACGCGGGCGGTCGCGCGATCTACATGGCGCCGGGCGCGACAACGGCCACTACGGCGCAGCACGTCGTCGGCCACCACGCCGAGTTCATCCGCAGCGCGCACATCGTGACCACCGAGGTCTCGCAGCTCCCCCTCGAAGCGGCATGTGCGGCACTGACCCTCGGCCGCGAAGCCGGTGCCACCACGGTGCTCGACCTCGACGTTCCGCCGTCGGACGCCGTCGCCACACTCGGCGACGAGTCCGAGCTCGAGGCGCTGTTGCACCTCGCGCACGTGTTGAAGCCGTCGAAGATCGCGGCGCGCGAGATCGTCGGCGGCACCACCGATGCCCTCGAGATCGCCCGCGCGCTGCGAGAACGCTACGGAAACCGCGCGGTGGTGGTCACGGATGGCGAGGCCGGCTGCGCGATCGCGGCCGACGCGTTCGATGCATTCGTTCCGGCCCAGCGCGTCAAGGCCATCGACACCACGGGCGCCGGCGATGCGTTCCTGGGTGGACTGCTCGTGGCGCTCGTGCGAGGCCTCGGCTGGCAGGACGCGGGCAAGCTCGCCAATGCCTGCGGGGCCGCGTGCGCGGAGAAGCTCGGCGCCTTCCCGGACGATCCCGATGCCGCGCGGGCTCGGGTGGCCGAGCTCTACCAGGGCGAGCCGGTTGCGCTGGCCCGCGCACCGGTGTCGGCGGCGCCGGTGCCCGACAACTTGGCGAGTGAATCGATGGCGCTGCTCGACGTCGCGCTCGAAGAGCTGACCGCGCTGCGCGACCGCACGACGGAGGCGTCTTTCGACGCTGCGCTGTCGTTGATCCGCGATGGCTGCAGCAATGGCGCTCGTGTGCACGTCACTGGAATCGGCAAGGCGGAGCACGTGGCCCACTATTCGGCTTCACTCTTCTCGTCGACCGGTACGCCCGCCACGTTCCTCCACGCCACGGAGGTGGTTCATGGGAGCGCGGGCCAGGTGATGGCGGACGACGTCGTGATTGCCGTCAGCAACAGCGGCGAGACCGAGGAGATATGTGCGGCCGTGGACGCGGTGCGCAACATGGGGGCGCGCATCATCGTCGTGACGGGCAACGTCGACTCGTCGCTCGCGCGCGAAGCCGAAGTCGTGCTCGATGCGCACGTCGATCGCGAGGGCGGCCCGCTCGGGCTGGCCCCGCGCACGAGCGTGGCGGCCGAGATCCTCATTCTCGCCGCGCTCTCCGCCGCACTCGAACGCGCCGCCGGCCTGACGCGCGACGAGTACGACCGGCGGCATCCGGCGGGAGTGCTGGGCGAGCCGCCGCGGGACTCGTAGCGAGATCCGACCGACTCACCCAGCGTCGGAGCCCGGGCGCGATCGCCCGAGAGAGACCAGCTGGCGGCTGCCCTGTCCGGCCCCTTCACCTCACCGTGGTCTCTATCAGCGGCGCTCCCCGCTGTCGGGTTCCGGAAACAGAAACCGCTCGATCATGTCCGACGCCGTGTCCACGGCGGCGTCCAGGGACACGGGGTCGTCGCCGAGCACGAGCCGCGAGCTCACCCACTCGATCGACAAGTGGATCACGTAGGCGGCGGTCTCGACGTCGTCGATACGGAGTCGACCGCGGGCCTTCAGCTCATCGAGGGTGGCCACGATGGCGCCCATGACGCGGTGCTCGATGGCCTCGGTCGCGGCGCGGAACTCCGGGTCCTTGAAGAAGCGTTCCCAGAGGATGCGCTGGATTCCCGGGTTCACGTCGCGGGAGTGGAAGACGAGGTGGACGAGGTTGCGCACGGCGGGGCGCGGATCGTCGTCCTCCCAGCGGGAGAGGTCGAGACCGGCCACCACCGTGTCGGCGACCACCTCGACCGTGCCGCGGAGGATCTCCAGCAGGATCGCACGCTTGTCGTGGAAGTAGTCGTAGACCGAACCCACGGCGATACCGGCGCGCTTGGCGATCTCGGCGGTCGTGGTCTCGTCG
>SPKZ01006012.1_pt1 | contig 11932 bp, 13 predicted proteins | sample 2456571 | NCBI WGS metagenome assembly SPKZ01 (sample SAMN11192286, study PRJNA482655) | marine metagenome | biome: ENVO:00000447; feature: ENVO:00000244|ENVO:00000211|ENVO:00000569|ENVO:00002023; material: ENVO:00002151; isolation source: ocean water from marine abyssalpelagic zone ...
CCTGACTCTGGCCACATGGTCCCCCTGCTCGCGTTGCTGGTGATGGCCCTCCCCGCCTGCGCGGAGCCGGACCCCGAGGAGCCCTTCTGGCTCAGCACGATCCGGAGCGAGGTCGACCTCGGTCCTGGCACCGCCCTGCAGGTTTCGAATCGCTACGGCGACGTACGCGCCCGCGGGCTGCACGAGGGACCGCTGCAGGTGATCGCCGTGGTGCAGCGCTTCGAGGAGGACCAGGAGGAAGCCCGGATCCAGACCCTCGAGGAATCGGGGCAACTCCGCATCGAGGTCCATTACCCGAGCGCCGACCCGCCACAGACAGGCGATCCACTCCAGGGTCGCGTGGACGTCACCGTGATGGTGCCGCGGGGCGGCGCACTTCGACTCGAAAGCGATGCGGGTCTCATCGAGGTCAAGGGGGTCGATCGCGATCTCTTCGCCCAGAGCAACTCCGGACGGCTCGAGGTGATCACCTCGCGTCCCTTGGAAACGCGCACCCGGGAAGGCCACACGCTGCTCTTGCTCAAAGCGTCGGATCCCGAGCATCCCCACCGGATTCGGAGCGGCAGTGGAGACATCGAGCTGAACGTCCCCGCCTCGGAGCCTCTCAGCCTGCGCGCGCGCACGGGCGGCGAGATCACGCCTCGACTTTCCGCCGACCTCGAGACCTTCCTCGAAGAAGTGGGCGAAGAGCGCGAGCTGAGCGTGGGCGCCGCTCCCTTCGCGATCCAACTGGAAAGCGCCAGCGGGGACATCGAGCTCCATTCCCGATGAGGGCGCCGCTGGCCAATGCGCAGCGCCCGTGCCAAGATCGTCCCCAGCCTCCCAGTCCCCCTTGTCCGCGGGAGAGGCCCTGGCCGGGCACCCCCGCCACTCCCATCGAGGAATCCCCATGAGTCTTCATACACGCATCTGCGACATCTTCGGCATCGAGATCCCCATCGTGCTGGCAGGTATGGGCGGGGCCAGCAACCCGGAACTCGCGGCCGCGGTCTCGAATGCGGGAGGTCTCGGGGTGCTGGGCGCCGCGACCTGCAGGCCCGACGAGTTGAGGGAGTGGATCCGGCGCACGCGGGAACTCACAGACCGGCCCTTCGGCGTGGACACGCTGCTGCCCGCCTCGGTGCGAAAGGCCCCGGCGGGCGGCGGGCCGGAAGGCGCGAGTGGCCCCTCCCCCGCCGATCGGCTCCCGGAGTTCAAACGCTTCACCGCGGAGTTCATGGAGCGCGAGGGCCTGGGAGCCTTCCCCTCGGAGGGAGACCTCCGGGAGAAGGGTTTCATGGAGGACCTCGGCAACCTCTTCTCGAAGGAGATCTTCGAGGCACAGATGGAGGTGGTGGTCGAACAGAAGGTCCCCGTCTACGCGGCGGGCCTTGGCAATCCCGGCCCCTGGGTGGATCGCCTGCACGACCAAGGCACCGTGGTGGTCTCGGTGGTGGGTGCCGTGCGGCACGCCCGCAAGGCCGTGGAGTCCGGGGTCGACGTGATCGTCGCCCAGGGTCACGACGCGGGCGGCCACAACTCCCCGGTGGGCACCATGGCGCTGGTCCCCCAGGTGGTGGATGCCGCGGGCGATGTACCGGTGCTGGCTGCCGGCGGCATCGGCGACGGCCGCGGGGTGGCAGCCGCCTTGATGCTGGGCGCCGAGGGCGCCTGGCTGGGCACCGCCTTCCTGGCCGCCGAGGAGGCGGGCATCTTGGACTATCAGAAGAAGGCGCTGGTGGAGGCCAACGAGGAGGGCACCGTGATCTCCCGCTCGGTGACCGGCAAGCCTGCCCGGCTGATCCGCAACGCCTGGGCGCGCGCCTGGGAGGAGAGTGACTTCGAGCCGCTCCCCATGCCCTTCCAGTCGATCCTCGCGGGCCCCGTGCAGGCAGCGGCCATGCGGCAAGAACGCGGCGACATCGCCCCCGGTTTCGCGGGCCAGGGCATCGGCATGATCAAGCAGGTCCGACCCGCGGCCGAGATCCTGCGAGAGATCGCAGAGGGTGCAGAGCGTACGCTCGCGGGCGCGCCGGGTTTTCACGCGAGTCACCGCTAGGCGTTTCGTCCCCGGCAGCAAGGCGCGCCGGCCGCTGAGCGCCGATCCATTAGGCGGCCGAAGGGAGAGTCATTTGAAGATCGATCTCGCTGAGTCCGACGATGCCATTCTTGCCTGCTGCCCCGTCATGCAGAGCCTTCGCGAGCTGGACGACGCCTCATCCTTCCTTCGCCGCGTTCGCTCACAGCAGGGCTCCGGCTACCGCCTCGCAGCACTATCGGATGGTGCCGGGCCGATTGCGGTAGCGGGCTTTCGCCTCAGCGAGAGCCTTGCCTGGGGCCACCATCTGTACGTTGACGATCTTGCCACGCTTCCTGAAGCTCGTTCGAAGGGTTACGGGGCAGCGCTTCTCAGCTGGCTGGCTGAGTTCGCCCGATCGAAGGGCGCCCACCAGCTCCACCTCGACTCCGGCACCCAACGCGAAGACGCCCATCGCTTCTACCGTCGGGAGGGGCTCGAGGTCTCGAGCCTCCACTTCAATCGCACCTTGTAGACAGGCGAGCGCCTGGCAGAGCACTGCAGCGGAACGGCTGGGGCGTGACCCCTGCGGGACTGAGATATAGTGCGGCGCGAACAGGCGTATCGTCCCCGGCAGTAAGGCGCTGCCGTGCGTTGATAGACGACGCGTCGGGCCGCAAGTGGGTTCAGCGTGACACGCGTCAAGATCTGCTGCATCGCCTCGATCGAGGAGGCCCGACTCGCCGTGCATGCCGGGGCGTCCGCGCTAGGCCTCGTGTCCGAGATGCCGAGCGGGCCGGGCATCATCTCGGAAGCTCGAATCACCGAGATTGCCGCCACGGTAGCGGCACCGATCGCCACGTTTCTCCTCACGAGCCGGACACATGCCGCGGGCATCATCGCTCAGCAGCAGCGCTGTGGCGTCGACACGGTGCAGATCTGCGATCGCGTTCCATCCGCCCTCTACGCCGAGCTGCGAAGATCGCTCCCGGGTGTCTCGCTCGTACAGGTCATCCACGTCACCGGTGAGCAGTCGTTGACAGAAGCACTTCAGCTTGCCCCGGAAGTCGACGTCCTATTGCTGGATTCCGGGGATCGATCGCTTCCCACCGTGGAACTCGGTGGGACCGGACGCACGCACGACTGGGGCGTCAGCGCCCGAATCGTCGAAAAGTCTCCCGTCCCGGTCTTCCTCGCAGGTGGTCTGAACCCCGACAACGTCAGCGAAGCCATTCGCCGGGTCCGCCCCTTCGGAGTCGATCTTTGCACCGGTGTCCGCACCGCAGGCAAGCTGGACGAGCGGAAACTGCAACGATTCATGGCGGCGGTTGCGGCCGTCTCCTAGCCTGCCGCGGAGCGGCTGGGGAGTGGGCGGCAAGAAGCTGGGATACAATAGGGCGTCATGCCCGTAGGGAGCTTCGAGTGAAAATCGCAAAGCTGATCGTGATCTTGTTCGTGGTTTATGTAGGGACCGTCATCGCCTTCGAGTCGATGATCGGCTTCTTGCAGCCCGAGGCGGGGAATAACCTCGTCATCACTACGGTGGGTGAGGACGGAAACCCGCACGACCGCGTCCTGGCTCACCTCGAGAGCGGTGGCCAAATCTTCGTGGCCGCCAATCACTGGCCCCGGACCTGGTACAAGCGGGCACTCGCCAACCCGAACGTCCAAGTCAGCGTGGATGGCGAAAAAGGCGACTATCTCGCGGTACCCGTCACCCGCACGGAGCACGATCGCGTCGACAGCGAAAACAGCCTTCCCATGTCGTTTCGAATCCTGACCGGATTTCCGCCACGGCTTTTTCTCCGGCTCGATCCCCGCTAGACGCGTCCCTGCGTCCCGTCTCCAGGCGTCGACCGAGTCCGAGCGATGAGGCAGCGCCGAGGAGGGCGTTCGTGAACCCGTACTTCGAGGTGGTCGATCGCCTCAAGATCCCGGCCGAGCGCTACCGAGCTGCTCACACGATGTCCGCGGGCGGCCGCGGTGCACGCGAGAACCGCGGCAAGCGGCTTCCTGAGGAGAAGATCGACGCCCTCATCTGGGGACTCTCGCACGAGAGCCCCGTGGTGCGCCGATGCTGTCTCGAGCTCCTCGACCAGCATCCTGACCCCGGGGCCGTGCCGCACATTCTCACTTGCCTCGAAGATCCGGTGCCCCGTGTCCGCTGGCACGCCGTACACACGCTGCTCTGCGACGCATGCAAGCCCGGCCACTCCTTCCTCGGTGAAGAGGTCGCCGCACGCCTGCGCGCGGTCGCCGAAGACGACCCCAACCCAAAGGTCCGAAACTACGCACGTAGAAGCCTGTCAGAGCTCGACGCGGGCTAGCACTGTGGCGGAGCAGCCGGGCGCAGCGAATTCGGGCTGGCACATTCGGTAGATTGGAGACACCGAAACGAATGGAGACCCGATGACAACCACTCTCAGCGGCGGCTGCTTCTGCGGAGCCATCCGATTCAAGGTCGACGACCTCTTCGACGCAGGCTACTGCCACTGCTCGATCTGCCAGCGCATGAGCGGCGCGCCGGCGGTCGCCTGGGCGAATACGCCCGCCCGGAACTTTCGCGTGACGAAGGGGGAACCCGAGGGCTTCTCGTCATCGGAGCACTGGGTTCGCTTCTTCTGCCCCTCGTGCGGATCCCCGGTCTACGGCAGGCACCCCTCCCCGCCATCCGACGACTCGGACCTCCTCTGCATCCCCATCCCCAGCCTCGATGATCCGAGCGCCGTTCTGCCAACTGCACACATCTGGTGCTCCTCGCGGCTCCCCCTCTTCGAAACGAGCGACGACTTGCCTCGCTTCGATGACGGCGAACTCAGCCACCCGAGCGAACGAGGGCCGTGGCGTTCGGCCTGAGGGGCCGCCGAACCCGACACTGAAGCGTTTCCGTCGCTACGTGGTGCCGGTCCGCCGCTAGCCGATGTCGTAGACCGCTGCGGCGTTGTCGCAGACGACGGCCTGAAGCACGTCGTCGCCCAGTTCTGCCAAGGGTGACTCGGCGATCGCCTTTCGAGAGTGGGGCCAGGTGCTGTCGCCGTGCGGGTAGTCGGAGGCCCACATTACGTTCTCGACCCCGATATTGGGGATGAGCTTCACGCCGATGTTCTCGTCCTCGTAGGTGACGAAGACCTGTCTGCGGAAGATCTCGCTGGGAAGCATGTCGAGCCGGTGATCCCGGGTGTTCTCGTAGTACTTGTGGTGCTCGTGGTCCATGCGCTCGATCACGTAGGGGATCCAGCCCAGGCCCCCCTCGCCCAGAACGAACTTGACGTTCGGCCGCTGCTCGAGGATTCCCGAAAACACCATGCCGCAGAGCGTCTCGTCGAGCTGCATGGGAATGACGGCGACGAAGGCGGGCATACGCCATGAGCCGAGCTGCGCGGTCAACATGCTCCCACGCGGCCCGAGGTGGGCGTGGATGGGGAGCCCGACCTCCTCCGCAGCATCCCAGAAGGGATGCCACTCATCCTCGAAGATGGGCGCCATTCCTTCGTCCTGCGCGATGATGGCCCCCTTGTGACCGAGCCGGGCAACGCGCAGGAGTTCCTCCTTGGCGGCGTTGGCATCGTGGCCCGGGATATGCGAGAGGAGCAGCAGGCGCCGCGGGTCCACGCGATTGAACTCGGCCGCCCAGTCGTTGTACGCGCACATACAGGCCGCCCGAAGGGCTGCATCCTCGATTCGCATCTGGGTGGTCATGGGGCTGTAGACCACCTGCGCGTGGACGCCGTCGGTATCCATGTCTTCCAGGCGGGTCGCGGGCTGCCCCGGCCGAAAGCCGTGATCCTCGGAGCGGATGTAACCCTTGGCCTTGCGGCCGCTGGGGCTGATCGGCCTGCCCTCGGCGTGCCAGAAGGGGCCGTCGTCGGTCTCGACGACCTTGGGCCCCTGTTCTCTGAACGCTGCCGGCAGCCGCTCCTGGAAGAGTTCGGGGGGAAGGACGTGGATGTCCATGTGGTCGTCTGCGGAGATGATCCGCTGATCGGAATCCAATGCCATGGGGGTCTCCCTTTGGGCCGTGCTCCGAGGAAATAAAGCGTAGCACCGCGCTCGATGCCGGATCTAGGCGATTCTACCGCTCTCTCGGCATGGCGGCCCGGAGTGCGACGCCGCGAGACCTGCCATCCGGGCTGCAGATCAGTGCGGGATGCGGGCGGAGAATGCGGCGGATCCCACTGCGGCCGGGCGACGGCCAGCGCTTCGAATCACATGCGCCTCTAGTCGTGCGGGATCAGATTTCCCAAGCGCAGCTGCTCGATCTTGTAGCGGAGGGTGCTGCGCGGTTTCCCAAGTCGCCGCGCCGCTCTCGACACGTTTCCGCCGACCTCGAGGAGTACCGCTCGGATCTGCTCATCCTCGCTCTGCGCGTCGAGTTCGCCATTTGGGGAGGGTGACGTAAACGCCACCGGACCCACGAGTTCGATGTCCTCCGGTTCGAGGTCAGCATGGTGGTGAGCGGTCACGCGTTCCAGCGCGTTGCGGAGTTCCCTCACGTTTCCCGGCCAGGTACGCCGACTCAAGCACTCGAGGAAGCCTGCCGGCAGATCCGGAACAGGCAGACACAGACGATCGGCGATCTGCTCGAGGATTGCCTCGGCCAGGACCGGCACGTCTTCCGGGCGCTCTCGCAAAGCGGGTATGTGCATCCGTATTACGTCCAGGCGGAAGAAGAGATCGGCTCGGAAGCAGCCCTCGCGGACAGCCGCCTCCAGGTCGCGGTTGGTCGCCGCGATCACGCGAGCCCGGAGCGTGCGCGTGCGCCTCCCGCCCACGCGCTCGAACTCTCGTTCCTCGAGCACGCGTCGAAGCTTCGTCTGGAGAGGTAACTCGAGATCACCAATCTCGTCGAGGAAGACCGTCCCCTCCCCTGCTATCTCGAAGCGACCAGGCCGCGTCATCTGGGCCCCCGTGAAGGCGCCCCGCTCGTGGCCGAAGAGTTCGCTCTCGATCACAGACGGTGCCAACGTGCTGCAGTCGATGTGCACGAAGGGACGCCCGCAGCGCCCGGAATTCCGATGCAGAACGCGCGCCAGCAGGCTCTTGCCAACTCCCGTCTCGCCTGTGATCAGGACGCTCGAGTCGAGGGGTGCGACCCCGGCGATTTCCCGACGGATTCGCTTCATCGCTTCGCTCGCTCCGAGAATGTCTTCGATGGGCATGGAGAAGTACCTGCGTTTCTCCCCCGGACGGATCGAGAAAGGTTTCGTTCCTTGCTGCGACCGTCCAGAAGCAATCGGCTCATGTATCGCTGAGCGACGGAATCCGACCCGTTCTCGCGAGGACCGCTCCAGCGGCCCCCGGATCAATGTTCCGGCTGCTGTTGGCTTCCATGGAACAATCTCCTGGATCCCTTTCCTCGTCTCGCTCACCGTGTTTCCGGATCCGCGCATCGACGTCGCGAACTCTGTCCGCGGATCACATTGGAAAGCTTTGGTACGCAATATTTCCGCATCCTTTCTGCCGAATGAACTCCCGTTCATGTGGGGAGAAGTCCGGCCTGACTCGGGATTTCCATCGCGCACGAGAGCTCGCGAGCCTGAACTCCGCCGGAATTCAACTTCGTTTCAACCCGGCACGAGGTCACTTTCTCCGCATCCGATCGCATGAAGACATGGCCAGAATTGGCTGGGTCGCCAGTTTCTGCTCCAACGTCCTCGGCCATTTCTGGCAGATTCGAAGCGGCCGTTTCGCGCCAGGCGAATCTTCAGAAGCTGCGTTCGCTCGAATGTGCCCGAAAGGTGCTGATGGAACGGCTTCTTATCCGATGCATCCGAAGCACTGCACCTCCCCGACGTATTGCCGTGTGATAGTTGCCGGCTTGGCACGTGCCTTGCTGTGATGCTCCGTCAATCGCGTCGAAGTGTTTCACGCAAGACAGCTGAATGCTCCGGAGCAGCCCCCCAAAAAATGATCCCCAAGCCCCGCACGCGTCATGAGCGCGGAAACGCACTCGTGATGACAATCTTCGCCCTGTTCGCGCTCGTATCGATCGCGACGCTGGTCATCAACCAGATCCTCATCTACGAGGTGCAGGCCAAACTCCAGAATGCCGCAGACGCAGCGGCCCTGGCTGGGATTTCGATACTCCGAGACGGCGGAGATCCGGACCTGGCAATCGAACGCGCACGCGCCGTGGGCAGAGCGCATCACGTTCGCGGCGCGACCGTGCACGACGTCGAGATCGCCGATTCCGATATCGAAATCGGTTGGTACGAATTCGACGGCGGTGGATTCGTCCTCGAACCGGGGCCGGAGACGCCACCTGCGCTGCGCATCAGCATTACGATGGAGGGCGACGCCAGCCCGAACAGCACGGGTGCACTGAGGCTGTTCTTCAGCGGGATCATGCAGTCGCTCACCGGATCGTCGGTGGCCCGGATCGCCAGCGATGCCGTCGCCGTCGCGCGCCCACGCGATTTCGTGATCCTGCAAGACGTCTCCTATTCATTCGTCGAGGAGTTCGAGTACGCGCGCGACGCCGGGCTCGCCTTCGTAGAACTCCTTGCGAACAGCTACGGCGGATTGGGCGACCGGGTCGGTATCGTGACCTTCGCGCGCCAGGCCTACAAAGCGCTTGATCTGACACCACTCGCGAGCGGATACGAGGAGATCACCGACTACCTCGGAAACGAGATGGAGGTCTGCCGAAGCACCAGCAATGAGTCTGGAGCGAACGGGATCGACTGCAGGGGTTCGGGTACTGCAGATGGTATCGACGCCGCCACGGAAGTGTTCGAGGAGTCGAGTTCCACGGGCACGGACCGCGTCCTCGTTCTCGTGACGGATGGGCGCCCCTGTCACCTGGAACTCGGCCTTCCGGAAGCGGTCGAGACAGGTGAGACGCTTGCGCTCGACGCGGCTCAGAGAGCGGCTGATGTCGGAATCAACATCTTCGTGGTGGAGCTTACAGAGCCCACTCCCGGTAACACCCACCTCTGCATGCAGCCGAACAGCGAATTCAACTTGGCGCTTGCCGGCGGCTTCGGCTTCGGCGTGACGACGGACGACCCCGCCGAGTTGGAGGAGAAGCTCGCGAAGGTCGCGAAGAAACTGCCCATGCGGCTCGTGAATTGAGAGCCTTGTCCGTCCACGGCCTACTGGGTCCGGGGCGGCAGGATGCGCCGTCCTCTCACAAGGAGGGGAGCGCGACAGAACAGAAAATTCGATTGGAGAACAACGAATGCTGAAGAAATTTCTGATGGAAGAGAGCGGAATGGAGATGGTCGAATGGGCGATCGTCGGAATCCTGTTCGCGGTGGCCGGCGCAGCGGGTTGGGGTTTGTTGGCCACCGAAGTCGGCAACGCACTCGGCACGGTCCAGAGCACGGTCCAGGGCAACTAGTTGGCATGCTCATGGTGAGGCCGACACGGAACCTCGCGATTCTGCAGGGGCCGCCTCCTGTCTCGGTGTCTGCGGGGCGAAAGCCGACGCTGATGTCGGTGGGGCTCGGCATTGCCGTCGCTGGCCTCGTGTTGGCCTCACCTCCCGACGACCGGCTGCCCCCTCTTCTGGGGGCAGCCGGTTACCTGCTGTTTGCGATCGAGTGTGACGTGCGCTCGTTGAGAATCCCGAATTGGCTGAACGCCGCCGGGGTCGTCGGTGCGTTCTTGATGGCGGCTTGGCTCGGCGGGCTCCCGGGCTTCGGCGCGGCGCTCGTAGGGGCCGGCGCGGCTCTCGCGGTGGGCTTCACGCTCTTCGCGCTCGGCATCATTGGAGCGGGCGATGCAAAGGGCCTCCCGGTACTGGGCGCACTCTTTGGCACCCCGGCACTGCCCGGACTGCTCTGGTGGATGGCAATCGTCGCTGGAACGCTCGGCGTTGCGCTGATCATCGCTCGAGGTGAAGGCCTCGAGTTCCTGCGCCGCTGGTGGCTCATGGCACGCGGCTTTCTCGCGACGCGGACGCTCGCCTACTTGGCTCCTGCTCGCGAGAGCGCTGCGGGCTCCGGGCTGCCCTTCGCGATTCCCATGGGCCTCGGAACGGCTGCACACCAGCTATGGGGGACGCCGTGGATCGGATAGCGGGCGAGTCCCGCAGTGAGTTGGGCACGACGTACGTCGAAATGGCGATCGTGCTCCCGCTGCTGCTGATCCTGCTCTTCGGGATCGCGGACTTCGCCCGGCTGTTCATCCAGTACCAGATCGTCCATAGCGCGGCGCGGGAGGCGACGCGCGAAGCCTCGATGTTCCGACCCGACTGCAGCGACGCCGCGAACGCCGCAGAACTCGCAGCTGCAGACGTCATCAACGCGAATTCGATCACACGTGGCTCGTCGTTCGATGTGGAGGTCGAGAACGCCTGCGACTCCGCGGAACCCGCGCGCGTCACGGTCTTTCTCGCGACCGAGTTCATCCTGCTCGATCGCCTCGTGAACGGACTCACCGAGGCGAGTCTCAGGGACGGACCCTTCACTCTGACCTCGACGATGGTCATGCGAAACGAGGCTGGCGCCGGAGGCTGAACGAGAAGAGTTTGCCAGGCGGCGGCTCTCCAAGGAGGCTGAAAATGAAGAAGAATCATCGCGCATTGCTGTTCCTGCTGATGGGTGTCGTGCTGTCTGGAGCCGCCGCCTGGTTCAACCTGTCTCACCTTCGAACTCTGCCTGAGGAAAAGGAGGAAGCACCCCAGTTGGCCAACGTCGTCGTGGCGGCTGCGGACCTGCCCGCCTCCGAGACGATCCGCGTGCCCCAGGTTCGCGTAGTGCAGTGGCCCGAGGCACTCGTGCCACCGGGCACCTTCGGAGCCACGGACGAGGTGTCCGGGCGAGTGGCGCGGAGAAAGTTCCACGAGGGCGAACCCATCCTCGAAACCGGGCTCTTCGCGTCGGGCACGAGTGCAGGGCTCGCGCCGCGCATCGGACCGAAGATGCGCGCGGTGTCCGTCGAGGTGGACGAGGTGATCGGTATCGCCGGCTTCGTGAAACCGGGCACGCGGGTCGACGTGGTCGCGACCATCAAGGGGCGCGGCAGTTCCCTCGACCCCTATTCGAAGGTCATCCTGCAGGACGTCCGGGTACTCGCGGTGGACCAGACGCTCGAGGAGCAGGACGGCGAACCCGCCGAAACCGTGAACGTCGTGACGCTCGAAGTCTCACCAGCAGATTCCGAGAAGGTCGCATTCGCGGCCCACCAGGGAGCGCTTCAACTCGCGCTTCGACACCCAGCCGACAAGGAGGTGGTCGTGACACAGAGCGCGGACGCCACGGCTCTCAAGGGCCGAAAGAAGGCAGCCGTCCGACCCCGCAAGCGACGTATCGAAGTGATCGAAGGAGTCGAGCGGGAGATCATGTATTTCTAGGGGCCAGGTCAGTCCGGCGAAATTCGCACCGCGAATCGTTGAATTCGAGCCATGCCCCGGCCGGCAAAGCCTCAATGCAAAGGAAACACGATGGGTAAGCTGATGAATGCGATTCTCGCCACCACCGCGGTCATCGCGCTGGCGACGAGCGCGATGGCCTCGAGGGACTCGGGGGGCCTGCACGAACTCGAGTTCGCCAATGATCCGGTGATCGAACTGCCTGCGCCGGCCGACGCGGCGGGACGCCTGCATCGAATCTTTCTCGATCGAGGCAAGTCGACACTCGTGCGGACGCAGTTCGACGTCGAGCGGGTAGCGGTGGGCCTACCCTCCGTCGCGAAAGTCATCGTGCTCGGACCGCGCGAACTCCAAATCGTGGCCCAAGCGATCGGAGAAACGAACCTCCTGCTCTGGAGCAGCGGCGGGCGCGTCGAGATGGCATTGGACCTTGCCGTCAATCCACCGCACGCGACGCTCGAGGGCGAGCTTCAGCGCATTCTCGACAATCCGATGATCGAAGTCGATGGCATAGGTGCCTCGATCATCCTGAAGGGAACGGTTGCGAGCCCCGTCGAGATGGACCGGGCCCTCGCAGTGGCGCGCGCGGCAATCCCCCGTGAGACGATTCGGGCCGACCA
>SPKZ01012153.1_pt1 | contig 11927 bp, 6 predicted proteins | sample 2456571 | NCBI WGS metagenome assembly SPKZ01 (sample SAMN11192286, study PRJNA482655) | marine metagenome | biome: ENVO:00000447; feature: ENVO:00000244|ENVO:00000211|ENVO:00000569|ENVO:00002023; material: ENVO:00002151; isolation source: ocean water from marine abyssalpelagic zone ...
CACGACAGCCAGCCAGGCGTGGGCCGGGATCAGATTGTTGGCAGCGCCGCCGACCTTGATACGCGGAATCAGGCAGGCCAGCAGCACGCAGACGAGGACGAGGAGATGGAAGCCGTCCCACTCGTCCTGCTGGCGGCGCCGAAGAACCAGCCACAAGAGGGGCGCCAGGCTGAGTACCGGCACCGAGAGCAGGAGATCGCGCCAGAGGAACCAGCCCACCATGTGGGGAAGGATCCCGTGCTGCTGCTGGGCGCCTACGATGTGCAGCAGGAAGTGCTCCTCGAGGATCCCGTTCAGGAGCCCGGTCGCAGTCCCGACGAGCGCTGCGAGCACCAACCCGTACGCGATGAAGCGATCCCACTCCCGAAAGCGTCCGAGATCTCGCTTGGTCGCCTTCCAGTCCGCCCAGGCGCACCACAGGGCCAGCGGTGCCACCACGACGGCGGCGGTCTGCTTCGTCATCACGGCCAGGAAGGCCAACGCCGCTGCGAGCACGAGATCCGAGCGTCCCTGCGCAAAACGAAACCGGTAGAGGGAAGCGAGCAGCAGGAAGGTGAAGAGGGAGTCGAGCCGGGCGACGTCGAAATAGAGCCCTGAGGCTCGCCATGTCGCCAGGAAGATGCCGGCGGCAATCGCGCCGAAGACCACGCGGCCCGTCTCCCGGCGCACGAATCGATGCACGATCCAGGCCGTGCCGAGGGAGGCGGCTAGGGAGATGATCCGCAGGGGAAGAAGGCCCGGCCCGGTGAGCTTGGAGACGATCGCGCCCAGGTAGTAGTAGAAGGGCGGGTACGGGAAGGGAACGAACTCGATGGACGGCCTGACGTAGAGGGGCTCTCCGCGTAGCACCCGCATCAGGTGCTCGAGAGATCCCCCCTCCATCCACTCGAGTTCGAACGGATACGTGAGGCGCTGAAGCGAAGAACCGAGGTAGAGCGCCGCGAAGCCCACAGACGCGACGACGCAAGCTGCCAGGATGGTGCGTTCGAGGCGCTCGGACACCGCGCAAGGGTATCGCAGCAGCGTTGACAGACGCGGCATGGCCGGGGTCGATCGCCTACTTTCCGAGACCATGGACGCGACCCCTCGCGGATCGCGAAGCGGCTCTCGGATCGCACTGCTCGTCGGCTGCGCGAGCTTCCTCTTCTTCCTGCTTCTCCAACACGGTCACTTCAAGGGAAGCGACGAACTCGCCGTCTACGAGATGAGCCGCTCGATCCTCGAGAACGGCGACCTCGCCGTTCCGCCACTCCGGCACACCGAGGTCGGTGCGGACGGCCGGCGCTACAGCTACTTCGCGCCCGGCCAGTCGGTCCTCGCGCTCCCGCTGTTCGCGCTGGCCGAGCCCCTGGGCGCCGTACTGCCCACCGCCTGGAGCGAAGCGCTGGCCGGCCCTCCGAATCGGCAGGGCGCCTACCGCTTCGGAGGCGAACTCGAAGCCACCCTGGTGGGCCTCTTCGGACCGCTCTCTGCCGCAGCGCTGATCGCGCTCTTCTTCGTGTTCCAGCTCGATCTCGGAGTCTCTCCTCGCCGCGCGGTGATCGTCGCCCTGCTCGTCGCGATGTCGACCCACACCGCGGTGATGTCCGCATATTTCTTGCGGCACACCACCGAGGCGATCACCCTGCTGGGCGCGCTGCTCCTCTTCCGGCGTTTCAGCCAGTCCGGCTCCCTCAAGACCCTTGGCATCGGCAGCGCCCTCGCGTCCCTCACGCTTCTCATCCGGGTTCCCGCCGCGATCGCGGCGCCGACCCTGGCCAGCTACCTCGTGTGGGTGCTCTACCAGCGCGGCGAGTGGCGCATGGGCGGCGCTCGGTTCGCCGGCGTCCTCGCGGCCATCCTCATGCCGCTCGGGATCGCCCTCGCGATCCATGTCGGCATCAGCGAAGCGAAGTGGGGAAGCTGGCTGATTTCGCCGATGGTCGAGCAGCAGGGCCGCTTCAACAATCCCCTGCTGCGCGGCCTCGCCGGTCTGCTGCTGAGCCCGGGATCGAGCATCTTCGTGTACTCACCGCTGCTGCTGCTTGCCCCGTTCGGACTCACCAGGCTGTGGCGCCGGGAACGCGCCCTGGCGGCGGCGGCCCTCGCCCTGACCGCCACCTGGCTGCTCTTCTACGCGCGCTTCGACGGTTGGAGTGGCCTCTGGTCGGCGCCCGGCCCGCGCTACCTGTTCCTGCTGGTTCCCCTGCTGCTGCTCCCGCTTGGCCTGTGGCTCGACTCGCCACGACGCTGGGCGGCCGCTTCGCTGCTCGCGGTCGCGGGGTTGTTCGTTCAGCTGGTCTCGACGCTGGTCCGCTGGGGATCCGTGCCCGGCCTCGCCGATTATCCGATTCTCGGACCCGACCAGGCGGACTTCCTCTTCCAGATCTCGCGCAGCCCCGTCCTAGTGATGACCGGGCTGCTGGCAAGCGGCGGCCCGATCGACTCCTGGCTGTGGAACCTGTGGCACGGGTGGGAGGGCTTCGCAGGACAGCCTGGCGCGGTCGTCGCGCTTCTCGGCCTCTGGACTGCGGCGGCGAGCGTCTGCGGGATCGCGCTCCGGCGCGCGCTGCGCGCAACGCGGGCCAGCTGAGGTGCCCGCGACCCCTGATCGGCGGGCCACCGCAGTCGCCCTCGTAGGCGTCACCTGCGCCGCCCTGTTAGCGGGCAGCGCCCTGCTACGGCCGGGCTTTTACGACTCTCACGACGGCCTCCTCAACGTCCACCGGCTCTTCGAGTTCGAGAAGTGCCTGGCCGATGGCCAGATCCCCTGCCGCTGGGTTCCCGACATGGGCGCCGGCTACGGCTACCCGCTCTTCAATTTCTATCCGCCGCTTCCGACCGCAGTGGCAGAGGGCTTCCGGCTGCTCGGCGCCTCGTTGCTCGACGCCATCAAATGGGCGTTCCTGCTGGGACTCGTCGTCGGGGCCCTCGGGATGTTCCGCCTGGCCTCCAGGTTCTTTGGTCCAGCAGGCGCGGTGCTCGCCGCGGTCCTCTACGTGTTCGCTCCCTACCAGGCCATCGACGTCTTCGTGCGGGGCGCTCTCGGCGAAGCGTGGGGAATGGCGCTACTCCCGTTCGTCTTCTTGACAGGCCACCGCTGCCTCACCGAGCCGGGACGAGCCCTCCGTCACGCGCTCCCGTGCGCGCTCTCCTGGGCGGCCCTGCTCCTCACCCACGACATCGTCGCCTTGATGGCCACCCCGTTCTACGCGGCCTGGTTGTGGGTCAGCTGGCGGACGAGTCGTCGGAGCCCGGGCCCTGCCGTGCTGGCGCATGCGCTCGCGCTGGGGCTTTCGGCGTTCTTCCTACTGCCGCTCGCGTTCGAGCTGCACCACGTCCACGCCGACACCCTCACTCAGCTGTATCCCTGGGCACGTTTCGAGAACAACTTCCTCTCCGTGACCCAGCTGCTCGGCGCTCCGAGAGCCTGGGGATACGGCGCCCTCGGCTCTCACAACCCGATGTCCCTCTTCATCGGCCGGCTCCACTTCCTCCTCGGTGCCGGGGCGATCGGGATGTGCGCAATTGCCTGGCTGCGGGAACGGCGAGTCGACGCCAGCGGGGCCGCGACGCTGACGCTGGGGTCGGCGGCACTCGTGGCCGCGTTCATGATCCTGCCGGCATCGCGCTTCGTCTGGGAGGCGACCCCACCCCTCTCGTTCCTGCAGTTCCCGTGGCGCTTTCTCGCGATCACGAGCTTCGGCCTCGCGTTTGCCGCCGGCTGGCTCGTGTACTGGACCCGCAACCGCGGCCCCATCCCGCTGGCGATCGTCGCCGTCGCGACCATCGCCGCGATCGCGACGAGCTGGGGTTGGTTCCGCCCGTCGGCGATGCACGTCGTACAGGAGCAGGTGCTGGCAAACGAGAGGGAGATCGCGAAGGCCCGCCACGGACTCTTCGACTTCCTGCCGCGCAGCGTCGATCTCGAGCACTTCCTCGCGAGCCCGCCGGCGGCGCTGCCGGCGCCGGTCCACGCGCCACCGGGTGTAAGCCTGAGCAAGCTAGAGCGAACGACGAATCGGATCAGCTTCGATGCCCGGGTCCGCGGCGACGAGACAGCGCGGGTTCGAATCAACGTGTTCGACTTCCCGGGCTGGACCCTCGAGGTCGATGGCCGGCCTGAGAACTTCGAGGCAAGCGACGACCCACTCGGCCGACTCCACCTCAGCCTGGCGCCGGGCAGCCATAGGGTCGTAGTGCGCTTCGAGAACACGCCGATCCGATCCCTCGCGAACGCCGTCTCCCTCCTCTCGCTCGTCGCGGCCCTCCTCTGGACGGCCGCCATCATCCGGTCGCGGTAGAATCCCCGCTCATGTCGCGGACGTGGATCGTGATCCCCTGCTACAACGAGGCGAATCGGCTTCGCGGGGACGAATTCTCGCGCTTCGTGAGCGAGCACCCCGACGTTCACTTCGTCTTCGTCGACGACGGCAGTACCGACGCAACCTCGTCCAGGCTGGCCGAGATCGCGATGTCGAGCCCAGGCTCCTTCGACGTCATCAGCCAATCCTCGAACCGGGGAAAGGCCGAGGCCGTCCGGCGCGGCATCAACCAGGCCTTCGACGGCGGCGCAACCTATGTAGGCTACTGGGACGCGGACCTCGCGACCCCCCTCGCCGAGATCCCCCGCTTCGTCGAGACGCTCGACGCCCATCCGGACCTCGAGATGCTCTTCGGCTCCCGCGTCCAGCTCCTGGGACGCACGATCGATCGCCGGGCCTGGCGCCACTACCTGGGACGCGTCAGCGCCACCGCCATCTCGCTGACGCTCGGCCTCGCGGTCTACGACACCCAGTGCGGTGCCAAGCTCTTCCGGGTTTCGCCGGACTGCAAGGCGCTATTTGCCGAGCGCTTCCTCACGAACTGGGTGTTTGACGTGGAAATCATCGCCCGCATGATCGAGAACCGACGCGGTACGGGCCGGCCCGGTCCCGCCGAGGTAATCCGCGAAATCCCACTCTGGGAGTGGTGCGACGTCGAGGGCTCGCAGGTGAAGCCGCTGGACTTCTTCCGCTGTCTGGCCGAGCTGTTGCGAATCTACCGCCGCTACCTGCGCGGGTAGACGCTCAGCCGCCAGATCGCGCCGAACCGGCCCGGAGCGAAGAGCGGAGCACGAGTCGCGAGACGAATGTCTTCGTAGAGCGCGTGATGAGCCGGGGCGGCCAGGAGGTTCGCGTCCTGCTCGAGGCTATCGCGATAGCCACGGGGAACCCGGCGGAAGTAGTGCCCGACGCGCCACCTCGTAGGATCGATCATCGGCATGCGTGCGAGCAGCGGGTCCGAAAGCGCGCAGCGATCTGCCAGGAAGGTCGCGCGACAAGCGCTGAAACTCTCGTACCCCAGCTCGCCGCAGACGCTGCGAATCACCACCGGGGCGCTGTCTTCGCGACATCGAGAACCCGCCGTCAGCTCGCGCTCCGCCTCCCGGGCGAGCAAACCGCGCCGCCGGTAGTAGAAGCCCCGCTCGTCCGAGATCCCCCGATCCGCCAGGACCTGGGCCTCGTCGCGGTTCTCGTAGTCCCGGCCCGCGCGAAGCGGCGAAAGCGGGTTCATCAGCGACACCACCAGACACAGGAGTGCGAGCCCACCGAACCCCGCCGCCGGCCAAGCGACACGGGCCAACAGGGCGACGGCCGCGAAGAACGGCGGCGCGAGCAAGCGGCCGGCCATGAAGTCCCCGCCAATCTCGACCAAGTAGAGGAGTTGCAGGACGATTCCGGCCGCGACGGCCGCCGCCGAGAAGCTCCGCCGCCGAGCCGCCACGACCGCCGCGAGGCAGAGCGAGATCAGGATCACTGCCGGAGTCACGATGTCGAAACGAAACGAGTGTCCCAGGAAGAACAGGCCCTGTTCGCGAAGGAGCGCGCCGTCGATACCCGTCGTCAACTTCGCATAGAAGGTGTTGGGAAGCGGCGTGCCGTAGTAGAAAGTCGCGAAGACGAGCCACGACAGGGCCGGGGTGAAGCCCAGCAGCAGCGATGCCAACCAGCTGCGCGTCGGCGTCGGGCCTCGGACTTCGCTCGCGATCGAGAGCAGCAGCGGGGGCAGCAGCAGCAGGACCGAGTCCATCCGGTTCACGAAGGCCAGCGAGGTGACCAGCGCGAGCGCGCCGAGTCTCCTCGGCTCCGACAGTGCCAGGTGGATACCGATCGCCAGCAGCAGGTAGGAAAGGGGAGTTTCGAGGCCGGAGGTCGTGTAGTCGACGAAGGCCTTGGAAGAGAGCAGGCAAGCTCCGGCCGCCGAGGCCGCGAGCCAACGCCCCTCTCGCACCGGGACGACCAGGAGACCGGCCACGGCCACCGAGGAGACTACGAGCGAGACGAGAATCGGTGTATAGAACGCCTCGCCCGTCGCGAGGTAGACCGGCGCGAGCAGGAAGAGCCAGAGGGGATGCGTATACGACTGGACGCGTTCGGCCAGGTTGAAGCGAAGGCCGTCGCCATTCACGAAGTGCTCGAGCGTGCGGAAGGTGATGAGGCCGTCGTCCGACAGCCACGCGCTCTGCACCATCATCCACGCGAGCACGAGCGAGGTGGCAGCAAAGAGGAGTTGCCAGCGGCGCGAGTCGGGCAAGACGCGGCGAAGCATACTACAGTTGGGCCTCTCCCCTGGATGCCCCCGCTTCCGAGAGCGTGCCCGTGACATCCATCAGCCGCTGGCAACTCGCACTCGCGTTGGCAGCCGTCGCCGCTTCGGCCGCGTGGATCGTCGATGCGACGCTGCGGAACCCGAACATCCCGTTCCTCCCAGCGGTGGACGACCCCGAATGGATCGGTGTGCATGCCCCGACCGATACCGACGCGATCCAGGTCGATCGCAGGAATGTCCCTAGTTACACGTTCTCGACGCGCTTCGCTCTCGACGCGGTGGCTCCCAACACCGTCGTCCGCACGCGATCACTAGGCAAGCTCGAACTCCGCATCAACGGGGCCCTCGTCTGGAAGTCCGATCCCACGACCAGCTGGAAGCGCGAGGCGGTCGCCTCCGTGGCCGAGCTGCTCCGATCCGGCGACAACGAGATCCACGCGCGCGTCTCGAACGCGCGAGGCCCGGCGCTGCTGCAGCTGCGCCTGGAAGATGGCGACCGCAGGATCCTCGAGACCGACTCGAGCTGGCGGGCGATCGGCCCGGGCTCGAGGAGCTTCGACAGCGTGCGCGCGAGCGACACGCGCCTCGACCCCCAGTCCTCATCGCTACCGGGGAGCGGCGCGATACGGGTCCGCCACGCAGCCGCGCTGGGGCTCTTCTTCGCGCTGGGGGCGCTCGGCCATCTCGCGATCCGTCGCCGCCTCTCGGAGCGCGCGCTCGCGCGCGCTCCCGAAGCGGTTCTCGCCCTCGCGACGCTCTTCTGGCTGCTCGTCTACATGTTCAAGAGCACGAGCCTGCCCGTGCTGATGGGCTTCGACATCGTCGGGCATCTCGCGTACATCGACTTCCTGCGCGAGCAGGGCGCGCTCCCGCTCGCGACCGATGGGGGATCGATGTACCACCCGCCCCTCGGCCACGCCCTGATTGCCGGGCTCGCCGGCCTCTTCGATCTCGCCCGGGAAGAGCCGGCGAGCCGATGGCTTTACCGCCTCCCAACCTTCCTGGCCGGCCTCGGAAACGTCTGGGCGGTGTGGTTTGTCGCGCGACGCCTCTTCGACCGCGACCCGCTGCGCACGAGCCTCGCGGTCGGCTTCGCAGGACTGCTCCCGATGAACGTCTACATGAGCGCCTACGTGTCGAACGAGCCTCTCCACAGCTTCCTGGTGAGCGTTTCCCTGTGCATCGCTTGCGTGCTGCTGCTGACGCCGGGTGCCGCTCGATCCCGTGTCGCCGGTCTCTCCGTAGCTCTCGGGCTCGCCATCCTCACGAAGTTCACCGCGCTGATTGCGGTTCCGATCGTCGGGCTCTTCCTCGCCGCAAAGCTGTGGATCGTGGACCGCGCGACGCCGCTCCGCGCCCTCACAACGAGCGCCGCGATGGGAGTCGGCGTCGCGGCCGTCGGTGGCTGGGTGTACCTGCGCAACTGGCGCCACTTCGGGCGCCCCGTCGTCGGGAACTGGGACCTCCCGGGAGATCTCACGTGGTGGGAGCAGCCGGGGTTCCACACCGCGGACTACTACACGAGCTTCGGCCAGTCCCTCTCGCATCCCTTCTTCGCGGGCTACGCGTCCTTCTGGGACGGCGTCTACTCGACCTTCTGGGGCGATGGGCTCGTCGCCGGGATGCTGCGTCTATCCACGCGGCACGATGCCTGGAATTACGATTTCATGACGGCGAGTTACTGGCTCGCCTTCCCCGCGACGCTCGCGCTGATGCTGGGCTTCGTCCGCGCTCTGCGCTTCTGCGTGGCAGGCAGCGACCTGCGTCGGCGTCTGGCGATGAGCATGCTGGTGGTCTTCCTGTACGCGGCCTGCTTCGCACTCCTCGCAATCACGTTCCAGCTCCCCTATTACGCCCAGGCGAAGGCGTTCTACCTGCTGTCGGCCATCGTTCCGCTGTGCCTCATCGCGGCGCTCGGGCTCGGCTGGGTATTCGAGCGCTTCTCGGAACCGCGTTGGTTCTTCGTCCAGACGATCTACTGCGGCTGGCTGGGATGCCTGGCCGGAGCGCTCATCCTCTCCTTCCTCGGCTAGCGCCGAGACCTGAGGTTCGAGGCGAGACAGGTCGCGTTGCACCGGCTCGCGTCGGTCAGGCGGGCTCCAGGTTCGCGTAGCGGACCATCACCGTCTTGATGCCCGCTCGGTCGAACCGGATCTTGAGCTTCTGGTCGAGCCCCTCGCCGATCACCGCGTCGATGGTGCCGAGCCCGAAGACCGAGTGCCGCACCCGCATTCCGGGCTGGATCCCGTCGTCGTAGGTCTCCTGGGCGTAGGAATGATCGAGGTGACCTGAATCGGCCGCACGTCGGCGGGATCCGCGAGGGCGCCGCGGCGCGCCCGGGCTCGTCTGCACATCCATCAACTCTTCCGGCACCTCGCGCAGGAAGCGCGACGGGGACTGGAAGCTGGAGCTACCGAAGCGCCGCCGTTCCCGCGCACAGGTCATGAAGAGCTGCTCCATCGCACGGGTCATGCCGACGTAGCAGAGCCGACGCTCCTCCTCGAGACCCTCGTCGTCGTAGGAGGACGACGCGTGGGGGAAGATGCCCTCCTCCATGCCGACGAGGAAGACCACCGCGTACTCGAGCCCCTTGGCGGAGTGAGCGGTCATCAGCGAGACGCTCTGGGGCTTGTGCTCGTAGTTGTCGAGATCCGAGATGAGTGCGACCTGGTCGAGATACAGCTCGAGTTCGCTGCGCTCCTCGTCCTGCACCTCGGCGTTCGCCGTGTGGAAATCCTCCGCACTCGAGATCAGCTCGCGCAGGTTGTCGATACGCACTTCCGCGTCCGGGTTCTCCTGCATCACGAGCGCCTTCATGTAGCCGCTGCGCTCGAGTACCTCCGACAGGATCTCGTCGACCGGACGCTCCGCGAAGTGCTCCAGCTCGCCGAGCATGTCGAGAAATTCGCGCAGCCGGGTTGCTGTACGCTTGGCTGCGCCGGCTTCGGCAAACAGACGAAGCCCTTCGCGAAGCGACACGTCTCGCTCGATCGCCAGCGCCTCGGCACGCTCCATCGTCGTCTTGCCGATCCCACGCGTGGGTTTGTTGACGATCCGGCGCAGGGCCTGGGCGTCCTCGGGGTTCACCACCAGCCGCAGGTAGCAGAGAACGTCCTTGATCTCGGCTCGCTCGTAGAAGCGCACCCCGCCCACGACGACGTAGGGCAGGTCGTACTTCAGTAGTTCCTCTTCGAAGCAGCGCGACTGCGAGTTCGTCCGGTAGAGGATCGCGTAGTCGCCCAGCGAGCGACCCTCGCTGCGCGCTCCCTGGAGGATGTGCCCGACCACGTAGGCGGCTTCCTCGCGCTCGTCCTCGGACTCGAAGAAGCGAATCAGCTCGCCCCCCTCCCGCTCGGTGAACATGCTCTTCTTCTTGCGCCCGAGGTTGTTCTCGACCACCGCCGTCGCGCCGGACAAGATCGGCTGGGTCGACCGGTAGTTCCGCTCGAGCTTGATCACCTTCGCGTTGGCGTAGTCGCGCTCGAAGTCGAGGATGTTGCGAATGTCGGCACCACGCCACGCGTACACGCTCTGATCCGGATCCCCCACCACGCAGAGGTTCTCTTGCGTTCCCGTCAGCTGCTTGACCAGGTCGTACTGCACGCGGTTGGTGTCCTGGTATTCGTCCACAAGGATGTACTGCCAGCGACGCTGGTAGTAGGCGAGAACCCGGGGAGCGCGTTTGAAGAGTTCGCGGGTCTGCAGCAGCAGGTCGCCGAAATCGAGGGCATTCGCGTCGAAGAGGAGCCGCTGGTACGTCGCGTAGAGTTCCGCGGTCAGCTCGTCGTCGATGTCGCTCGCCTGGGCGGCGGCCTGCGCCGGCAGGAGCCCCTGGTTCTTCCACTCGTCGATCCGCCAGCGGAGCTTCTTGGGCTCGTACTGCCGCGGATCGAGGCCGTGGCGCTTGAGTACCTGCTTCGAGATGCCCAGGCTGTCGGCGTCATCGTAGATCACGAAACCGCGCGAGCGTTCGAGGGCGCCGATGTCTCGCCGCAGGATGCGTACGCACATCGAGTGAAAGGTCGAGATCCACAGCCCACCCGGCGTCGGTCCGAGCATCTTCTCCACCCGGTCGCGCATCTCGCCCGCCGCCTTGTTGGTGAACGTGACCGCGAGGAGCGACTCCACGGGGATGCCGCAGACGCCGATCAGGTAGGCGATACGACTCGTAAGGACCCTCGTCTTCCCGCTGCCGGCACCCGCGAGCACGAGCAGTGGGCCCTCGGTGGTCTCGACGGCGCGGCGCTGTTCGGGGTTCAAACCCTCGAGAATCGAATCGGCAAGCAAGGAGTCTCGCTTCTGATGGGGTGGGCGGGCAGAGTAATCGACCGCCCGCTCGTCCTCAACGCAGGGGCATCAACCACCTCTCCGGATCGATCTGCTGGAGGAACCACGGGAAGTCGCCGTAGAGATAGAAAGCCGCCACGCCGGCGACGAGCCAGGGCCGCGCCTTCTCGGGAGCCAGTTCGCCAATACCGTACGCGACGAGACCGTAGATCGGAACCAGCACCGGGAAGATGTAGCGGCCCTGCAGGCCCAACTCGATAAAGCGCGAGGCCTGGTAGTTCGGGTAATTGACGAACCACATCAGTATCAACGCGTAGCCAGCGGCCAGGAAGGCAGCGTCCGCTGGAACTCCGTGACTCGCGCCGGGACGCCAGCGCCAGGCCAGCAGGAGCGCGGCGAGCAGGAAGACCGCCGTGTAGGCGTAGATCGCCTCGTCGCTCTTCTCGACCCGCCGGTGGCCCAGGTAGCCCACGCTGCTCTTGAGAATGCGCCAGCTCCACTGCCCCACGTACTGGATCCGTCCACTCACGGACGAGGCTGGACGCTGCGCGGCCTTCAGCAGGATGATCGTGTCGCGGCGATCGCCCAGGTGGCGGATCTTCCGCGAGAGGCGGCGCGCCTCGCCGACGGTGATCTCGCCCGCCCGAAAGCGTTCGAGGATGCGAGCACGCGCGAAGACCCGGTTCTGCATGGCATTTTCCTCGCCGACGACCTGGTCGAAGGCGGGCGACAGATTTCGGTACTGGAGCAGGTTGCCGCCGAAGAGAGCCAGCGCGAGACCGCCGAGGATCAGCACCGTCGCCAGCAGTGCCCAGGTGCTCGCGGTCGCAGCCCGGAACGCTGCGGTGGTGTGCTCGACGAGATTGCCGAGGTGACTCCGCTCGCGAAAGAGCATCCAGACGACGAGCAGGAAACCCAGGGGCAGAAAGGTGCGCTTGGCGAGACAGCCCGCCAGCACCAGCGCAACGAAGGCCAGCAGCCACTCCGCGCTTCGCCGGCTGCGGAAGCGGGTGAACGCCAGTACGGAAGCAGCGGCCAGCAGATTCGCCCCGTTGTCGTAGCTCACGCTG
>SPKZ01022852.1_pt1 | contig 11922 bp, 19 predicted proteins | sample 2456571 | NCBI WGS metagenome assembly SPKZ01 (sample SAMN11192286, study PRJNA482655) | marine metagenome | biome: ENVO:00000447; feature: ENVO:00000244|ENVO:00000211|ENVO:00000569|ENVO:00002023; material: ENVO:00002151; isolation source: ocean water from marine abyssalpelagic zone ...
AATATGGTTTTGATAAGTTTGAGTTTTTTCCCTTAGAATTTTGTAAAGATGATAAGATTAAGGAAAGAGAACTTTTTTGGATGAAAAAGTTTCGATCAATGATTCGAGAATTTGGTTATAATTTACGACTTGATTCTGAAATAGGTCATATGATAACGCATCCAGAAACTTCTGCAAAGATTAGTAAAAACTTAAAAGAGCAATGGGCTAAAGGCATTAGGGATGACCATGCCAGAAAACTTGCTTTAAGTTGGTCTAAGAATCCAGAAAGGAAAAAAACTCAATCTAGAAGAATGACTAAAACATTAACTAAGTATATGTATTCTATTAATGGCGGAGAACCATTAATGTACGCAGACATAAAAAAACTTGGTTATGAAAGTGTAATGAGTTCATTTCATCGTAAGAAAACTAATGTGGTTACTTACAAAAATATGGAATTTCGTAGAATAGTAATTGAAGATATAGTCCGATCTAGTTTGAAAGAACTAGAGTAAATTGAAACAACTACCTCGCTGTATTTGAAGGAAATAAGACCAAGAAGAAAGGTGGTACATTTATCACTACTCCTAATATAGGAGATTCTTGTAATGCTCTTATAGTTCCTAAAGCTCTAGAAGCATACTTTGTACATGGTATACCTGTAGAAGACTTCATAACACAAGATACTCACAGTATTTTTGATTACTGTCTATCTCAAAAAGTATCTAGAGATAAATATGATGTATATTATATGAATGAAAAACAACAACAACTTAACAGATATTATGTATCAAAATCTGGTGCTATTCTTTATAAGAAGAAGAAAACTAAGAAGAAGATGGACAATATGTTAAAGGGTTGGGGTGTGAAATTGTATAATAATCATGATGAGAACATGAAACATGATATTGACTATAGATATTATATACAGAAAGCAAAAGAGACAATAAATAATATTCAACGTAATAATCAAATGACATTGTTTTGACATGACAATATTACTAAATGATTATCCTAACGGAGTTATTGATCTGCGTGAATTTAAAGGACAACTCGTAACTGTACGAGGAACCTTTGAAGGAGAGAGGTTAATACTTAAAAAAGGAAGACAAGTGCAGTTATCTTTTGATAACTGTATTATACGAACTACTCGTCCTAATGAAGCTATTTCTATAGATGATTGTAAAGATGTTTGGTTGGATTTTAATAATACTACAACATTAAATAATGCAATCAATGTGTGGAATAAAGTAGAAGGATTTAGAGTACGTAACTTGGTTACTTTTGGTGGGCAATCTGCAATTCGTATATCTTCAGCTCATGAACATGCACATATTCGTATAGATAAATGCACTTTTATAGGTCAGTCTGAAGAGGCTTTGTATATTGGACCTTCTAGAAGTAAAAAGCAATTAATTCATGGTGTAGCAATTAATGACTGTACTGCAATTGATTCAGGATTAGAAGGATTTCAAATAGGTTCAGCAGACTTTCATATGAAAAATTGCAGAGCTGTTAATTGTGGACGTAGGGATAAACATCAACATAATTTTGATGTAACTATTAATCCAAATTCTGAAGGATATTTTGAACAATGTTCTTTTGGAAGAAAACAAATACTAGATTCAAAAGTGTGGGAAACATGAAGTATAAATTAATTAAAAGATTTCCAGGAAGTCCTCCTGTAGGGACTATTGTTGAAAAACATTATCCTGGTCCTGAAAAAACTCACTTTTGCTATAAAGGAACTTATACTTTTGGAATGTCTTCTTTATCTTTTACTAGAGCAAGAGATCAAATAGAAGGATTTGAAGAGTTTTGGCAACCTTTAAGTAAAGAGTGGATTATACCTAATGCAAATTTAAAGATAGTGTATGAAGGAAGTTCATATGTTACTCTTTGTTATAGTAATGGAAATAGATCAAGAATTGCTTTTTCTATTATTCAATTACTTGTAAATGATCCTTTTAAGGTAGATAAGGTAGCAGGTTTTAACCTGAAGCAAATTCATGTAGATGAAAGTTCTTTAAGTTATCATAACAATATGGTAACTATACCTATTGGAACTGAACATGTATGTTATTGGGTGAAAGAATTTACAATTGGTTGTACAACAGTTTCTTATGCTTTGGTTAAAGAGATTTACGAATGGATAAAGTCAAATTAGTACTTACTGTAGGACTTCCTGCTAGTGGTAAAACCGAGTGGTCTAAAGCTTGGGTTGCTCAAGATTCATCTAGTAGATTGAGAGTTTCCAGAAAAGATATTAGAAGGATGTTAGGTCCAGATATTATCACTAATTCACGAGAAGCTTTAATATCTACAATTGAATCCACAGCAGTTAGAACTGCCTTATTTAAAGGATATTCTGTTGTACTAGATCATTACAATCTGAATCCAGTAGTTAGAAGTAAATGGGAATCTTATGTTCCTATATTTAACGAACAGTCAGATGATTTTAATCTAGAACTAGAATATGTTAAATTTAACAAACCTTTAGAAGAATGTATTCTTCTGGATTCTAAACGTAAAGGTGACTTAGGTGTAGGTGAGAAGTTTATTCGTACTCTACACAGAAGATACTTAGCCGATTTAGATATTCCTGGTACAGTAGTTACTGATACTTCTGGAATAACAGATGAAGATATGATCTTACTAGAGGTTACGAAATCACTTGAAGATTGGACTTAAAAATTCCTGATTATTTAAAAAACTCTCCTAGATTAGAGAAATTAAATTGGCTTCAACAACAATGTGTTGAACAAGCTGTGAGTAAAGTTAAATCTACAGTTTGTATTGCGACAGGTTGTGGAAAAAGCTTTGTTTCATTTAAATTTCTTTATTCTCTACTCGATAGTAGAGATATTACTGAAAAAGATGAAATCTGGTATTTAGCTGAGACTAATACTAGAGAAAGAACGTTACATGAAGAATCTAATAAATTTAATGAAATCTATGGAGAGCATCCTATGGAAGATTTAAACATTAAATTTATGTGTTATCAAGCTAAACCTGTAGGAGAACCTAAAGTTATCGTCGCGGATGAAATCCACCTCTGCCTAACCAAGGAGTACTCCAAAGCATTTGATAATCCTCATAACTATTGTTTAGGTTTATCTGCAACTATTCCTTACAGTTTACCTGTAGACAGTACAGATGAATCTGATAACCCTGAAACTAAAGGTGAATTATTAGGTCGTATTGCTCCTGTTTGTGTAAATTATCCATTAGATCAAGCTATTTCGGATGGGATTTTATCTCCGTTTGAAACTGTAGTTATTGATCATCTTATGGATTCTAAGACTAAGAACTTAGTTGAAGGAGGAGCTAAGAAAACATGGATGTCTACAGAACAGCAGTATTATGACTATAGGATGAAGTGTATGAGAAATCCTGGACTTAACAGGTTTTATAAAGCTAATAAAATACGTGAGGCTTCGAAGTTACTGTGGAATCTTCCCTCTAAACGTGATCCTGCTTTAGGATTAATGAAACAGTTAGAAGGTAAAACTATTATATTTAGTAACGAACTAAATATGTTACAGATGTTATTACCTGATAATCAAATTGTTGCAGGAGGTAAAGGACCATTGGTTTCTAAGATTAATACTAAAGGTAAGAAGGTAAATTCACGACAGACTAAATCTGTCGCTGAAAATAATGCAATCATAGACTCTTTTAATAAAGGAGACATACAGTTTATTGGTTCTGCAAAGAAGCTTAAACAAGGTATAACTCTAGAAGGAGTAGAGAATTGTATTATTATGTCTTACTATAAAGAATTTTATCACGTATTACAATCTCTTGGACGAGTTGTTAGATTTGTTCCGGGAAAAGTAGCTACTCTGTATATCTTCAGGACTTTAAATAGTTTTGAAGAAAAATGGTTTAGTCAGATTAACTTACAAAAAGATTCAAAGGGTAAGGTCATAAAAGAGTACGACCTAAATATTAAAGAAGTAATTTATAGTAAAAATCTCATACTATGATATTTAACCCAGCTATTGAAAATATCTTAAATGAGATGGTTAGTTCTGAAGTGATTACAAATGAACAACAAGGTTTATGTAAGCTGATTCTATTTAGCTTCCAGAATAAAATAAACCTTCCTAACTATCTCAAAGTAGATATGAATACGTTACAAGAACTTATCTCTAAGTTAGTCTACTCAAGACTAATTGAAAGAGACTATGACTTACAAGGAAATGTACAACTATCTTTACCTCTTTACATAGATGCCGTAGAAGAGGAAGTTACAGAGATTAATACTACGAATGTAAAAGCATTTGTCGAAGCAAACATAAATACATATCGAGCATTATTTTCTAAACAAAAGAAAGGTACTACAGGCTTACGTCATGGTTCTTTAGGAGATAAGCAAGCATGTATTGATAAGTTAATTAAATGGTTTAAAAAGACTAAGTTTAAATATTCTTGGAAAGAAGTTTTAAGTTCTACAGAATATTATGTATCTTTACAGAAACCAAATAACTATCAATACTTACAGAACGCAGACTACTTTATATATAAGAACAATCGTTCAAATCTTTCAGTATATATAGAGGAATCTAAAAATCCACAAACTAACACTAACTGGAATCGTGAGCATATTTAAAAGAGTAAAGACTTCTATACAATTTGCTCAGTCTAGAAGAAAACAAGGTAAACATAATTGTATACCATTTCCTTTTCCTAGATTGTCTCGTTATCTCCCTGGTATAATGAAGGGAGTATATTACTGTGTTACTGCTGGTACTGGGGAAGGTAAAACCCAGTTTACTAAATTTACCTTTGTTAAGTCCGTTTATAAGTTTTACAGAGAGAATCCTGATTGTGGTATTAAACCACATATCATTTACTTTCTTCTAGAAGAGTCTAAAGAAGATTTTATATCTTCTATGATTATTGATGAGTTATGGTTGAGATATTCTATTCGAATAGACATGTATGATTTACAATCTAGTAGACAAGCTCTATCTCAAGATATAATTGATAAATTAGAATATCTAGAAGAGTATTTTGAGGAATTTGAACAAGTTGTAGAACTTATAGATACTATATCTAATCCTACTGGTATATTTAAACATATTAGAGAATATTCTAGAACGCATGGAACTCATTATTATACTCCATTATATAATCCAGGGTCTTCTTACAAGTCTCTACAGGAATATATGGAGTTGAGTGACGAAGGTAAGAAAGGGTGGAAATATTCTCACTATGTACCTACTGATCCAGATGAACATGTAATTGTTATAGCGGATCACTTAAGTTTATTATCTACAGAAAAAGGAGCTAATACTTTACATGCAGCAATGCAGAAGTTAAGCTCAGAATATTTTGTGATGCAGGTACTTAAACATTATAAGTATAGTGTTGTAGGTGTCCAGCAACAACAAATGTCAGGTCAGAATGTAGATCACTTTAAGGCAGGTTTGTTAGAACCAGACTTAGCTAAGTTAGGTGATAATAAACTAATTGGTCGTGATCGAATATGTTTATTGAATAAATGGTCACGTAATTCGGTGAATTGCGGGAACATCCTTAGAGCTTTAGTTACTAACTTAATATAGAAATATAATTAAGGGCAAGTTTAATCAGCTTGATATAGTAAAAATACTAAAGATTGGATTATCCGCAGCCAAGCACCTGAAATATCATAAAAGTATGGTGAAGGTTCAACGCATAGGTAATGAGTTAGATAAAACAATAATTTACCCACGAGTGCCGAACACGACTTTAGTGAAAAAAGTCATGAAGATGTATGCTGAACTAAATGGAAACATTTAGAATTTAAGGATAAAAAACCTTAAAGATAACAAAATTGTATTTTGTAGTATTAGGTTTATTTGCACCATATCAACATGAAAAAGATGAAGATATTGGTTATGACATAACTAAACTGAAACGTTATTATCGTAGATTAATGGTACTAAAACACCGTAATGGTGTTTCTAATCTTGACATAGGTTTATTCTTTGATGGTGGTACTAGAACTTTCTCAGAATTACCTAGACAAGATGATAACGTAGGACTTAACCGCGTTTATTCTCATGTTGATTCATTAGAATCAACTTACAACTTTTCATAATTATATAATTTTTATGGCATCAAGAATGGCAGTAATGGGATTACCTAATACAGGTAAATCCTTTAGTCGTCAATTTATCAAAAATCCAGAAGAGTGCTTTGTAATAAGTCCTTCTGGTAAAGATCATCATTTAGTAGGTGATGGTATTACTAAGCTCGATATGAAAATTGGGCAAGTATCTGGGTTACGTGAAGTAGCTGCAAAACTAGGTGTTCCTAGTACACATGATGCAATTGCTAGATTTAGTGGAACTGATTTACCTCCTAATTCTTCTACTTCTGGAAATTATGCTGTAGTTCAAGATATGAAGTATGTAGTTCATTATCTTAAGTTTATAGATAGACACATGCCTCAGATTAAGAACGTGTTTTTAGCTGATTTTACTCACTGGATTAGTAGAGTTCTTACTACTGCTGAATTTAGAAGACGTAAGTCTGGCGGGGAAGCATTTGCTCGGTTAAACTAAAAGTTTATGAACATTAAAAATGTAACAAGTCCATGTATTTATATGGCAGTTAATAAAATAAATGGTAAAAGATATATTGGAAAATCTGTAAATTTCCAAGCACGTTATAAAAAACATAAGTATGCTAAATATTATAATACTTATTTCCATAACGCTATTAGAAAATACGAATTTGAAAATTTTGAATGGAGTATTTTAGAAGAGAATTTACCAATAAATTTATTAATTGAACGTGAAAATTATTGGATTGATTATTATAATACTTTAGAAGAGGGTTATAATCTTAGGAAAGATTCTAAAGAAAATTCAGGATGGACTCATTCTGAAGAAACTAAGAAACTTATTGGTAAAAAAGGATTAGGTAGGCCCGGTTGGAATAAAGGATTAACAGGTTTAACTCACATTTTGTCGGAAGAAGGTAAAAAATCTTTTAAGAGAAAAATGAGTGGAAGAAATAATCCTAATGCTAAAGCTGTCTACCAATATGACAAAGATTATAATTTTATTGCTTCCTACGGAAGTGTTTCCACAGCAGCATCAATGAATAATTGTGATTTTAGAGGAATAAGTGCATGTGCATTAGGAGGAAGAAAGTATTATAAAGGTTACATTTGGTCTTATGAACCCAAAGCCGCACATCATAGTGATATGATGTTGATAAGCCCTTTAATTGCTGGAAACTCTCATAGTGAAATGAGACAATCAGCAGCCAAGACTCTTGAAGAAGAGTAAGGTTCAACGACTATTCCGTAGCAGGAAGTACACTCAAGCGAGTGGAAAAGGGGGCTACCTCATTGAGGTAATGATATAGTCTAATCTATATGGTGACATATAGCAGTTCATAAGAGAACGGTGTTAATTTAGCGAATTAACATGAATGTAAATGTTTGGGATTTAGCCGCAGATGCACTTACAGGTATTATTACAGTATCAGATGAACTAATTCGAGATGATCTTTTGATTGTTACAGAATATCATGCTGAGTATGATGAATCTATGGATGTATTTAGATTTTATGTTCCTGCGGGTAAAATGTTATCTGAGAAATTTAAGCCTGAATCTTATTATGACATTTGTTTAGTTACTTATGTTGAAGAATGGGATAAAGGTTTAGAAGAGGCAGACAGATATAAGTTTGTTACTGTTAAGAGAGATAGAATGGATGGTCGTGGTGCAAACTTATTTGCAGACATCCAGAAAGAAGGAATGATTCCAAATAACATGCAACTTGTTTTAGAACGAGTTCGCAACAAATTTAATATCTAATGAAAAAAGGACGTTATTACTCACGTACTAGCTACATGCAAGTACAAAGTGCATCTTCTAGGAATTCTGTAGTTCAGAATGAGAAAGGACTTAAGTGGTCTATTGCTAATGGTATTCTAGAAGCAGAATGTGTTTCTGCTGATGAGTTTAATTGAACTGAAAAAGTTTCTATGACTGAACTAGCTCGTATCTTTTCTGAAGATGTAGGAGCTTCTGTATTTACTGTAGAATTTGAGAAGAAAGATGGTTCTACTCGTACCTTGATTGGTTATAGAAAAGCTCTACGACCATATCTAGGTTATTCTGCTGTAATTGATCTAGAGCAAACTCGCGATGAATCTAAAGAATATGATACTCGTGAGCGTAAAGTTTATCATGAGAGAATTCAATCTCTTATCGTAAATAATGTGAAATATATCCGTAAGTAATTTTTTAAAAATCGAAAACGAATGTTAAATTTTGGTATTCCAACACAAAGAACTGTTAAGGTAGAAAAATACCCTAACACACCTGTACTAACTATTAACGCAACTCCAGAAGCACAAGGTAAGGGTTATAAGTTTAACTTAAATCCTAAAGCTTGTGAGATTTTAGGATGTGATTTTGAGAATGATGTATTTGTGTCATTTGCTTTTGTAGATGATAATGTATACATTGCGAACACTTCTAATAACGATACTGTAGCTGATAAAGCTAAATATCGTGTAGGTAAAACTAACAATTCTTTCTCTAATAAGCCTGTACACCAGTACATCCAGAAGAATAATCTTCTAGGTTTTAATGGAGAAGAATTAGAGGTACGTCTTGTAGCTGATCAAGGAGCTTTTAAACTAGTAAACTTGGTAGATACTGCTGAGGAAGCAACTCCCGAAGCTGTAGTTGCAAATGCTTTTGTTGCGAACGTTTCTAATGAAACAGTTCCAACTAATATTTTTGAGTAATTTTATTATCCCACTTAATTTTGTTTAAAACATAATTTTATATGTTTGGTTTTCAAGAATCATCTAATATTAATTTGAAAGAAGGAGTCAATGAAGGATTGACAATTAACACATTTTTTGAATTTCAGGAAGGTCAATATGGCCCTCAAGTATACTTTGAATTTGGAGCAGGAGAGCTTTCAGTAAAACACTGGGTAGCTCCACCATCTCGTGAAAAACAAGATGGTACTCCTAATGAGTATTACGACAAACAATTTAAGCAGTTTAACGAAACACTGACCCAGTTTGTTACTGGTTTCTATTCTCCTAATGAGAAAGATGTAGTTGCTGCTAAAATTAATGCTGCGGCAGAAGGAGTGACTTCTCTTCAGCAATATTGCCAAAATGTTATAGCAACATGTCTACCAGCAGATTACAAAACGCGGGAGTGTGCTGTAGTTATGCATTATAAGAATTCAGAAGCTCAGTATCTTAGTGTAGCTAAGAAAGCTTCTTTGAATAATGGTAGAATCTTTGCTGCACATCCTGAACGTACTCTTGAAGTTAGTGAGTGGTTTAAGAATAACTGTATGGGATTGAAGTCTTCTTCAACTTCTAATACAGCTTCTACACCAGCTCCAGCTCCTTCTAATATTAATTGGGGATAATTACGGTTCATCATTAGAGGCAGTCATAGACTGCCTCTATTTTTATTACTCAAAAATACATGTATGTTGAAAGAATTGACTTTAGAGAACTACTTGACAAAATAGATCAATTAGAAGTATGGAGACATCTTCTTGGTTCAATGGTCTATTTAGAAGAAGCCATTACAAATCCTTTCCGAGCAGACAGAACACCTGGATGCTGGTTATCTTACGGACACACAAAATCTTATTATATAATACTTAATGATTATGCTTCTAGAATGCATCATGGATGGAGTATATTTGATGCTTGGATGCATACTAGACATGTAGGATTTCAAGAAGCATGTCAGCAAATATACAATGAATTTGTACTGTCTAAACAACCTAATGAGATTTCTAGAATTCAACTAGAAAACACACGAAAACTCAGCATACCAAAGACTCGCCCTCACCTTACATTTCTTCCTAGAAATGGATTTCTCCTACGTGACAAAGAATACTGGGAACCTTTAGGTATAACTTCTAAACAACTTATTGAAGATGGAGTATATTCTGTATATAAATACAGACACTCTACTAAAGACGGTAAGATTGCAGAATGTTATCCTAATGACCATTGTTATGCTTATACCTTTCCTAGTAAACACACTAAGATATACAGACCTTTTTCTAACTTTAAGTGGTATGCAAATATTACTGAGAATGATATAGGTATGTATGAAGACTTACCTGAATTTGGAGAAATACTTTTTATTTGTAAGTCTTATAAAGACGCTCGTATTCAAGCTAATCTTGATCCATATTATAATGTAGTGTGGACTCAAGGAGAGCATTTTAAAATACCAGATCATTATTTGGTAGATTTTTATAACAGGTTTGATAATATATATGTCTTCTATGATAATGATCATGCTGGAATTACTAATTCAAATTTAATAGTCGAAGAAGCTAATACACTTCTGGACACTGATAAATTTCAATCTATATCTCTTCCAGAAAATGATTTAGAGTGGACATATTATAACAAACCAAAACAAGGTATTAAAGACAATGCTGATTTTATTCTGAACTATGGTGCGCAAGCACTTTCTAAAGAAATTGAAAAATTGATATGACTGAAGAAATAATTCGAAAGAAGATTAAACTGACTGAACAAGATCTATGGTACTTATGTATAGATCAAAATACCTATGAGTATCAAGATAAAAATATTGAATGGGTACAAGTACAAAAGAAACATGAAGGTGGTACAAGACATACTCAAGTATGGAGTATTGTAGTTAAATCTCCAGAAGGAGAATTTTATACAGTTTCTTATGAAGATTCTGTTAAAGATTCTATGGGATGGGATGAATGTAATGCTTATCATGATTGTATTCTTACACAAGTGTTTCCGCACGAAAAAACTATAATTGAATATAAATAATTAGAAATATGAATTTGACTGAATTTTCACAAAAAGTACATGAAGATAATGTACGTAAAGGTTTCTATGATGAACATAAAGATTTGATGAAACTATTAATCTTAAAAAGTAGTCCAGCTCAAACAAAAAGTTATCTCCAAGCCTTTATAGATCAAAGATTAGCTCTTATAGGTTCTGAAACAGGTGAAGCTGTGGAATGCAATAGAAAAAATCTTCGAGCTAATCTAAAAGGTGTAGTATCGAACTTTGAAGGAGAAGATTTTAAACAAGCTTTTAAGGTACATGTAAAAGATACTCTAGAAGATGAGATAGCAGATATTATTATCCGTTGTCTTGATCTAGCAGGATTTCTAGAAATAGATATTCAGAAGCATGTAGATTTGAAACTGAAGTATAATAAATTAAGAGCACATAAACATGGAAAAGCTTACTAAATCTTCAGGAGAAAAAGTTATTGAGTTTATTGTAACTCATATTCCTGAACTAGTAGATATAGGAGTTATTATGCTGAAAGAAGCAGAAAAGGAAAGAAGAATTTCTACTTTAAGAACAAAAGCATTAACTCTTGGTTTAACTTATAATGAACGAAAATGATTAGAAAATGAAAGTATTAATAGCTTGTGAATTTTCTGGAACTGTAAGAGAAGAGTTTAAAAAACTTGGGTGGGATGCTTGGTCTTGCGATTTATTAGATACTGAAATATCAGGTAATCATTATAAAGGAGATGTATTTGATATTATTGACCAAGGTTGGGATTTAATGATAGCTCATCCGCCATGTACTTATTTAACTAATAGTGGTGTAAGATGGTTATATAATCCAGATAAAAGTCATAACATACAACGATGGTTATTGATGAGACAAGGTGCTAAGTTTTTTAAAAAACTATTAGATGCTGATATACCATATATTGCAATAGAGAATCCAATTCCTCATAAATATGCAATAAATAATATCGGTAGAAAATATGATCAAAAAATTCAACCTTGGATGTTTGGTCATGGAGAAACTAAAGCTACTTGTCTGTGGTTGAAAAACTTACCTCATTTAGAACCTACAAATATTGTAGATGGTAGAGAAGCTAGAATGCATAAATTACCTCCATCTAAAGACAGATGGA
>SPKZ01014497.1_pt1 | contig 11921 bp, 13 predicted proteins | sample 2456571 | NCBI WGS metagenome assembly SPKZ01 (sample SAMN11192286, study PRJNA482655) | marine metagenome | biome: ENVO:00000447; feature: ENVO:00000244|ENVO:00000211|ENVO:00000569|ENVO:00002023; material: ENVO:00002151; isolation source: ocean water from marine abyssalpelagic zone ...
AAGCTGTTAATAGCCTTTTTTGTTCGCAAAAAACCCTAAGCAACTGAAAGTCAGAAGCATAGCTGCCAGGGCTGGTTAAATAACAGTCCTGCCTTCCACCCTTAACCGGACTGGGGGCGCTTTCGTCCCCAGTTTTTATTTTTATCCCTGTATAACCCTTTGAACTTAAACCTGTTATATAGAACATGGTGTTTAGTCTAGGGGTTAAAATGTAGTGTTTTTCGTGGGGTTCAAATGTAAAACCGTCCGGGAAGATAACCTTAAGGGCTTCCTTTAAAATCGCTTTATCTTCAGTGGCTAACAGTTTCCCTAAGTTCTTTAAAAACCCTAGCGCTAACTGGTAAACCTGCCCCTGGTTCGCCTTCATAAATTCCAGCTTTACCAGTTCGTTTTCTAGGCTGCCTTTTTCCAGTTTCACTGCTTCAAAATCAGCTTTATCCAGTTCCCCTGCTATATACATCTGCCTGGCCCTTTTTATAGTGCCTTCCTGTTTTTCTAGCTGCCTTTTTACTACTCCTACCTTTTGCCCTATTTCCCCCTTCGCTTTCTTAGCTTTCGCTTTAAGGTTCTTCTGTAAGTAGTCATAAGCAGCACTATTTAACGCCATAGAAGCCAGCGCTTTTTTTAGCAGCTTATCTACTTCTTCTTTTCTTATCCTGGCATGTTTAACGTCTGGGCTGCACCTGTAGTATTTAAAGACCTTACCGGAAGGCTTAGTTATTACTTCGCTAGTCATTGAACCAGCGCAAACCGGGCAATGGAAGGCGCCCTTTGCGAAAAACTCTAAGTCTGTTTCTTTGCTCTTTACCCTGGGCCCTTTACAAAGTACTTTCTGTGCCCTGCTAAATATTTCCCAGGTAGTTACAGCAGGGTAAACGCTTTGCCGGTCAATATCAGGCAGCCCTTCTATAGTGCTTTTTTTGACTATGCGGCCTGCACATAAGGTATTTTTTAAAGTAACGTAATAGGTGCTTTTCCCACCAAATACAGCAGCGCCCCCTAGCTTCCTGTAAATAGCCTTAGCGTTCCCCCCATTAGCTATGTACTGAAAAGCAAGGCTTAAAGGTTCGCTGTATTTAGGAACCAGGCTATAGCCTTCTTCTGTCTTAGTAAGCCATCTGGGTAGCTTACCGCTAACCCTGCCAGACTTAGCTAAGTCGTAATGGCTTTTAATTGCATGGCTTCTTATTTCTAAGTGTGTAGCATGGGCCAGGCCTTCTTCTACAGAATGTAAAACTATGCTGCCTGCATCCTGGTAGTCTATCCACTTGCGTAAACAATTAACTTCTACCCCTATTTCTTTGAACCTGATACGCCACAGGCTAGATAAGTCCCTATTCCTGAACCACCTATTCCAATGGTACACCAGGAACCATTTTACCTTATTTTCTTCTTTTCGCCTTTGGTTGTACTTCTTAATCTGTTGGTAGGCTTTTTCTAGCCCAGGCCGGTCTGCATCTTTACCAGAAGAAGTGTCTTGAAAACTATAAGCTACAGAATAACCTATAGAAGCCAGCGCTTCTTTGTGGTAGGCTATCTGGCCTGGTATGCTGGTGTTATCTTTTTGCTTATCGCTACTTACCCTAGCGTAAGTAGAAATTAAGCCCCCTTTTAGATCAAACTGCCTTTTTGCTTTTCTTAGTTCACTCATTTAGTTATCCTGTTTTCATCTGCTCTAAATTAACATTTTCTGTTAAAGGGCTTGCCAGTAGTTCTTTACTTGCTAACCAGATAAGGTTCGCCAAAAGGTCTAACTGGGCTTTTTCTTCTTCAGTTAGTTGTTCCATCGCTTAGAAATGTATTTAAGCCCAAATTTGTAAAACGTTGAACTAATTACAAAATAAGTATATGGTTTTTTGTAAAAAATACAGGAATAAAAAAACCGGCTAACGAGCGTTAACCGGTTTTGTTTGCGATGAAATAGCGCCCAGTGTGAGTGTAAGCAATTAGAAGCGCTAAAAGGAAATACTAAAAACCTAAATGAATTATTAGCACAAATCTAATTTTAATTTGCATTAAATGCAAATTTTAACAGAAACTTTTAAGCCTGTTCTTCTGGCGCCTGTTCCTGTGGTACTTCTTCTACAGGGGCTTCTTCTGTTTCCCCTATCAAAAAAGATATACTGTAAATAGGCAGGTAGGCTACATCTGCACTTATAAAGCTTTTTGTAGTCGGTTCCACTGATTTAACATGTTCTTCAATCGCTTTTTGCGAAAGCTTGAACCTAGACCAAAAAGCCACCTGTTTAAAGAACTCAAAAGCAGGCCTGCCTTTCTGGTAAGCTTCAACTTTTACAGTAGCGGTAATAAAGTAAGCGCCTGTTTTAGGGGTAGGCAAACCCTCTTTTTGCTTAGTATCCATGTTCTATTTTTTAAAATGGTAAGTCATCTTCTTCAGAAGCAGCGCTGCTAGAAGCAGTGTTTGCATTTAAATTTCCCTGTCTGCCTGTTTGCTGGGGCTGGGGCGCTGTTGCTTGCTGCCCTGGGTTTGTAGCCTTAGGGGTCAGCTTTCGTATGTAAGAAGCTACTACTTCTGTTACCTTTCGCTTAACCCCTTCCCTGTCTTCATAACTCCTATGGCTAAGCTTGCCTTCCAGGTAGATCATTTCCCCTTTTTGGTATTGCCCAGCCTTTTCTGCTGCCTGGCCCCATACTATAACCGTGTGCCATTCTGTTTTTTGCTGCCATTCCCCAGCGCTGTCTTTGTAGCTTTCGTTAGTAGCTAAAGACAACCTGGCTACAGCTTTGCCGCTTTGCGTTTGCTTTAGTTCAACATCTTGCCCTATATTCCCTACTAGGGTTACTTTGTTAATCATTAGTTACTGCTTTTAACTGTTTTAGAATCATTAAGTCGCACTAGTAAAGCGCTCATTTGGTATCTGTAAAAATCCTTTTCTTCTATTCCCTTGCCTTCTGCTTTTGACTGTTCAAACCTGGGGCCCCATGTTTCCATAGCCTTTGCCAAAAACTTTTCGTAATTGCGCCCAGTGGCTGTGCAAAATTCCTGTAAGCTTCTGTACTTCCACTGTTTACTAGGTTCTTCCTTTTGCAGGCCTTCTTCCTTTTGCAAAGCAGGCAAGGCAATAGGGGCGCCTGAACGTTCCAGGGTTTCAGCTATATCTAGCATTAGTTCTAGCCCCTTTGCCACCTGGGGGGCAGTCTTTATTTGTTTGTGCTTGTTCAGGGAAGAAGTAGCAGCTACTTCTGTGCGCTGTAAATCGTAAGCTTTAAACCAGCTTAATACAGTAGGCACATCTAACTGACCATAGATTTTAATAGCCTTGCCTTGCTCATCTACCAGCTGCCCAGTAAGCCCCATTTCTAGGCACAGCTTAACTTCTGACAGCTTGTAAAAGCTGTAGTTCTTAGCGAATTGGGTAATCAGAAACTTAAAGACAGCAGGCGCCATAGCCTTAGAATCTGCTACAGCATCGTTTATTTCCGTCAAAAGGTAAGCCAGGGTTAAGTCTGTTACTTCTTTGCCCCTGTAAAGCTTAAGGCTAGCCAAGGTAGTCACAGGCATATCTTTTGCTTCTGCTACAGACGTAGGGTTTAACGCCTGTAAGTCTGTTTCTTTTACCGCTAAAGCCCTTAGCGCTTTTGTTTCATTAAATCGCCCTAGCTCTATTAGCTGTTGCCAGTTAGGGCGCTTAGAAACCTCTTTACTGCATTTGTCTGAAAGCTTCTTTAACTGCATTTCCAAATGCTTTGGCTTGTGCTTTTCTGGTAGTCGTGTAATTTGGTTTTCCATCGCTTGAATTATTTTTTTTGTTCCCTTTTATATCGTCGTAAATCCGGTTAAAATGGCTATAAATGTGGCTAGGCGTAAACTCGTTACTGTACCAGGTATTTAAGTTTAGATACCTTTCGAGAAACGGTGTTAAAACATCTTCTGCAAAATCGCTGTAGTTGTAATTCGCAGCGCTAGCTTTTCGCTGTAAGGCCGTAGACAAATTTTTTAAGCTGCCTAGCTCTTTTGCTGTCCATTCCAGCTTCAAGTCTTTCGGTATGTCTTCCCCATGTATCTGGGTTAAGAAGACCTGCCTAACATCTACAAAAGCCCCTATATTCTTTTTCTTATCCAGCTTTTCTTCTGCCTGGCTTACTGGTTCCTTTTTTTTCTTTTTAGCAGAAGGCGCTTTAGCCTGCTGCTTTTTCTTCGTAGAAGAAAAAATAGTAGTCTCTGTTATAGTAGTCTCTGTTCTAATAGAAGGTTGCGAGTTCGCAATCTTACCTGTTGCGAGTTCGCAATCTTGGGTACCTGTTGCGAGTTCGCAATCTTGCGGTTTAAACAAGTTTGCGAGTTCGCAATCTTGGGTACCTGGTGACCAGATAAAAGCCCTGTCTTTCTTTTCTATAAAATCAAACCGGCAAGTACTTTCTGGTTCGCAGTGGCTGTACAATCTTACCACGTCTGGCAGTGGCGTTAAGAACATCTGCCAGTTTTTTCTGCCAGACTTGCTATGTTCATAATCTTTTTTAACCAGGTGCCTAGCCTCTAGATGATCTATAGCGCCCCTGGCCTGGGCTTCTGAACAGCCAAACATGCTAGCAATCTGCTTAGGGTTACGCTGTAGCTTTGCGCCCTTAAATTTCTTATCTAAGGCTATTAGCTGCCCTGTCTGCTCGTTTCTTACCTCCTTTGGCCTATGCCAGTAAACCAAGTCAGCTAGCAGGTTTATAGCCAGTAAATCAGGGTAAGTCCCCCTTTTAGTTCTAAAGGTTATGGTTTTAAACCAGGAAGGGGGCGTTATATTCCCTGTTAACCTTAGTTGGGCAAAAGCCCCTACTACTTTGGGTAGTTTCTTTTTTTCCATCGCTAAGTATTTAAACTAATTGCTTCAGGGGGCAATATACAATAATTTGTAAATCTTACAAATTACTAGTACGGTAAATAGACTAACAAGATATTAAAAAAGTGTGTGTTTTTCCAGCTGGCCTTCTGTGTGCTGAATAACTTTAACTTGTGTGATTTTTTTCGTGTGCTAATGTGTGTGCCTGTGTTTATAGGGGTTTCCGCATTTGTGTGTGCCTGTGTGTTTGTGTTTGTGTGCTTGTGTTTTTTTACTGTGTGTGCGCCTGTGTGTTTGTGTGCGCCTGCTTTGTGTTATTGTGTTTAAAGTTACCACACACAAAAAAAGCCCTTACCCATAGGACTGGATAAGGGCTAAAGCCTTTTGTGTTAATGTGTGCGCCTACGCTTTAGAAATACTTAAACTCATAGGGTTACCTTTAGGCTTTACTGTGTAGCCCATCTGGCGAAGTAGGGCTATTTCTTCTTCTGCTTTCGCTTTTAGTTCAGCCCTTTTGCTGGCTTCCTTAGGGCTGTCTTTGTGCTGCTCGAACGAACGTTCCCAGCGCCTTCTTACCCTCTTTTGCATTGTTGCTATTTTCGCTTCATCTAGCACCAGCCCTGGGTCTTCTTCAGCTACTACTTCGGCTGCTGCTGGCGCTTCCTGTTCTGGTTCTACAGGTTCAGGGGTAGGGGTTGCTTGTTTTTCTTCCTGTTTTGGCTCCGCAGGCTTAGGCATGTAATCCCTATGGTCTACCTTTTTAGGTTTTTCTTCCTTCTGTGGTTCAGGTTCTATAACCCTTTTCTTAGGCTTAACCGGCTGCCTGTATTTCGCCAGGCCAGAAGAAGTGTTTAAAGCTTCTTCTTTATCTCTAATAGCCCTGGCGTTAGATGTTTTCAAGTAAGCCTTTTTTTCTAATAGAATAGAATCAGCAAGGTTATTAACCCCATTGTCTATTTTGCCCACACAATAAACCAGCATGTTATTCGCAAAGAATAAAATACTAGTAAAGCCCTGGCTGAAGGCTTCCCAAAATTCCGGTTCTTCCAGGGGGAAGATTCTAAAACTAGGGTTTTCCTTTAAGCCTACCACTAAGCCCAGGCTGGTAAGGAGTGTAGTAATGAAGAAAAAAATATCACTAATAGCAAAAGCGATTACAATAATATTAGCCTTTGCTTTTTCTTTTTCTATCCTTTCCTGTTTGATTTTAAACAAGGCTGTAAACTGTTCGTCTTTTTGCAGGCTTTTTAGCTCTATAGCCTTTTCTGCCCTTAGTTCTTTTAGCCGGTTCCTTTCGGCTAGTATCTGGGCTTCCCCTTCAGCCTGGGCTGTTAAAATGCGCTGGTAGTAGTCTTTATTTGCCTGGTAGTACTTAGACTTAGGGTTTAAGTTATCAAAGAAGCCCCTGTTTTCTCTATACGTCTTTTTCTGGTGGTAAGTGCCAGAAAGGTAAGCTTGTTCTTCCAGGGCTGCTTTCGCTTCTATAGCAGAAGCTACCCTGGCTGCTTCTGTTTTGCTTGCTGTATTTATCAGGTCGTTATAGTGCCCTATAACTTCCTGTTCCTTTGCCTTCTTTGCCTGGTAGGTATTATCCAGGTCTTCTTCGTATAGTTCGCTATCGTCTGCTTTATCGCCTACTATCTTGCCACTTAGGTAAGTGGCACCACCAGAAAGCACTAGGCGCCCTGTAGCTAGCACTAGCATAAGGATAGCAGCAGTTTTAGCTAAAGGTTTTGCCCCGCCCCAGTCGTCAGCTGTGACAGCCTGAAGGCCTACTATTATATTTTTTCTTAGGTCTTTGTCAAGTAAGCGCCATATAATTAAAGAAACTACACTTGCTACAATGTAGCTTAATTGTTCCTGAAACAAGCTTAAGCGAAGCTTTTCTAAGCTTTGCTGGTAAGCTGTTAAAATTGTTGTTAGCCCTAAGAATTGCACAGAAATTTTATTATAACTGTTCAACTCTTTAAGAGAAAAACTAAGATAGCCTGCTACTGTTGTGTAGCCTTTTTTTTGTTCCATCGCCAAGAATTTTAGAAAAGAGCTTATTTGAAAATACTACAAAAAAGCCCTTATATTTGTAACGAAGTCCTATTACAAATGCAATTTAACTAAATTTGTAATAATTACCACTTTTAAAACTATACTACATGAAAGGCAACAAAAGAAAGCAGGAAGACAAGGAAAAGCGCCTTATCTTTTTAGACGGCATAGAACTAATAGGAAGCGTAAACGGGGTTACAAAGATAAGCGCTATAGTAAGCGCTATTTTTGATAACAGAATACACCCAGAAGACGCTACAGAAGAAGACCTGGACAAAGAAAAGAAGAGACTGACCAACACTTTTTACTCTATTAAAAATAATCGGTCTGTTCCTTACGATGCACTTACCCAGGAAATGTTAAACGCTTTCGATAGCGAAGAACTATACAACTTACTAAGCAAGTCTTTTAACCTGGAAAGGGAAGGGGCGAAGCCTATCGAAGAAGAAATAAAAGGCAGTATCCCTAAATTGATAGAACGAATAGACAGCTTAAAAAAGAGTATTGCACAAAAGGAAGCAGAATACAATGAGCTAACCCTGAAGAACGAAGAACTTATAAATTTAGTAGTGCAACTAGGGAAGGAAGACAAAGACGACAAAGAACTAAAAGAAGTAATAGAGGCCCTAAAAAAATACAGGGAAAACTAAGATAGCTTCCCCTGTATTTTGTTCTTACTTGCTCGTTACAGCCCCCTAACGAACTGGGCGCTGTGGCAATCCTTCTACCTTATCTTTAGGCTTAGGCTTAAAAATACCTTTCGCAGGCTTCAGGAAAATATCATAAATACCAATAGCACCCAGGAAGCTAACTACCAGGGGGAACGCTTGCGAAAATCCCAACCCAAAAAAAGCGCCTGCTACTACTACCGCGCCTGCTACTACTACAAAAACATAGTTGTTTACCTTTAGGTTAAGGTTAAGCGCCTTCCCAATGTAACCCCAGATAATTACCAGGGCTGCGTAAATGATCTCATAGGTTCCCAGTAGTTTGTTTACCGAAGAACCAGGCCCAAACGGCTGCTGGTCTGCCAGGCCTGTAGTGTCTACCGCTTGCGCAAGTGCTGCTACAGCAACTAGGCACAACAGACTGGCTAAAAGGAAAATCTTCTTTTTCATATCGTTTTAATGTTTAGTGTTTTTAGGCTTTAGTATTACGCTATTTAGCTTTTCTATTTGCTTATCGCTGGTACGCTGTTACCCTTGCTTTCGCCCCGTCTGGGGTTTCTACAGTTGCTTTTAGTGTGGCCTTTATACCATGGTCTACCCTTAGGGTCATTTCAGTAAAAAACAAAGCTACTTGCCCTGCTAACTCGAAGTCCATAGGGTACCTGTGCGCAACACCACGGCGAAGCCAGTAAGCGCCTAGCACTTCTTCAATTAACAGGTAAAGCTTTTCTGCTTCTTCTGTGCTTTGCGTTCTTACTACCAGGTCTGTTAGCTTTGCCTGGTTCTGTCGTAGGTTACTTACCCCAGGCGATTCTAGGTCGATTAAAAACGGCTGCCCTGTAGTTGAAATAAGGCCGCTGCTTTTTATTTCTGTCCCCTGGTTTAGCTCTGTCCAGGCAAAAGAATAAACGCCTTCTATAGGAAAAGTAAGCGCCCTGTTAGGGAATTTCTTAGGGTTGTCTGGTTCGTCCCCTGGTTCGTCTGGCTGGTCTGGTTCGTCTGGTTCATTGCCTGGGGTTTTGCCCAGGTAGTTCTTAGGTTCAGGAAGGCCCCAGCCTGTTCTTACATCAAACCCTTTATTAAGCAGGTCTGTAGAATAAGCTTTAAGGTAGCTGTAAAGCTGTTCCTGGTTCTTGATTTCAGGGAAACGGCTAAGCATCCAGGCAGACAAACCAGCTATAATTGGGTTACTCATACTGGTGCCAGACATACCACGGTAACTATTATCCTTATAATGCGCTACTATACCTACCCCTGGGCCTGTTAGGTTCAGTTCTGGACCTGCACTGCTGAAGTTTGCAGGTAGCCGGTTTTGCCCTATTGCACCTATTGCTATGGTGTTAGGGTCTTTGCCTGGGAAAAGTACAGTACTTTGGTTTTCCCGGTAGCCAGAATTACCAGCAGAAGCAGTTACAATTATTCCTAATTCTTTCGCTTCTTTAATCATTGCTGCAAATTCAGGGTCTGAAGAACCGCCGCCCCAGCTGTTAGATATAATCCAGCCATAGCCCAGCGCTTTGTACTTGTTCTTGTACAAGTCAATTGCATAGCGGAAGGAAGCCTTAAGCCAGGGGAAGCGCCCAGAACCAGCGCTATTAAGCCCACCTATAACCCTGACATCTAGGAAGCCTTCAGCACTAGGGCCAATGCCTATACCCGGCTGGCCTGTAGAAGTGCCGGCACAGTGTGTACCGTGTCCATGCCCGTCACCAGAAGGATGTTCTTCCCCTGTAAAATCTTTGCTTTCATTGTTTACAGCAAAGGGCAGTAAGTCTTTATGGGTTACTTTCCAAGCTGTATCAATTATACAAATGCCTACTTTCCTGGTAATCTCATTTGCCCAGGCGCCCCTTAGTTTTTCGATTTCTAAAAAATCGTAAGCCCAGTTAACAGGGCTTTGCAGCCCTACTATAGAAGTATCAATTTCAGGGGGCAGTACTACATCAAACTTGTCTTTTTCCCTTTGGTAGGTTTCTTCCTGCTCTAGCCTTTCTTTAAAAAGCCTGCTTCTGTTCATTTGCTTTATTTTAAGGTTCAGTAAAATTTATGGTAACTAGGATTATAGCTATATCTACAGGGCTGCCATTACCTGGGCTATGCAAGTTCTTCCTGCCCCCTAAATAGCTTACAGCTTCGTTTTGCTTTAATATAAACGGTTCTGTCAGCCCTGTTAGGACTTCGCCTAGCAGTACTGTTAGAACTTCGTCCTGGCCTTTTAAATGCCAGTGCAAACGAAAAGAAATACCTGGGGGTATTGCTTCTAAAAAGACAGCCTGTTTTTCTGTCTTCTTAATCAGCATTGCATGAACCCCGTCTAAGCTTTTAGCTTCGCCTACTTCCCAGTTTTTCAGGATTTTCCTTATATCCTGTTCCCCTGAAAAATTAAGCCTTTCAAACTCTTTTAGCTTCTGTAAGCCTATCTGTTCGCTAGCTGGTTTTTCGCCTTTTATAATCCTATGGAAAAGGTTCATACCTTAAAGTGTTTGTTAAATAAGCCTACCAGTTCGTTAAGCTTATCTTCTAACCGCTGTGTATGCGCCCTGGCTTCGCTCAATATTGTTTTTGTATCAGTATTGATTTTTTCCAAATCCTGTGGCATATCTGTTTGCCGGTTCAGCCGGTCAACAATTAAAGGCAGTAGTTCTAGTATTTTTTCGTCCCGTTCTCTATTGTACTTCTTTTCAGATTGGTACATCTTAACAGAAGAATAGTTAACAAGGATGAGTACAAGTACTAGAAACCCATAGGCAGCCGCATTATAAGGGCTGACTTCTAAAGCTTTGTCTTGTATTGCTTCAGCAATTTGCAGTAATAGCATTTTGTTTATGTTTAAGCTTTAGGGGGCAATGATTATTTAAGGGAAAGAAGTATCTACCTGCCTAGAATCTTCCTGATTGTAAGCCCGGACTAAACCCTGTGATATTGAAAAATTTTGAACAGGCCCACTTATCCAGTCACCCTTTTCTAAGGCTACATTTGTTTTAGTGCCTACGTTATTGCTTTTAGTGTCCAGGTCTGTGTAGCTTACTATACAGTCTTCTAGTGCTACAACCCAGTAAAAGCGATTTTCCGCAAAGCTGGCAGAATTACTGGGGTTTATTAGCTCATGCCCGAAAGCCCCCATTTGCTGCATCATTGCCCGGCGTTCTGTTCTGTTATTGATATTCCAAAACATAGTTATTTGTTTTTTATGGTAAGTCAACTTCTGGCAACCAGCCTTGTGGTAGGGGCCCAAATTGCAAAGCCATTGGCCCTTCATAGCTAGGGTGCTTCAATACTGCCCACTGGCCTGGTATAGCATCGTTTTCTACAGGGTCTGCCCATTTTGATGTTCCCCCCGTAAAGTTTTCACCTGCTGCTATCTTATTGTTATAGTCTACTACCTGGCTTAAAGTGCCTATGTAGTAAGCTTCAGTAGAATAGCTTTTTTGCTGGGCTTCTGTCAGTAAGTACCCAATAGGGTAAGTAGTTTTCAAAAGCTGAATAGCTACCGCCATAGGGTCACTAAAATCCAGGTCTAGGTTAATAAAATGCACTTCTATACCTTCAATAAGAACCGGCCCCCTTTTCATCTTAAAGCGCTGGGTTAGTACCGTCTGGGTCAGTTCTTCCCAGGTTGTTCCTTCAGGTTTATTGTAGTAGGTGCAAACCTCTAAAGGTGCTGCTTCTACATAGTCTGCTGTAGTAAGGCAAAGCCAAGAATTACCGGTCATTTTGTTCTTTTTTTGGAATGATACGAATAACATGCAGGGTGCCTTCTTCGTCTGTGCCCCTCCAAAATTTTTGATCCCTGCTAAACATTTCAAAAGGCGCTACATTGCCCCCAGGTATTACCGCCCGAAACCTGCGCCTGGTGAAATAGGTAATACGTAAAGGGCGATTACTAAACTGTTCAACGTCTCGCAAAAATCCATTCTCATCAATGTTGCCATCTATAGGGGCTTCCTCAGTCTGTGGCTTTCGATAGCGGAAGGAATGTAAAGCAGTCCAGGCAGCAATTTTCGGCCTTCTGTCTGTGTAGTAATCATTAAGCCCCAGTTCGTTTAATTCTCTGAACCAGGCCCGGCCTTCCCGTTGTGCTTTTTCCAGTTCAATCTGGGCTACATCTTCTTCTAAATTGGCTATGTCTATTTGCCCATAAGCGTAAGCCTGTAGTTCTTCTTCTGTCTCGAAGTTTAGCACAATATCTTCAGGCGATTGTTCGCCTATTTCCTGGCTAATAGTTACCTGATAGCCTTCAGGAACCTGGGTGATATTTATTCGCTTTGTGTAGCTCATATTGTTTATTTAGTTCTTTATAGTTTAAGCTGGCCCGCCGTCTGTGATTGTCCAGCCGTAAGTATTGATTAGTGTATTCCTTGCCGCTTCAGCCGCACCGCCCGGTGTGTACTGGCTGTTGCCGCCGTGGAAAGGGACG
>SPKZ01015791.1_pt1 | contig 11921 bp, 10 predicted proteins | sample 2456571 | NCBI WGS metagenome assembly SPKZ01 (sample SAMN11192286, study PRJNA482655) | marine metagenome | biome: ENVO:00000447; feature: ENVO:00000244|ENVO:00000211|ENVO:00000569|ENVO:00002023; material: ENVO:00002151; isolation source: ocean water from marine abyssalpelagic zone ...
AAAAAATTTAACGACAGTGCTCAACATTTATGTTTTGCAGGTCATATTGATGTTGTTCCTTTAGGGGAAGGTTGGAGTGTTGATCCTTTTGCAGCTGATATTAATGATGGTATTATAATTGCACGTGGGGCTCAAGATATGAAAAGTGGCGTAGCTGCATATTTATATGCGTGTAAACATGCACAGAACTTTAATGGTACTTTATCTATTCTTATGACTTCTGATGAAGAAGGTCCTGGTACTTTTGGGACGATTAAAGCCTTGGAGTATTTAAAAAGTATTGATTTTATTCCTACTTATGCAGTTGTTGCAGAACCTACTTGCGAGCTAACATTTGGTGATGCTATTAAAGTGGGCAGACGTGGAAGTATTAATGGGTATTTGCATATTCAAGGAAAACAAGGTCATGCTGCTTATCCTGAAAAAACAATTAATCCCATTCATCAGCTCTCAACTACCTTATCAAATATTGCAGGATATAATTTTGATGAAGGAGATGAATACTTTTCACCCTCACAACTTATTATTACAGATATACGAGCTGGAATGCAAGTTACTAATGTAACACCTGATACACTTGATTTAATGTTTAATGTAAGAAATTCTACGAATACCAAACAAGAAGATATTAAAAAATTTATTCATAAACAATTTAAACATACCAATTATACGCTTGAATTAACACAAGGTTCTTATCCTTTTGTAACAAATAAAGAATCAAAAGTAGTAAAAGTAATGGAAGATTCCATCAAAGATATTTTAAATATTACAACTAAACACTCAACAGCAGGTGGTACTTCTGATGCCAGATACTTTGGAAGTTTTGGTATTGAAGCCATAGAATTTGGTGTGATTAATGATACAATTCATTCAATAAATGAAAGAACAAGCGTGAAAGAAGTTAAAGCTTTAGCGGAAGTTTTTTCTTCTTTAATCAAAAATTTTGATTAGTTTTCCTTAAGTCTTAACAAAAAACTTTTACAAAATATAAACAATAACTCTTCTTTAAAAGATATACAAAATATTTTGTATATCTTTTATCACGTATAAAACTACTACAATTACTATATTTAGAAATACTTACTCTATTTACTCCTATTCATTTTGATAATTAATCTTATTTTGATTATAATTCACAATAAGCTTTAGGGGTGTCATTTTGACTGAGACCATACCCTTATACCTGATCTGGTTTGTACCAGCGTAGGAAAAAGTTATTTGATAAAAATAAATTTTAAAATCCTTAAGCTTAAATATTAAAAAAGGATTATAATGTTTCCAACATTAGTTTCACAAGGCTTAATTGCCTCCATTATTCTATTTTTAGGTTTTGCTTTTTATTCGTATAAAAAAGCAAAAAACTCCAATGATTCATTGATTATTTATAAAGATGCTGTTTCTTCAACGCTGGGGGTTTCCACATTAACTGCTTCAGCTTTAGGTGTGTGGATTTTATTCTCACCTGCTTCTTCTGCTTTATGGGGTGGATTACCAAGTGTTTTTGGTTATGCCTTAGCTTCTTCTTTGCCTTTACTTGCTTTAGCATTTTTAGGTCTTAAAATCAGAAATGCAATGCCTAATGCTTCTTCTTTAATTGAATACACAGAAGTAAAACTTGGAAAATCCTATAAAAATCTTTTGCTTGTTTGTACCATTTTTTATATGTTTATTTTCTTATGTGCAGAAATGACCGCAGTTGCTAAAGTATTACAATCTTACGGAGGTTATTCTTTAGGTTTGGGAGCTTTTATTATCTTACTTGCAACGGCATCTTATTCTTTAATGGGTGGTTTACGTTTATCTATTAAAACAGATTTTATTCAATTTATCTTAATTATGTTTGTTTTATTGGGATTGTTTTATTTCATTCCTTGGAATAAAAGTTTTGAAACGTTTGATTTTGCAAGTACCATGAGCAGTGATTTTACAAACTTCAATCATGTGGCTTTTGGTTTAACACTTATTATTGCAGTCTTATGTACAGAAGTATTTAATCATACTTCATGGCAAAGAGTATATGCTTTAAAAAAAGATGTTCTAAAACGTTCTTTTATAATTTCTGCGCTTATTGTATTTGTTGTTATTTTCATTTTAGGAATGACAGGATTATATGCTAAAAGTACTGGTTTATTAGGCTCTGATGCAAATTTAGCACTTTTTGATTTATTGGCATTAAAAAGCCCTGTTACTATTTTTATTCTGATTTTATTTGTAGTATCTTTGGTTTTATCTTCTAGTGATTCTTTATTAAACGGAATTGCTTCTTTGTTTGTACTTAATAAAGAAGAAAACTCTAAAAATCTTTCTTTTTACAGATGGGTAATTGTACTTACTTGTTTTCCTGTTTATTATATTGCTTCAAAAGGTTATGACGTATTTTACTTATTTTTAGTCGCTGATTTAATTTGTTGTGCACTTATAGGTCCAGCAATTTTTGCAATTTTAGGAAAAAGAGAATATCCAAAAGCTTTTTTAATTGGAATTATTTCTTTAGTAGTTGGAGCTTTATTATTTCCAGGACTTAATTTTACGGATGGGATATTAGTGTCATTTTTAGGGGGTGCTAAAGAAGTACCTGCTTTACTTGCACAGAATCAATTGTTTTTTTCTTTTATTCTTTCGGTTTCTTTGTCCTTTATTTTGACTCTTCTTTTTTCAAAAGAAGCGAAAAATGTTAAGATATAAAACCCTTCAAATCATCTCTGGATCTGATTCCAGTGGTGGGGCAGGGATGCAAGCAGATATAAAAACAGCTACATCTTTAGGCGTTTATTCTTTAAGTGCTTTAACAGCCCTTACCGCCCAAAATACCTGTGGGGTAAGTGAAATCCTAGATATTGATGAAAAGTTTGTTAAAGCCCAATTAGATACAAATTATGAAGATATCAAATGTGATGCTGTAAAAATTGGAATGCTTCATAAAAAAAGCTTAATAAAAGAAATAAAAGATTTTTTGCTTAAAAATAAAATACAAAATATAGTGCTTGATCCTGTTATGGTTTCAACCTCTGGAGCTGTTTTACTTGAAGAAGATGCTATTTTATCTTTGAAAAATGACTTATTTCCTTTAGCAGATATTATAACTCCCAATTTACATGAAGCAAGATTGTTGTTTGAAAAAGATATAAATACAAAAGAAGATGCTCAAAATGCCTGTTTATATCTTGGGACTTTTGGCTGTAAATATGTTTTAATTAAAGCTTTAGAGTATGAAGAAGGTTTTAGTATCGATTGTTTATATAGTGTAGAAACAAAAGAATTTACGTACTTTAAAAATAAAAAGATAGATACGTTAAACACTCATGGAACTGGTTGTTCCTTATCTTCTGCTATTGCTTCTTATTTGGCACTTGGTTTCAAAATAGAAGAAGCTTGTCAAAAAGCCAATACTTATGTTAATGAAGCTATTACTTCGGGTTCTAAGTATAAGATTGGGAAAAATACTGGCCCTATTAATCACATGTATAAGATTATGAAAGACTAGTTTTTTACTTTTCCATATCACAAGAGTCTGGAGTTATTTCTCCATGCTCTTGTACATAACCAAGACCCCAGTTGTACATTTCATTTACTACTGTTTTTAATCTTTTTCCACTAGGAGTTAATGAATATACTACTTTTGGAGGAACTTGAGCAAAAACTTTTCTGTTTATGATATTCTTTTCTTCTAATTCTTTTAATTTTACAGTAAGTGTTTTTTGTGTTATCTCACAAATTTCTTCATTCAGTTCTTTAAACCTTTTATTGCTGTCTAACAAATGATAGATAATAGACAATTTCCATCTGTCATTAAATATGTCTAGGGTTACGTTAATAGCACAGTTGAACTCTTTATTATTAATAATATACATTAATTTCCTTATATGAAAGTATTATATCATAAATAAACAAATACTCCATTACTTACCTAAAGTAATGTAAGCAACATTTAGTTAATTAGCAATATACTCCAAAATTAATGGATAACATAAAAGAAATGAGGTCAAATGAAAAAAGTACTGATTATAAATGGACATCAAAGATACGAAGGTATTGCGGAAGGAAAATTAACAAAAATATTAATTGATGCTGCGCTTGATGTTTTTAATGAAAAAGACTTTGAGGTGCAACACAGTGTAGTTGAAAGCAATTATGATGTAAAAGAAGAATTGGAAAAATTTGCCTGGGCGGAGTATATTTTATTTCAATATCCCGTATATTGGATGGGTGTACCTTGGCTTACAAAAAAATACATTGATGAAATTTTTTCAGGGGGTTATGGAAATGTTACTTATGTTAATGATGGAAGAAGCTCAAAAGACAGCAGCAAAAAATATGGAAGTGGAGGTTTATTACAAGGTAAAAAATACATGTTAAGTTTTACTTATAATTGTCCTTCAAGTGAATTTTCAAATAAAGAGGGTTTTTTTGATGGATTATCCTTAGATGAAGCCAATATCGCGACTCATAAAACGTTTCAGTTTTGTGGAATGAACGCATTAAAAAGTTATGCGATGCATGATATTTTTAAAAGTGATTTAGATGTAAAAAGTGAGCTCAAAGTATTTAAAGAACTTTTATCAAAGAATTTTTCTTAGAAAAATTGTTTATAACTTACTTTTAGTATCGTAATGATATTTTAATACTAAAGAGTGTATACTTACTTAGAAATAAAAGGACCAAAATGCAAAAAGAAACAAATAAAACGATATTCAATGAAGCAATGGATTTTAGACATGCTTGTAAAGTTTTCGATGATACAAAAGAAATTGAAGAAAGTGACTTTAATTATATTCTAGAAGCAGGACGTAAATCACCATCTTCTTTTGGAATGGAACCTTGGAAGTTTTTAGTAATTAAAAACGAAGAACTTAAAGAAAAGATAAAAGAAGTGTCTTGGAATCAAGTTCAAGTTACAAGTGCTAGTGAATTAATAATTGTACTTGCCAAAATTTATGATGTAAAACCTGAGTCAAGTATTCCAGGTAAACGATTTGCTAGACGAGATATGTCTCAAGAACAATATGATTTTTACTTAAATTTATATGCCAATCATTTAAGTGATACTTTAAGTTCTGATTCAAATATTTATGCGTGGACTTCTAAACAAACATACTTAGCCGTAGCTAATATGATGACAGCAGCTGCTAGTATTGGAATTGATTCTTGTCCTATAGAAGGTTTTGAGAAAGAGAATCTTGAAAAAGTATTAGGTCTTGATACGAGTAAGTACCAAGTATCAGTAGTCCTTCCTTTTGGATACAGAATTAATGAACAAAGTTCTCAATTAAGACTTAGCTCTAGTGAAGTTGTTGAAATAATTAAATAAAGAGTCAAAAATAAGTATTAGTAATTAATACTTATTTTAAAAGAATTACTTTATTTCTTCCTGTTTCTTTTGCTTCATATAAAGCAAGATCTGCTTGTTTCAACATGTCTTCAAATGAAGAAGCAAAAGAAGTGGTAAGTCCAATAGAAACAGTAAATTTAAGTTTTAAATCCTCAATATTTATAATTGTTTCTTCAAATGCTTTTCTGATTTCTTCATAAAGTTCTAATATTTCTCTTTCATTGATGTTTTTACTAATAATACAAAACTCTTCTCCACCGACTCTGGATATTAAATTATTGTTATCCAAAAACGTATTTAAAATCTCAGGAATATGTTTAATGGCGATATCTCCCACATCATGACCATATTGGTCATTTATATTTTTAAACTTATCAATATCAATAATCGCACAAGAAAGATAACTGTCTACTTTTTTTGCTTTTTCGTAAATTTTTCTTCCTTTTTCAAACAAATAACGTCTGTTATACATTCCTGTCATATAATCCTTATTTGCTCGATCCCTGCTTTGTTCAAAAAGTTTTATAATGTCAAGATTAGAATTTACTCTTGCATAAAACTCTTCGTCTGAAAAATCTTTGTAAATAAAATCATTGGCACCGTATTTCAAAAATTTTGCAACGATTTCTTTATCTGTTATTGAAGATAAAGCAATAATTGATATCTCATCTTTTTTGTATTTTTTTCGCATTAATGCAGTAAGTTCTAGGCCATTCATTCCTGGCATTATGTAATCAACTAATATTAACTTGATTTTATTTTTACTTTTCATGATTTTTATTGCATCTTCTGCGCAAGATGCTAAAATTGTATTGATATTGTATTTTTTACATAAGTGTTTTATTTTTGCCGAAAAAGATCTGGAATCATCAACTACTAATACATCAACTTTTGAATTGTCTATAAATCTTTGCACAACATAAGCCGTATAATCAAGAGAATAAGCGCCATTTTTAATTACATAATCAATTATAAAATCATGTTTATATAAAGGATTATTTTTGTCGTATTGTTTGGCTGTTAAAATGATACTGGGAATAGAAAATTTTTCCATAAATAGTATTATTTCTCCATCAGGAGCATCTGGTAAACCTAAATCTAAAATAGCAATATCAAATTTACCTTTTTCTTGAAGTAAAAGATTGGCACATTCTTGTTTTGATTTTGCCGTAAATATTTCTAAAGGACTTATATGTTCTAATACAGAAACCAATCCTTGCAACAACGTTATGCTGTCATCTACAATAAGTATTTTCAAGTTTAGCCTTTGTAGTTATTTAAGAATTATTATATAGTTATTTATTTTAAAAACTTCCACTGTTTTTAAATTAAATTTTAATAAGAAGTATTTATTTGCCTTATGGAAAACTTAGATATTTTTGGATATAATCGCCTTTTATTAAACAATGGAGATTTTATGGTACAAACAGTTAATCTTAAAAAAGCTTACGGCTCAAGAGTTTTATTTCAAGATATTAATGTCAAGTTAGATTCAGGGAAAAGATATGGTTTAATCGGCGCAAATGGTGCTGGAAAAACTACATTTCTTAAAATATTATCAGGTATTGAAGATGCTACAGATGGTGAAGTTCAAGTTCAAAATGGTAAAAAAATTGGAACCTTGGGGCAAAATCAATTTGCGTACGAAGAGTATTCAATTTTTGATACCGTTCTTTTAGGAAATAAAAGACTTTATGATGCAATTAAAGAAAAAGAAAAACTGTATTTAGAAGAATATACGGATGCAATTGGAGATAAATTAGGTGAATTAGAGATTATTTGCTGTGAAGAAGATCCAACGTATGAATACGATATTAAAATCACAAAAATTCTTGAAGATTTAGGTTTTCCTGCTTCAAAACAAAATGATTTAATGTCAAGCATTACAGGTGGAGATAAGTTTAAAGTCTTATTGGCACAAGTTTTATACCCAAAACCAGATGCATTATTTTTAGATGAGCCTACGAATAACTTGGATATTGCAACTATTGGATGGTTAGAAAACAGACTTCAACATCATGATGGAACAATGGTTGTTATTTCTCATGATAGACACTTTTTAAATGCTGTTTGTACAAATATTTTAGATGTTGATTATAAACAAATCAGAGAATTCTCAGGTAACTATGATGATTGGTATATAGCTTCAATGGTAATTGCTAAACAAAATGAAAAAGATGTTAACAAAAAATTAAAAGAGAAAGATGAATTAGAAAAATTCATTACACGATTCTCTGCAAATGCTTCAAAAGCAAAACAAGCAACATCAAGACAAAAACAACTTGACAAACTAAATGTTGGGTCTATCAAGGTTTCTTCAAGAAGAGATCCTGCTATTATCTTTAAACAAAAAAGAGAAGTTGGAAAAGAAATTCTAACACTTAAAAATGTAAGCAAATCTTTTGATGGAAAAGTTGTATTAAATGACATTACTTTTACTGTTGAAAAAGAAGATAAAATAGCTGTTATTGGGCCAAATGGTATTGGAAAAACTACATTATGTGAAGTAATGGTTGAAAATATCAAAGCAGATTCTGGTGATATTTTATGGGGAGCTACTATTCAAAATGGTTATTTCCCTCAAAATGCTACGGATTTAATTGAAGGTGATATTACTTTATACGATTGGTTAAGAGCCTTTGATAGAGATGCAGATATTTCTGAAATTAGAAACTGTTTAGGACGAATGTTATTTAATGGTACTGAGCAAGAAAAACAAGTAAAAGCGTGTTCTGGTGGTGAAAAACACAGAATGATGCTTTCTAAAATTATGTTAGAACAACCCAACTTTATGATTTTAGATGAGCCTACAAATCATCTTGATTTAGAAGCTATTATTGCACTTGGAGAAGGACTATTGGCTTATGCTGGTTCTGTTATTTGTGTATCTCATGATAGGGAATTATTAGATGTATATGCTAATAGAATTATAGAAATTCAAGCAGATGGATCAATTATTGATTTTAAAGGTTCTTACGAGGAATTTTCAGAATTAAAGTCAAGTCAAGTAAATAAAAAGAAGTAACACTTCTTTTTATTTTAATAATTTATCGTATATGAGTAATTGACTTAGCTTCAATTCTAGCTTCTTTACGTCTAATAGCATCTTTATATCTTCTTTTGTCATCGTCTGTTTCAATAGGAAGTTTTGGTACTGGTGTTGGATTTCCTTTTTCATCTACTGCAATCATGGTAAAATAACATACATTTGTATGTTTTGTCTCTCTGTTTTTTACATCTTCTGAAATAACTTTTATTCCTATCTCCATTGAAGTTCGTCCTGTATAATTAACAGATGCATAAAAGGTCACAAGTGAACCAATTTTAATAGGATTTTGGAAAAGTACCATATCAACAGATAAAGTAACTGCATACATCCCTGTATATCTTGCCGCACAAGCATAAGCTACGTGATCAAGCATTTTTAATATTTCACCACCATTGACATTGTCGCCAGAGAAATTTGCTTTATCTGGTGTCATTAACATAGTCATGGCAAGTGATTTTTGGTCTTTTTGAATCATTCTTCGCCTTTAAAAAGTATTAAGATATATTATAGAACAAAAGTAATAATATGACTTGATTCAAATATAGTATTCACTTTATTCGCATAAAAAAGATGAAAAAGTAACAGTATAAAGTACTTTACTTCAATAATTCTCTCATTTGTGTTTCACTTATTGTATTTACTTTTAACAATAATGCTTTATCGTATTTAGAACCCGCATCTTCTCCATAAATTAAGAAATCCGTTTTTTTAGATACGGAAGAACTTACTTTAGCTCCTAAGTCTTCTAGGTCTTTTTTTATCAAACCTCTGCTTACACTCATTGTTCCTGTAATAACTACCGTTTTAGCTTTAAAAGGGTTTTCAGCTGCTTCAATTCTTTGCTCAATTTTAGGATTAATAATTGAAAATAACTCTTTAATCAAGGTATCATTAACCCGCATAAATTCTAAAAATGAATTAACCATTTGTTCCCCAAAACCCTCAATACTGATAAGTTTTTCGTAGGTGAGAGAAAAAAGTTCTTCTCCAAAACCTAAGGCTATTTCTTTTGAAGCTACTTCCCCTATATGTTCAATTGCTAAGGCGTTTATTAACCTATGTAACTGGGTACCTTTTGTATCTTTTATAGCCTTTAATAAATTATTAATTCTTTTTTCTTTAAAACCTTCTAAAGAAATTAAATCATTAAATTCTAAAAAATATAAATCTAAGATGTCTTTTATTTTTTTCTCTTTTACTAGTATTTCAACAATTTTAATACCCAAACCATCAATATTCATACAGTTTTTTGAGGCAAAATATATAATGCTTGTTACTACTCTTGAACTGCAATCAAGATTTTGGCACTTAATTAATATACCTTCATCTAATAATTCACTTTGGCAATTGGGACACTCAACTGGCCTTTTTATAGGAACTGAGCTAGAATCTCTTCTCTCTTTAAATACTTTTGTAATTTTGGGAATAATATCTCCACTTTTTATAATGATAACTTCATCGTTTATCCTTAAATCCAAACGCGCAATTTCATCATAATTGTGTAAAGATGCTTTCTCAACAGTTGATCCATCAATTAAAGTAGGTTCTACTAACGCTACAGGAGTAATAACACCTGTTCGTCCTATTTGTTGAATGATATCAATTACTTTTGTTGTTTTTTCAACAGCTGGAAATTTATAAGCACATGAATATCTTGGAAATTTTACGGTATGTCCTAGTTCTTCTTGTATTTCTAGATTGTTGATTTTTATTACCATTCCATCTAACATCATGGGTATTTTTTCTCTTTTTGCAATTATTTCATGATAAAGTTTTTCAATACCTTCTACTGTTCTTGTTTTAGTAAGCATGGGAGGTTTGACAAAACCAAGTGTATAAATATATTCCATTAAAGATGAGTTTGTTTTAAAGGAAAGCTTATGTTGTCCTACACCCCATACATTAAAAAACAGTTTTCTTTTGGCTGTAATTTTGGGATCAAGTTGTCTTAATGAACCAGAAGCAGCATTTCTTGGATTTGCAAACATTGCTTCATTGTTTTTAGCCCTGTCTTCATTTATTTTTTCAAAATCAGCTTTTTTTATAACAATTTCGCCTCTTATTTCAATTAAAGACTTTTCTTTTATTTCCAAAGGAATTGAGTGAATAGTTATAACATTGTTTGTAATATCTTCCCCAATACTACCATCACCTCTTGAGATGGCTTGTTTTAAAAAACCATTTTCATAAATTAAATTTAATGATGCCCCATCAAATTTTGGTTCACAATAAAATTCAAGATCAGTACTTACTTTTTTGGCCCTTTTAATCCAATCTATTAATTCTTGTGTGTTAAATACATCTTCTTGTGACCACATTCTACTTAAATGATCGGCTTTATTAAAGCCCTCAAGTACTTTACCTCCAACACGATTATTAGGAGTATTCGCGTTGGCATGAGAAGGGTTTTGTTTTTCATAGGATAAACAAAGTCTGGCTAAACTGTCATATTCTTCATCACTTGCTTGTGGGTCATCTTGAACATAATAAGCGTAGGCCCAAGATATAAGTTTTTCTATATTTTTATTGTATTCATTTTGTGTCATATTTTTTCTTCATAATTGATTTTTTTTATTGTATCTAAAATGTTTTACTCTAGGCTTAGATTTTTTGTAAAATATCTACCCTAAAAGGTTTTAGAAATTCTGCTTTATCATTCTTAGAATATTCAAGATATTTTTCTTTGATTTTTAAGTAAAGTTCTTCTTTTAATTCATTGTTGTTATAGGATTGATTAATATGTTTAAGACTAAATTCTTCAAATGAATTATAACTTATTTCAGCATTAAAAAATATCTCTTGAAAGAGTTTAAATTTTTCTTCTTTCACCGCTTGTTCTATACTTAAAAAAGCTTCTGCTCTTACTTCTTTTTCATTATGAAACATAGCAATTAATTCATTGTGTTTTCCTTTAAAAAGTGGCTCAGAAATATATAATAATCCATTGGGTTTTAAAACTCTTTTTATTTCACTCAAAGCCTGTTTCATTAAATTTTTAGGTATGTGATGAAAAGATTTGAACATGAATACCATATCAAAAGTCTCATCATTGAAGCCTAATTCTTCTGCACCATAAGGTTTGTAAATAATACCATCATTATTAAGTAAGTTTTTCTTATGTTGTATTATATCTATTTCACAAGCATATATACTTCTATCAAATCCATTATTTTTTATTTCTTTAGTGATTTTGGCATTGCCGCAACCTAAGTCTAAAATACATTTATTGTTTAAATTGAGTGTTTCTACTAAATACATTTCATTAAATGTTTGTATTATTTCTTCTTGAAATTCTTTCATATTGAACCTTCTTTTTATATATAACAGTATATAAAATTTGCTCTAATAAAATAGAATTAAAAAGCCAAAGCTAGGAATTATTGGTTTTTTGTTACAAAAGAATCCACAAAAAAAACAGTTTTCTAAAAAAAGGCAATATTTTTTTTAAAAACTTATATTAAATTAATTTAATATCATTATACTTTCTCATAATAAAATTATTAATCTTTTATATCTATAGTAAAAGGAGTTTTTAAGATGTAT
>SPKZ01010603.1_pt1 | contig 11917 bp, 11 predicted proteins | sample 2456571 | NCBI WGS metagenome assembly SPKZ01 (sample SAMN11192286, study PRJNA482655) | marine metagenome | biome: ENVO:00000447; feature: ENVO:00000244|ENVO:00000211|ENVO:00000569|ENVO:00002023; material: ENVO:00002151; isolation source: ocean water from marine abyssalpelagic zone ...
GCATCAATAAGGCGGGGTAGTCTGGGTCCCCAAAGCACAAAAGCCGCGCTTTGGCGGCTTTTGCTTTTGCGATTTCAGCATCAATAATTTCTTTTGGGCACGCGCTGTACCCGTTGACGCCTGCTTCCGCTGCCACTTTGGGCAGTGCATACAACACATTCTGTGCTGTCCCATACGCGGCCATCAGCCGGTAGAAGGTTGAAATCCCGATTCTTCGGGAACGCAACAGGCGGAGCCAAGAATACCTTTGATCTTCCGTGGTGGGTGGGAGTGGGGGGTGATTGGAAGAATGTGCTTCTCCGGTCATCCGATGCTCCGCCTTGTTGCAGGATCATGTTTAACCCTAAAGAGGTTAATAGGAGGTGAATATACAGACAGTTTGCAAAGATTTTTCATTATCTCGTTCATCAACGTTTGGAACGAAATGGCGCTTCAGAAAAAGAGCGCTGAGAATAAAATGAATATTTAACAGGTGCTTGGGGTGAGTGTGGCGCAATTTTTGCGCGCAATTGACTGCGACCTGTGTCTCAAATTGGTTGACGAAATGCGGGATGCTGATCGCTTTTGAGAGAAGTTTCTGGAGGGATTGGTAAATCTCGTTGGTCGAGCCAGTCATGCCGCCGGCACAGAAAAACGAGCGAGTGACACGCGACTCGCCCGTCTCGATCAAACATGGGGCTGTTTTCTGCGACACGCCTAGGTTGCGGATCCGCCAACGGTCAACCCCCCCATAAGAACGCTGGGTTGGCCAACGCCCACAGGCACCCATTGCCCCTGCTTGCCGCAATTGCCCATGCCGGGATCCAGTGCCATGTCGTTTCCAAGAGCGCGAATCTGGTTCAAAGCGGTGGCGCCATCCCCGATCAATGTGGCGCCCTTGACTGGGGCACCGACCTTGCCATCCTTCACACGATAGGCTTCGGTGCAGGAGAAGACAAACTTGCCGTTTGTTATGTCGACCTGACCACCTCCAAATCCGACGGCCCAGATCCCGTCTTTGATGTCGCGCACCAGATCTGCGGGGTCTGCATCGCCGCCCAGCATATATGTGTTCGTCATCCGTGGCATGGGGGCGTGGGCATAGCTTTGACGGCGTCCATTGCCCGTGCTTTCCACGCCCATCAGACGTGCGTTCTGGCGGTCTTGCATGAAGCCAACAAGAATGCCGTCCTCGATCAGGGTGGTTTTCTGGCTTGGCGTGCCTTCGTCATCCACCGTGATTGATCCACGGCGATCCGGGATCGTGCCGTCGTCCAGCACCGTGACGCCCTTTGCAGCAATGCGCTGACCCATGAGGCCTGCGAAAGCAGAAGAGCCTTTGCGGTTAAAGTCCCCTTCTAGCCCGTGGCCAATGGCTTCGTGCAGCAGGATGCCCGGCCAGCCTGGTCCAAGCACCACATCCATTTCCCCTGCAGGGGCGGGCTCTGCCTCGAGGTTGACCAACGCAATACGCAGCGCTTCGCGGGCTTTGGCTTGCCAGTCTTCCGGTGCGATCAGCCCGTCAAGGCCAACACGACCGCCGCCACCGGCACTGCCGCTTTCGCGGCGGCCCCGATCCTCCACAATAACCGACACGTTCAGGCGAGTCATAGGGCGGACATCGCGCACCCGCACACTGTCTGCGCGCAGGATCTCGATTTCCTGGATTGAAGCGGCCAGAGTTGCAGAAACCTGAACCACCCGCGGATCAAGAGCCCGCGCGAAGGCATCGATTTCCCGGAGGGTCTCCACCTTCACCGGAAAGCTCTGCGCGGCAATCGGATCCTGCTCCGTATAAAGTTTGCGGTTTGTAGGCGTGGGCGCTGTTGCGGCTGTTCCGCCGCCGTCGCCAACCGCGAGCCGGGCGGTTTCCCCCGCGCGCTTCAAAGCTTCAATAGATACTGTGGTCGAATGGGCATAGCCTGCGACGTCGGCTTTAACTGCTCGCAGCCCGAATCCTTCCGCCGCATCGAAGCTGGCGGATTTTACCCGGCCGTCGTCAAGCACGAGCGCCTCAGATTTGCGGCGCTCCACAAAGACTTCCCCGTCATCTGCGCCATTTAGCGCCTGCTGTAGGATGGGGAGTGCCTCATCTTCAGGCAGCGTTGTCTCGAAGGGAGAGAATCTGGAATCGTCCATGGAGCGGGGCCTCGTTTTTGATTTAAATCAGGAAAGCGACGCTATGCCGCGCGTCTCCCTCTTTATGTGACGCTTATAATATGATTTCTAACGACAGTAATGACAATGTCCACGAACCGGAGTTCAACGGTTCAGGGCGCAGCTTAGAACCGGTAACGACCAAGCTATCAGGATGTGATATGAAGAACGCTTTGACGCTCGCGGGGCTTTTCACCGCGCTTTCTAGCCTTCCGGCCATGGCGCAAGACGGATTGGAAACCATTGGCAAACCCCACGATGGGTTGCTGGGATTCCAACCTGCGGCAACACGGCTGGCAGAAGGTATTCAGTGGGTCGATAATTTCGTCCTTGTCATAATCACCTTGATCACCCTGTTTGTGGCAGGCCTTCTGTTGTACGCGATTGTCCGGTTTAATCGTAAGGCACACCCGAAACCGAAAAGCTTCACTCACAACACGCCGCTTGAGATCGCTTGGACCATTGTGCCGCTCTTGATCCTCGTTGCGATCGGCTCTCAATCGCTGCCGGAATTGTTCGACCAGCAAGAAATTCCCGAAGCAGACGTGACCATCAAAGTTACCGGCTACCAATGGTACTGGGGGTATGAATATGTTGATCACGACTTTGCGTTTGATAGCTACGCAATTGGTCACAGTGCGACGCTGACCGACGAAGAAGTCGAGGCCGGAGCGATCCCGTTTGTCCGAAGTGCGCTGATGGATCAGAAACTCGTCGACGCAGGCTATGCACCTGACGAATTCCTGCTGGCGACCGACACCGCCGTTGTGGTGCCTGTTGGCAAAACTGTTGTGATGCAGGTGACCGGTGCGGATGTGATCCATTCCTGGACCATTCCGGCCTTTGGTGTGAAGCAGGATGCGGTGCCGGGTCGCCTGGCCGAACTGTGGTTCAATGCGACCAAAGAAGGCATTTACTTTGGTCAGTGCTCTGAGCTGTGTGGCAAAGACCACGCTTACATGCCGATCACTGTCAAAGTTGTCTCTGAGGACGCTTATGAAGCATGGCTGAAGGGTGCGATTGACGAATACGCCGGTCGGCCGCTCGACTACCAAGTCGCTTCGAACTAAGCCGATCCTGCGCCGGTCTGTTGCGGGCCGGACCTTCCGACACTGAATGACTGGCGGCGACGTATGGCGTTGCCGTCACTTGCAGCAGAGAGACTGACATGACCGACGCCAGCATCAACGCAAGCCTGCCCCGTGAAGACGACGCCCAGCTGGGCGATTACTTCGCGCTGCTCAAGCCGCGGGTCATGTCACTGGTTGTCTTTACCGCCTTCGTTGGGCTGCTTGCTGCGCCTGTTTCCGTACATCCTGTTGTAGGTTTCTGTGCCATTCTGTTTATCGCTGTTGGGGGAGGGGCCTCCGGAGCGCTCAACATGTGGTGGGACGCAGACATCGACCGAATCATGAAACGCACCAAAACCCGCCCAATTCCTTCTGGCAAAGTGCAAGAAAGCGAGGCGCTCACCCTTGGTGTGGCGCTGTCGGGTCTGTCGGTTATCATGCTGGGGCTCGCGACCAATGTGTTTGCGGGCGCGTTCCTTGCCTTCACAATCTTTTTTTACGTGGTGATTTACACCATGTGGCTGAAGCGCTCGACACCACAGAACATCGTGATCGGTGGTGCGGCAGGGGCGTTTCCGCCCGCGATTGGCTGGGTGGCGGCAACAGGTTCGTTGACGCTTGAGCCAATTTTGATGTTTGCCCTGATCTTCGTGTGGACTCCGCCGCACTTTTGGGCGCTCGCCCTTTTTATGCGGTCGGATTACGATAATGCGGGCGTGCCGATGCTGACTGTAACCCACGGGCGCCGCGCGACGCGTAGGCATATTCTGGGGTACACCTTGGCTCTGGCAGTTCTGTCAATTGGCACAGGCTTCACGGCGCTGGGGGGCTGGATTTACCTGTCTGTTGCAGCCGTGCTAAATGCAGTGTTCCTCTTCGGTGCGGTCCAGATTTTACGAAGAGACGAAGATATGTCAGAGGTCGACAACTTCAAAGTTGAACGTCAGTTCTTCTTTTTCTCGCTTCTGTATCTTTTCCTTCACTTTGGCGCGATCCTGACGGAGGCGTTGCTCAAACCCTATGGCTTTGGAGGCTGGTGAGATGAGCTTGCGCAAAGAACACGAACTGCACGGACGCCGCAAAGGGCGCAATATTGGCGTTGGTCTGCTGCTCGCGTCCTTCGTCGTATTGGTCCTGGCCTTGACCATGGTTAAGGTGACGTCAAATGGGTTCCAATTCCCGACCAATCTTGCAGGAGAAACCGGATGAACGTGAGCGGCCCCCAAAAAACGGTTCTGCAACTGGTTTCGGTGGTGCTCCTCATGGGGGGGCTCGCTTGGGCATCGGTTCCGTTTTATGATTGGTTTTGCCGGGTCACAGGCTTTGGCGGCGTCACTGGCGTTGCTGAAACCGGGGCCGAGACCATCCTCGACGAGACGATCACGGTGCGCTTTGATGCGTCCAAAGAACGGGGAATGCCGTGGGAATTCACGCCTGTCGCGCGAGAGATGGAAGTGCGCATTGGTGAGACCGGTCTGGCCTTCTATGAGGCATACAACCCCACCGACCGCCCTGTTGCAGGGCAGGCGTCTTATAATGTCACCCCCTACACGGCGGGCGGCTTCTTTGAGAAAATCCACTGCTTCTGTTTCGAAGAACAGGTGCTGCAGCCCGGTGAACGGGTGCAGATGCCGGTGACCTTCTTTGTCGATCCAGAGATCGTCGAAGATGTCGACGGACAATATGTGCATACGATAACACTGTCGTACACATTCTATGAAATTGATCTGCCCGAGGACTATGCGTCACTCGGACAAAACGCAGACAGAGAAATAAACTAAGGCCACTTTGGTAAGGGACCCTTGAATGGCACATGCTAAGAACCACGACTTTCACATTCTGCCACCATCGATCTGGCCTCTGCTGAGTTCGGTTGCCACTTTCTTTATGCTATTTGGCGCGGTGCTCTGGATGCAGGGCATTGCATCTTGGATGTTCTGGATGGGCTTTGTGGCCCTGATGTATTCGGTCTACTGCTGGTGGGCAGAAACCGTTGCTGAAAACAAAGCGGGTGATCACACGCCTGTGGTCCTGATCGGCCTGAGATATGGGTTCATCCTCTTCGTCATGTCGGAGGTGATGTTCTTCTTCGCTTGGTTCTGGTCGTTCTTCAAACACGCCATCTACCCGATGGAACAGTATTTCGGAACCGAGTATGTGGCGCCCGAGATTTACCCGGTCGATGCGTTCCACTTGCCGCTGATCAACACGCTTGTGCTGCTGCTGTCTGGCTGTGCTGTAACTTGGGCGCACCACGCGCTGGTGCACGAGAACAACCGCAAGGCGCTGATCCAAGGTCTGGCTATTGGTATTGCACTGGGCGTCTTCTTCACCTTCTTGCAGGGCTACGAATACGTGCACCTTCTGCACAAAGGCTGGGAGTTTGGCGGCGACGAGTTTTACTCCAACTTCTTCATGGCCACCGGCTTCCACGGCTTCCACGTGATCATCGGGACCATCTTCCTGACCGTCTGCCTGATCCGCGCGATGAAGGGCGACTTCACCCCGAAACAGCACGCAGGTTTCGAGATGGCAGCCTGGTACTGGCACTTTGTTGATGTGGTCTGGCTGTTCCTGTTTTTTGCCGTTTACATCTGGGGCACCGCGGGTTTGGCGCACTAAGGTCTGCCGCCACTCCGTTTCAATGTAACGGGTACATCTTTGCGGTTCTTATTTTCGCAAGGGTCACGTAATACCAAGGCGCGCGGGGCAGGGGCTTCGCGCGCCTTTTCACTTCTGGGACGAAGACGCAAATGGCACGGACGTATTTCTTGGCGCTGGTCGGCGGTCTGGGGCTTGTAGCTCTGCTAAGCCTTGGCATCTGGCAACTGCAGCGCCTCGATTGGAAAGAGGGCGTTCTGGAGACCATCACAGCGCGCATCAAAGAAGAGCCGGTTGCCTTGCCTGTGAACCCGACGCCTGACGGAGATGCCTATCGTGCGGTGTCTATGCCCGGCGAGGTTCTGCCCGAAGAACTGCATGTCTATTGGGTCACGTCCGAACAGGGGCCAGGTTATCGGGTGATATCTCCTTTCCTCACCGATCAAGGCCGCCGCGTTCTGCTGGACCGTGGATTTGTCACCGCTGGGGCCAAGCTTGAGGCCCGTTCAACCGGGCGCGCGTTGGTCATCGGCAATCTGCTTTGGCCTGACGAGGTCGACGGCCTCACGCCTGCGCCTGATTCTGTGGGCAATATCTGGTACGCCCGTGATGTTCCGGAAATGGCCGCGGCATTGGGCACTCAGCCGCTGCTGGTCGTCGCGCGCGAGATGAACCCGACACCAGCGGTCAATTCGATCATGCCTTTGCCGGTTTCGACCCAGAATATCCCGAACAACCACCTGCAATATGCACTCACTTGGTTCCTGCTGGCCTTTGTATGGGCGGCGATGACCGGACTTTTCCTCCTGCGCTCCCGCAAGGGCTCGACCGCGCACCAACTCAAGAGCTGAGACCATGAAATATATCTCGACCCGCGGCCAAGCGCCGGAACTGTCCTTCGAAGAAGCCATGCTGACCGGCCTGGCGCGTGATGGTGGCCTTTATGTGCCTGCCGAGATCCCAACGATGACGCAAGAAGAGATCGGCGCTTTGTCTGGGCTGTCCTATGAAGAATTGGCTTTCCGCGTTATGTGGCCCTACGTGGAGGGGTCTTTCACCGAGGAAGAATTCAAAGGCGCTATCGCTCGCGCTTACGAGGGCTTCGGTCATGCGGTTCGCGCGCCGCTGAAACAGCTGACCCCGAATCATTTCCTTCTGGAACTGTTCCATGGCCCGACATTGGCGTTCAAAGACTTTGCCATGCAGTTGATTGGTCAGCTGTTCCAGGTCGCGCTCAAGCGTCGCAATGAAAGCGTAACCATCGTCGGCGCGACCTCTGGTGACACCGGCTCTGCTGCGATCGAGGCCTTCAGAGGTTTGGATGCGGTAAACGTTGCGATCCTCTACCCGCATGGCCGCGTGTCCGAGGTACAGCGCCGTCAGATGACCACTCCGCAGGAAAACAATGTTCACGCCCTGGCCGTGGACGGTGACTTTGACGACTGCCAAGCGCGCGTCAAAGACATGTTCAACGATTTTGCCTTCCGCGATGAGATCAAACTGGCCGGTGTGAACTCGATCAACTTTGCGCGCGTTCTGGCGCAGGTGGTCTATTATTTTGCGGCAGCTACCGCCCTGGGTGCACCGCACCGCAAAGTGTCCTTCTCCGTGCCAACCGGCAACTTTGGTGACATTTTTGCAGGTTTCATCGCAAAGCAGATGGGTTTGCCAATCGACAAGCTGGTCGTTGCGACCAACCAAAATGATATTCTGCACCGCTGCCTGTCCGGCGAAGGGTATTTCAAAGGCGAAACCAAACCGTCAATTTCTCCATCTATGGACATTCAGGTGTCCTCGAATTTTGAGCGTGCGCTGTATTTCGCGTATGACAAGGACACCTCTGCAGTGGCCCAGTTGATGGACGAGCTGAAAAACGGTGGTGGCTTTAATGTGTCTCAAGGGGCGCTGGAGGCGTTGCAAGCGACCTACCAGTCGGGCCGTGCATCGGAACAAGAGACACTGGCGACGATCAAAGCCGAGGTCGAATCGTCCGGCGAGCTGCTTTGCCCGCATGGTGCGATCGGTGTGAAAGTTGCAAACGAGCACCTGAAAGACGGCGTTCCCATGGTGACTCTGGCCACTGCCCACCCAGCAAAGTTTCCAACAGCGGTAGAAGATGCCTCTGGTATTCATCCTCCTCTTCCCCCGCGCATGGCGGATCTGTATGAAAGATCGGAACGCGTCACTCGTATCTCTTCTGATTTGGGTGACCTCGAAGATTACATCAGAAAGCAAGTTGCCCAGTGACAGTAAGACAAGACCAACTCGCCAACGGGTTCCGTATCGTTACCGAGGAAATGCCGGGGCTGCAGTCTGCAGCCCTTGGGATTTGGGTACAGGCAGGTGCTCGTCACGAGTCGGTTGAACAAAACGGTATCGCCCATTTCCTTGAACATATGGCGTTCAAAGGCACAGAGCGGCGCACAGCGCTGCAGATTGCCGAAGCTATTGAGGATGTGGGCGGTTACATCAACGCTTACACCAGCCGCGAAACCACCGCCTATTATGCCCGTGTCCTAAAAGATGACGTGGCCTTAGCGATGGATGTGATTGGTGATATTGTCGTGAACTCGGTCTTCGATCCGCGCGAAATCGAAGTGGAGCGCGGCGTGATTCTGCAAGAGATCGGCCAGACGCTCGACACGCCCGACGACATCATTTTTGATTGGCTTCAGGAAGAATGCTACGCGGGTCAGTCAATTGGCCGATCAATTCTAGGCCCTGCTGAACGCGTGCGTAATTTCTCGCGTAAGGATCTCCAGGGGTTTGTCGCGCAGCACTATGGACCCGGTCAGATGATCTTGTCTGCCGCAGGGGCGGTAGATCACAACGCCTTGGTGCGCATGGCGGAGGATCTGTTCGGCCACCTTGAGCCCAAGCCCTCCAGAGTTCTGGAGCCCGCGCGCTTTACCGGCGGCGACGTGCGCCACGACAAAGCGCTGGAACAGGCACATTTTGCGCTGGCGTTTGAAAGCCCATCGTTCCGGGACCAAAGCATCTATGCCGCGCAAATTCTGGCCGGTGCCCTCGGCGGTGGCATGTCTTCGCGTCTGTTCCAAGAGGTGCGTGAGAAGCGCGGGCTCTGTTATACGATTTTCTCTCAGGCGGGCGCATACGACGACACCGGAACCTTCACGGTCTATGCAGGGACCTCCGGCGAGCAGCTGAGTGATCTGGCCGAGATCACAATTGATGAGCTGCGCCGTGCAGCTGACGACATGACCGAGGCCGAAGTGGCACGGGCGCGCGCCCAGATGAAAGCGGGGATGCTGATGGGGCTGGAAAGCCCCTCCAACCGCGTCGAACGGCTTGCCCGCCTGGTGCAGATCTGGGACCGCGTTCCGAGCCTTGAAGACACCGTTGCCAAGATTGACGCGGTGACCTGCGAGGAGGTCAAAACCATGGCACATCGCATAGGTCGCGAGGCGCCAATGGCGCTGGCAATGTACGGCCCACTCGCTGCTGCGCCCGCATTCCAAAGCCTGCAGGAGAGACGGGTCGCTTAATGCTTTTGGCGCGACGCAAGCTGAAACTCGAGACGGAGCGGCTGACGCTTCGACCTCCGATACACGGGGATTTCCGCGCCTGGGCTTTCCTGCGTCAGCAAAGCCAGCCGCATCTGGTACCTTGGGAGCCGAGCTGGGCGGCGGATCACCTGACCCGAAAGAGCTTCACCAATCGCGTGTACTGGGCTCAGCGGTCGATCAATCAGGGCACGGCCCTGCCGTTGTTTCTGTTCCGGCGCGAGGATCAGATGCTGCTTGGCGCGATTACGCTTGATAATATTCGCCGGGGGCCTGCAATGGCGGGGACGGTCGGCTACTGGACAGGGCAACGGTTTGCCCGGCAGGGCTATATGCGCGAGGCCATTAATTGCGTGGTCCATCATGCATTTAAACGCCTCGATCTGAGCCGGATCGAAGCCGCCTGCCTGCCGGAAAACGCGGCCTCTCGCGGGCTTCTGGAAAGCTCTGGCTTCAAATATGAAGGCGTGGCGCAGTCTTATCTGCAGATCAATGGCCGCTGGCGGACTCACGTCCTTTATGCGGCGCTGCGAGGCGACAGGCGCGGCAAAACCATGGTCGGACAGGCCGAAGCTGGCCGCGCCTAAAGGGAATTTGATGATCCTTAGGGGGACCTTTCCCTCAAATGACGTGGCCACCTATGATTTATGGCGTCCGCGCTTCAAGAGCCGAGCACGTGTTTTTCGTTTTCTTCTCCCAGTAGCGGTGACGCGACGTGCAAGGTGGGCCAAAACCGACAACGTCTTGGCGCGCAAAATGCTGGAGGAAGTCGGGTCGTCATACGGTTCCCCGCCCAAAGAGGGAACTGCCAATCTCAAACGCTCAGTTCAGCTGCCGCAGCGCCGCCTCGAAAATTTCCACGGCGATATACTTGGACTTTGGGTTGAAAAAGGCCGTCAGGCTCAGGCCGTGCCGACGGTTCACCTCCGCTGTTGGAATCCCGGCCACCAGTTCTTTGATCATCCCGATTCTGTTTGCCTTGGTGAAACGGCTTTTGCGTTTCCTTGTGGTGAGGGATTGTGCGGGGGGCAGGCCACTTTTTATAGTTGCGGAGGAGACTCGTGCAATTAAGCGGATGCACGGGCCCTTAAGTGAAATTTCATTGTGAGGATTTCGGTTGCGACCAAGCGTGGTCGCTTTTTACGGCTGTCTTTCTGGTCGCAGTGCTATGGCTCTTGCCAAGTTGAAGGCAAAAGGAGATGGATGTTCCATGGAATTGAATTCTGCCGACCCCGAATTTGTTGCCCGCCTCGCACGTCAATTGCCGGAGGGCACCTTGCGTGAACCAGAACCCCGATATCTTGAAGAGCCGCGTGGCCGGTACGTGGGACAGGCGGGTGGCGTGGCATGCCCGTGCACCGTGGAAGAAGTTGCAACCATCCTGCGTGTGGCGAATGAAGCTCGTGTTGGGGTGGTGCCTTTGGGCGGCGGCACTGGCCTGGTTGGAGGCCAGCTGATGCCCGAGGGCCCAGCACCGCTGGTGCTGTCCCTGGAGCGCATGTCAGCGGTGCGTGCAACCTATCCGGAAGAAAACGTTCTGATTGCGGAAGCGGGCGCTACGCTTGCCAGTGTTCAGGCTGCGGCCAAAGCGAGCGGGCGATTGTTTCCGCTGTCCTTGGCTTCTGAAGGCTCAGCGCGGCTGGGCGGCAACCTGGCCACCAATGCGGGTGGGCTCAATGTACTGCGCTATGGCAACGCGCGTGATCTCTGTCTGGGGCTTGAGGCTGTTTTGCCGTCGGGAAATGTCTGGAATGGCCTGACCCGGCTGCGCAAAGACAACACCGGCTATGATCTGAAGAACCTTTTGATTGGGGCGGAAGGCACGTTGGGAGTGATCACTGCGGCTTCTCTGAAGCTGGCACCACGCCCGGCGGTGACCGGGGTGGCGTTATTTGTGGTGCCGTCGGTAGCAGCTGCGATCACGCTTTTGGGGCGGGCCCGTGACATGGTGGGGGAAGGGGTCTCTGCCTTCGAGATCATCCACGCTCAGGGCTTTCATTTCCTGCGCGAACAGCTGCCAGAGCTGCGTCAGCCCTTCGCGACGCCGCCTGAATGGTCTGTCCTTATCGAGCTGGGGCTCGGGCAGGGCCAAAGCGCAGAAGCCGCGCTGACGGGGCTGTTTGCGGAGTCGGTCAAAGATGGTGTCCTGCGCGACGGGGTGATTGCACAAAGCAAGTTGCAGGCTGCGACGCTTTGGGCATTGCGCGAAAACATCCCCGAGGCAAACCGCCGGATCGGGTCGGTTTCAAGCCACGATATTTCGGTGCCGATCCTGCGAATCCCTGAGTTCATTCCAGAGGCGCGTGAGGCGCTGTTAAAAATCGACAACAGCTTTCGGATCAACTGTTTTGGCCATCTGGGCGATGGCAATCTGCATTTTAATGTGTTTCCCGCCAAGGGGCGTGACCGCAGCAGTTACGAGGAGCTGCGTCGTTCTGTGAAGGACTGCGTGCATGGTCTGGTCCATGCCTGTCAGGGATCGGTGAGTGCGGAACACGGGGTGGGACGGCTGAAGGTGGAGGATCTGGAACGCTACGGTGATCCGACCAAGCTATTGGCAATGCAGGCGATCAAGGCCGCGCTGGA
>SPKZ01010136.1_pt1 | contig 11911 bp, 10 predicted proteins | sample 2456571 | NCBI WGS metagenome assembly SPKZ01 (sample SAMN11192286, study PRJNA482655) | marine metagenome | biome: ENVO:00000447; feature: ENVO:00000244|ENVO:00000211|ENVO:00000569|ENVO:00002023; material: ENVO:00002151; isolation source: ocean water from marine abyssalpelagic zone ...
CAGAAGAGAACAGATCCAAGAACTCGCCCTCCCCTACCATACCGCGCCCTCGAATCGAAGAAATCGAGCCGCCGAGAACCCGGAAACCGCGGTGCCGCGGGCTTGGAAGCGACTTTCCGAACGCCTGCGCGGTCCCGAACGCGGCGTGGCAGCGCGCCCCTTCCGCACCGTGATCACGCTGCGCTACATGAAGTCCGCGTACTTCGCGAGCTGTTTCACCCACTCTTCGGGGACCAGAGAGACTTCGCCGCCGAACTGCTTCATGTAGAGCTGAATCTTCGCAGTCTCCTCGATCAGCATCGCGCGGGTCGCCGCCTTGCGGAGGTCCTTGCCCACCGCCATGAGGCCGTGGTTCTGCAGAATGCAGCCACGGCTCTTGCCGAGTGCGCCTTCGACGGCTCCCGCGAGTTCCTGGGAGCCCGGCATGAACCACGGGACCGTCTCCGTGTCGGCGAGGAAGACCGCGTCGGTGTTGATGGGGTCGAAGCGCTGATTGCAGATTCCGAAGGCCGTGGCGATCGGCGAGTGGGTGTGGACCGCCCCCGTAGAGCCGGGCTGCGCACGGTAGGCGCCAAAGTGCATCTTGAACTCGATGGACGGCTTCTGGTCGCCCTCGATTGCCGTGCCGTCGGGCTGAATGTGCACGAGGACCTCTTCCGTGAGGTGGCCCTTGTACATGCCGCTCGGCGTGATCCAGAGCGTCTCGCCATCGCTCGCCGTCGCGCTGACGTTGCCGCCGGTAGCGGTGAGGTGTCCGGTGACGAACAACTCGTTCGTGATCTGAATGATCTGCTGCCGCGCTTCCCGGTCCGTGAGCATGGCGTTCCCTCCTCTTCGTGACGACGCGCTGCTGGCGGCCCAGATTACCGGCCGCGGACACCTGACGCGCCTGAATTACGCCGACACGTCATCGAGGAACGCGAGCACGGCCCGGGCGAGGGCCGTCGATCATCACCGGCTGTCCCGCGTCCGCAATCTCGACGAAGCGGGCGTCGGCGATCCTGTCGTCCAGCATGCGCCGCGCGACGCCGTCCCAGACGCGCGCGCTGTGGCCGAAGGCGTGGAGCCCCACCAGCGGGCGGCCCGCGTCGCTCCACGCGAGCGCGTTCAGGCTGACGCCATCGGAGCCGGGCAGCGGGAGAGAGCGCGGGGACGAGGTGCCGGAAGGCGCGGAACGGGATGTCGGGGAGTACCCGATCGAAGCGGGCATGGACGCGGTCGATTCTCCAGTCGTTCGACAAGTGGCGAAGGTAGGCGACTCCCGCGGTCGGCGGCGCGGAGAGGTGCTGTAGTCTATGCGCCGCTCGCAACGGTGGGGAGGGTTCGTGGGCGCACGTGGATGGAGAGGGGCGCGCGGCAGCGCGCCGCTGATCGTCGCACTCTTCGCGCTCGGATGCGGCGCCGACCCGACGCGCCGCGACCTCGATCACGTGCTGCTGATCACCATCGACAGCCTGCGTGCCGATCACCTCGGCAGCTACGGACACCCTGCGAAACCGACGCCGGTCATGGACGCTCTCGCGGCGGGGGGCACCCGCTTCGAGCACGCCCTCACCACGTGCAGTGTCACGGGGCCCGCCCACGCTTCGATCTTCACGGGCCTGTATCCGCCACGCCACGCCATGCTCGGCAACGCGTGGCGACTCGACCGCGTGCACCGCACCGTTGCTGAGCGATTCGACCATGCGGGTTACGAAACGGCAGCGTTCGTGAGCAGTGCCGTCGTGTCGAGCGTGTCGGGTCTCGACCGCGGCTTCACCACCTACGACCAGGCCTTTCTCAAGGACGTGACGTTCGAGCGTACGTTGCAGCGGCGCGGCGGCGCCACGGTCGACGCCATGCTCGCCTGGCTCGCGGAGCACGCGGGCTCCAAGACCTTCGTGTGGCTGCACCTCTTCGACCCCCACGCGCCGTACGATCCGCCGAAGGACCTCTGGCCGAAGCGGCGGAGGCGCCCCGCCACCGATAGCGCATCGCTCGAGGCGATCTACCTCAAGCGCAGGTCGGTGAACGCGAAGACCCACAAGGCGATTCGCGACCTCTACGCCGGCGAGGTCCGCTTCGCGGACCGACAGATCGGCCGCGTGATCGATTTCCTGGAGTCCGCGGGGCTGCGCAAGGACACTCTGATCGTCCTCACGTCCGACCACGGCGAGGAGCTCGGCGAGCACTGGGATTTCTACGAGCACAACCGCAGCCTCTTCCAGGGCGTGCTGCGCGTGCCGCTCATCGTGGTCGACCCGCGCGTCGAGGGCGGCCGCAGGGTCGAGGCGACGGTACAGCTGGTCGACATTGCGCCGACGCTTCTCGACCTCACCGGGCAGTTCGTCGATGAGCAGGTCGACGGAAGGTCGCTCGCCAAGCTCGTGCGCGGCGAGCCCGCTCCGCCGCCTCGCGACTTCGCCTACGCCCAAAGCCCCGATAACCCCGACTACTTCCACCGCGGCAACTCGTACGCCTACCTCCGCGGCGGCAGCAAGGTGTTGATGTACGGACGCGGGGACCCCGAGGTCTTCGACGTGTCCGAGGATCCCGGCGAGCAGCACAACCTGCACCGAGTCGACGACGTCGAGCAGGCGGAGTTGTTGGCGCGGGCCGTGACGCTGCGCGAATACCTCGTCGACCAGTCCGACGGCGCACATCGACACCGCGTCCCCCTCGACGGCCAACGCCAGCGACTCCAGGCACTCGGCTACGCAGTTCCGGCCGCCGTGGAGAACGGGACGCCCTGATGCCCGGCGGAGCGGGAGGCATCCAGTCTTCGGGATCCCGATCCGAGCTTCGCTCGCCCTCCGTGCGCTTGCGGGAAGCGCGCGGGCTGCGCGCTCTTTCCGGGCTCGCTGTGGCCGCGCTGCTCGGCGTGCACTTCTCGTCCTTCGACGCGGGAACGCGGCCGCTCATCACCGACGTCCGCTACTACGTCTACTACGCGTGGCGCGTTGTCGAAGGCGACATCCTGCACCGGGATCTGTTCGCCGTGAAGACGCAGCTCGCGGTGTTCCTCGGTGCGGCGTGGCACGCCACCGGCGAAGTGCTCTCGGTGGATCCGCTGCTCGCCATCCGCGTGGGGAGTCTCGGCCTTGCGGCAGTCGGCGGTGCGCTCTTGTTCGCCCTGCAGCGACGGATCGGACGGGGACGCAGCGCCGCCGGTTGGCTCGGGCTCGCCGCCTATCTCTCCTTCGGTCTGCTGGGCGAACTGCCCGCCATCGGGAACGTGCCCAAGCTCGCGATGGCGGTCGCGGCGCCCGGTGTCGCCCTGCTCGTCCACGCGCGGCGCTTCGTCGCCGCCGGTGCGCTGGCCGCCGTCGCTTTCTTCGACTGGCAGATCGGCGCGCTCGCCGGCGTGGCCGTGCTCGCTTCGGCGCTCGCCTTCGGGCGCCCGCGGCGGGCCGCCCTCGCCCGCGTGACTCTCGGGGGCGTCCTCGGTACCGCGCCCTTCCTCGTCTACTACGCGGCGAACGGAGCGCTCGTTCCCGCGTTCGAGCAGGTGGTGCGCGGTGCGTTCCTGCGCGGCAGCCTGTCGCTCGAAGGCACCTCCGGGCCCGGCCCCCTCGAGCGCATCGCGAACACGGTACCGCTGGTCTGCCCCGGGCAGGAGCTGTTGTTTCTTGCGGGCCTGGCCGGTGTCGCGCTCGTGATCGGTCGCCTGCTGCGCCGCGCCGACGCGGATCTCCATCCCCTGCTGCTCCCCATGGCGATTCAGTGCGGAGGCGTCCTGTGCTTCACGGCCGTCGACAATCAGGGCTACGGCGATTTCTTTCTGCTCCTCCACGCAGTCGCGTTCTTTCTCGGCGTGACGTGGATCGAGGTCGCCGACCTCGCGGAAGCCCAGCTCGGTCCGCGCGTCGCGCGCAGGTTCGGCGTCGGACCGGATCGAGCGACCGCACTCGTCTGGGGAGGCTGTGTGCTACTCGCGCTGATCGCCGCACGCCCCGGCCCGTTGCGGCCCGACATTGTGCTGCGCGCTCCGGGTGCGCGACCGAATGCCACGCTCGCCGACCAGCGCGAGGTGTCGGCCCGGCTCTCGCGTCTCGCCGGGGACGGTGCGATCCTCGCGTACGAGAACGCGGAGCTCCTGTACCTGATGCGGCGGGAGTCGCCGGTGGACGCGGTCTACTTCAACGACACGGTGTGGAGACACTGGGCGCACGACGGCGAGGAGCCGGCGGACACCGCCCTGCGCGTCACCCGGGAAGTGCGACCCGCCGCCTTCCTCTATCCGCGCTGGCTCTCGCCTACCGGTTCGCTCGCCGACGGCTACCAAAAGCTCGCCCTGGTGTCGGAATCCGGACGCTACCGGGTGGTCGCCCACCTCCTGAATTCGCCCTGATCGCGAGGTGCTTCGGATCGGGCGGTGCCCACAAAGGTCTCCGCTTCAGATACGATGTAGACCGACCTCCGGATTCGAGCGAAGCGCCTCGTCGGTGGAAGGGCGTTGGCTCGCTCGAAGCATCGGTTCGAAATCAACGTTTTCCAACTTCGATTGGATCGGGAAGGAAGCATGCAGAGCATCCCCTATCAGGCCCCCGCATCGGTGAGTGAAGCGGTCGCGCTGCTCGGCAGCGACGCCGAGGCACGCGTCCTCGCGGGCGGCACGGCCCTCCTCGTTCAGGTGCGCGGCGGAGTTCGCAAGCCGTCCGCCTGGATCGACGTCAAGCGCATCCCCGACCTCCTGGGTGTGAGCGTCGAAGGGGACTCGATCCGAATCGGCGCCGCGACGCCAGCCGCCGTGATCTTCGAGCACCCCGAGCTACAAAGACTTGTCCCCGGCGTCGCCGAGGCCACCGACCTGATCGGCTCCACGCAGATCCAGGGGCGCGCCACTCTCGGCGGCAACCTCTGCAACGCGTCACCGGCCGCCGACACCACTCCGGCGCTGATCGCCGTGGGCGCCCAGTGCATCGTCGCCGGCTCTGGCGGCGAACGCGAGATCGCGGTGGAGGCGTTCGCCACGGGTCCCGGCCAGACAGCGCTCGCCCAGGGCGAACTCCTCGTCGCAGTGCGGATCCCGAAGCCGGCTGCGCGAACCGCTGACGCCTATCTGCGGCTGATTCCTCGCACCGAGATGGACATCGCCGTGGTGGGTGCGGGCGTCGCACTCACTCTGGGCGACGACGGCACGTGCACGCAGGCGCGCGTGGCCATCGGCGCCGTCGCTCCCACCGCGCTCCTCCTCGAGGAAGCCGCCGCAGCGCTGGTCGGCTCCCGCGTCGACGACGACGCGCTCGCGCGCGTGGCAGCGGCGGCGACGGCTGCCGCGAGGCCCATCGATGACAAGCGAGGTACCATTGCCTACCGCAGAAAAGTGGTCGGCGTTCTCGCGAAACGAGCCGCGGCGATCGCGGCCAAGCGCGCGCAAGAGAGATAATCCCATGGCGAGAATGCACGTCGAGACCACGATCAACGGCGAGAGCGCCGAGTTTCTCTGCCAACCCGGCGAGAGCCTCCTCGACGCCCTGCGCAACGAGCTCAACCTGACCGGCACGAAAGAGGGCTGCAACACGGGCGACTGTGGGGCCTGCTCGGTGATGCTCGATGGACGCCTCGTCCCGTCCTGCATGGTGCTCGCCCCGGAGGTCGAAGGCCGCTCGGTCGGCACGATCGAGGGAGTGGCACAGGGCGATAAGCTGCACCCGCTCCAACAGAAGTTCCTCGAGCACGCCGCACTCCAGTGCGGGATCTGCACGCCGGGCTTCATCGTCGCCGCGAAGGCCCTGCTCGAGAAGAACCCCGATCCGACGGAGGAAGAGGCCCGCTACTGGCTGGCCGGAAATCTCTGCCGCTGCACGGGGTACGACAAGATCATCCGAGCCGTGCTCGACACGGCGGCGGAGATGAACGGTACGAATGGCGCTGCAACGAATGGAGACGCGAGATGAGCGAGCGCAAGTTCAAGCAGGTCGGAACCCGTCCCATCCGCCACGATGGCCTCGAGAAGGTCACCGGCCGCGCCAACTTCGGCTCCGATTACAGCCTGCCCGGGATGCTCCAGGGCGCCGTGCTCCGCAGTCCCCACGCCCACGCGAAGATCGTGTCGATCGACACGAGCCCGGCGCTCGAGGTCGAGGGTGTGAAGGCGGTGATCAGTGGCCGGGATTTCCCCATCCCTACTCGCGAAGGCGACCGCCAGCAGTACGGGGACGTCCCCGACCTCGCGAACAACGTCATGGCCCGCGACAAGGTCCTCTACCACGGGCACGCCGTGGCCGCGGTGGCCGCCACCACCATCGAGGCGGCGCAGCGCGGGGCCGAGAAGATTCGCGTCGAGTACGAGGTGCTCCCGCCGGTGCTCGACATCGAAAGCGCCATCGCGCCCGACGCAGCCATCCTGCACGACGACCTGGTGTGTCAGGGTCCGGCCCCGGTGCCGAGCAGCCCCACCAACGTCGCGCGGCGCACGCTGTTATCGGGCGGCGACATCGAGCAGGGCTTCGCCGATTCCGACGTCGTGGTCGAACGCGAGTTCACGACTCCGATGGTCCACCAGGGCTACATCGAGCCGCACGCGACGGTGGTCGACACCCTCGAGAACGGCAACACCACGATCTGGTGCTGCACCCAGGGGCCGTTCGCCGTTCGCGGACTGACCGCCTCCGTGACCGGGATCGAGCTCTCGAAGATCAAGGTGATTCCGAGCGAGATCGGCGGTGGCTTCGGGGGCAAGACCACGATCTACCTCGAACCGCTGGCGGTCGAGCTGTCGCGCCGCAGCGGGCGCCCCGTGAAGCTCGTGATGAGCCGAGAGGAGGTCTTTCGCGCCACCGGTCCCACGTCGGCCGGACGCGTCCGCGTGAAGATGGGCGCGCGCAAGGACGGCAGGTTCGTAGCCGCCGAGGTGGTGATGTACTACGAAGCGGGGGCGTTCCCCGGCTCGCCCGTCGGCGCGGGCTGCATGTGCGCTCTGTCGGCCTACTGCTTCGACCACTTCGTGATCGACGGCTACGACGTCGTCACCACCAAGCCGAGAGTCGCCGCCTACCGCGCCCCCGGCGCGCCGATCGCGGCGTTCGGAGTGGAGCAGGTGGTGGACGAGGTCGCGGAGCGCCTCGGCTTGGATCCGATCGAGCTGCGGCTCTTGAACGCCGTGCAGGAGAACGACGTCGCCCCGTACGGGCCGAAGTACCAGGCGATCGGGTTCCGCGAGACCCTCGAAGAGGCGCGCAAGCACCCCAACTACAGCGCGACCCTCGGCCCCAACCAGGGGCGTGGCGTCGCGTCGGGCTTCTGGTTCAACGCCGGACTGCAGTCGAGCGCGTCGGTGCACATGAACGAGGACGGCACGGCCGTCGTTACCACCGGCAACCCCGACATTGGCGGCTCGCGCGCCGCGCAAGCCATCATGGTGGCCGAGGAGCTGGGAATCGGCGCTGAGCAGGTGGTGCCCCTCGTGGGCGATACGGAGAGCGCCGGCTACACCGACCTGACGGGAGGCAGCCGAACCGCCTACGCGACGGGCATGGCGATCATCGAAGCCTCGCAGGATATCGTCCGGCAGCTGCGTGAGCGTGCTGCCAAGATCTGGGGAGTCGAACTCGATGGCGTCGCGTGGGAAGACGGCCGCGCCGTTCCCTCGAACGGAGCGGCGAGCGATGTCGAGCCCCTGAACCTCGCCGAGATCGCGGCGCAGATGGGCGCTACCGGCGGACCGATCGTCGCCCAGGCCGCCGTCAGCCCGCCCATGGCCGGCCCCGGCTTCGCGACCCATCTGTGCGACGTCGAGGTCGATCAGGAAACGGGCAAGGTCACAGTGCTCCGCTACACGACCGTTCAAGACGCCGGCAAGGCCGTTCACCCGAGCTACGTGGAGGGCCAGATGCAGGGCGGCGCGGCCCAGGGCATCGGCTGGGCGCTCAACGAGGAGTACATCTTCGACGAGAACGGCGTGGTCGAGAATCCGGGCTTCCTCGACTACCGGATGCCGGTGGCGTCGGATCTCCCGATGATCGACACGGTGATCGTCGAAGTGGCGAACCCGCTGCATCCGTACGGCGTGCGCGGTGTCGGCGAGACGCCGATCGTGCCGCCGCTCGCGTGCGTGGCGAATGCCGTTGCGGCGGCCACGGGGAAGCGCTTCACGGATCTGCCGATCTCGCCTCCGCGAGTACTCGCGGCCATCGACGGCGACTGAGCGCGCCGCCTTGGCGGTCGTGGTCTTCTCGAGCGCACTCGCGCAGCACACCGGCGGCGCCGGACGCGTGGAGATCGAGGCCGCCCGAGTCGCCGATCTCGTGAAGGCGCTGTGCGAGCGCTACCCCGGCCTGCGCGGCCACATCGACAAGATGGCGGTCGCTGTCGACGACGAGGTGCACAGCGACGCGAGGTTCGTGCGCCTGAAGCCTGACAGCGAGGTGCACTTCCTGCCGCGCATCGGCGGCGGTTAGCGCCGGGCTTGCATTCCGGGTACCCCGAGGCCGCTGATCAGCAGCAGCGCCGTCGCGGGCTCGCAGATGCTGCCATCGACGTTCGGAATGCCGCGGGTTTTCCGTCGCGGCGTACGCCGGGCGTAGTACAGAATGCCCCCCGTGCCGCGTCCTCCGACGCGCCGCCGAGGCAGGTAACGAAGGAGCCAACGTGACCTATCGAGTGATCCAGTGGGCGACCGGTGGCATCGGGAAGGCCGCCATCGAGGGGATCGTCTCGCACCCCGAGCTCGAGCTCGCGGGCGTCTGGGTGCACAGCCCCGACAAGCACGGCAGGGACGCGGGCGAGATCCTCGGTCGCGCTCCGCTCGGAGTCACGGCGACGAACGACGTCGACGCCCTGCTCGCGCTCGACGCGGACTGCGTGCTCTACGCGCCCGTCGTCGCCAATCGCGAGGAGCTGGTGCGCATCCTCGAGTCCGGCAAGAACGTCGTGACGCCCCTCAACTGGTTCTACCGCGGCGACCGCAACTGGACCCGGATCGAAGACGCGTGCCAGAAGGCGGGTGTCACCCTGCACGGAACGGGAATTCATCCGGGCGGTATCACGGAGCGTTTCCCGTTGATGCTGTCGGCGCTTTCGCGCGCGGTCACCCACGTCCGCGCCGAAGAGTGGTCGGACATCCGCACCTACGGCGCGCCGCAGGTGGTGGGCGAGCTGATGCTCTTCGGCAAGCCGCCGGAGGACGCGCAGCAGAGTCCGATGGTGAAGCTCATGGGCGATGGCTTCCTGCAGTCGATCGACATGGTTGCCGACAGCCTCGGTTTCGACCTCGACGCGGAGAAGCAGGTCACCCATGAGGTATCCGCTGCCACGAAGCCCATCGACTCGCCCATCGGGGTGATCGCGCCGGGCACCGTCGCGGCCCAGCGCTTCACCTGGCAAGGGCTCGTGCGCGGTGAGCCCGTCATCACGGTGCGCACGAACTGGTTCATGGGCGAGGAGGGCTTCGAGTCGGGCTGGAGCTTCGGGCCGGGCGGCGAGCGCTTCGAGGTCGAGGTCAGCGGCGATCCGTCGTCCTTCGTCACGTTCCACGGCTGGCACCCGGAGTCGATCGAAGCAGGCCTCGCGCGCAATCCCGGCATCGTTGCCACGGCCATTCACTGCGTGAGTGCCGTACCCGCCGTCTGCACCGCGGGAGCCGGCATCAAGAGCTACCTCGACCTGCCCCTCGTGGCCGGACGCGCGGCCCCCGAGCTGTGCACGAAGGCCGCCTCGTGACGCGACCTTCGCGCAGTGAAGCGACGCTGAACGAAGTCCCGACGAACAGGAGTCCGCGATGATCCTCGATCTGTTCAAGCTCACCGATCGCGTGGCCATCGTGACGGGCGCGGGCAAGGGGATCGGCCGGGGCATTGCCATCGCATTCGCCGAGGCCGGCGCGGATGTGGTCCTGGCCGCGCGAACGCCCGAAGATCTCGAGGAGACCGCCAAGGTCGTGCGAGAGCGCGGTCGCCGAGCGCTATCCGTGCCCACCGACGTGACGCACAGCGGTCAGCTCGAGCGCCTCGTCGACGCCACGATCGCCGAGTTCGGCCGGATCGACATCCTCGTGAACAATGCCGGCGGGACCGGTCCCCGCCCCGCGCTCAAGACCAGCGAGGAGTTCTTCGAGAACGCGCTTCGCTTCAACGTCACCCAGGCCTTCAACCTGTGCCGCCTCGTCATACCCCGCATGGTCGAGGCCCCGGGCGAAGGCTCGATCGTCAACATCTCGTCGCGCTCGAGCGACATGGTGCAGACATCGTTCGTTGCATACGGCGCGGCCAAGGCGGCCCTCAACATGATGACGCGCAACCTGGCGCCGGAGATCGCACCGAAAGTGCGCATCAACGCCATTTCCGTCGGCGGCGTCGGCACCGAGAGCCTCGAGGTCGTGCTCACCAACGACGCGCTGCGCGAGCAGTTCGACGCAAATACGCCGATGAAGCGCCCCGGTCGCGTCGAAGACATCGCGGCCTGCGCGCTCTACCTCGCCTCGCCCGCCTCGTCGTGGGTGACCGGGAAGATCTTCCAGGTCGACGGGGGAACGGAAGCGCCGTCGATCAGCGTGCCGGTGCCGCCGTTGTAACGCTCGCTGGCGCGCCGGCAACCAGCGCCGGAGGCCCTGGCGCCTACTGGATGTATCCGAGCTCGCGAAGCTCATTTTCGACGTCCGGATCGAGCTCGACGACTGAAGCGTCTGCGGGAGCTCCCGCGAAGGCAGCGTGGAGGCGGGCCGCGAGCCGAGCCGCCACCTTCGGGTACCGGTCCAACACGTTCTCCCCTTCGCCCGGGTCGGCGTCGAGGTCGTAGAGGGCGCGACGCGCGATCGGGTAGAAGATGTCGCGCCGGCCCTCCGCCCACGCGTCGCGATACGGCCGACAGTCCGGGCGGTGGGCGTTCGGATTTTCCACGTAGCGCCAGCGCGCCGTCCGGATCGATCGGACCTCGGCACCGATCTCCGCGAAGGCCGCGGCCAACGGGTCGGGCTCGACCGGTCCGCCGCGCAACACCGCCACGAGGCTGCGCCCACTGAGCGACGATGGGCGCGGCAACCCGAGCAGCTCGAGGACCGTGGGTGCGAGGTCGATCGACTGGACGACGCCGTCGACGCGCGTCTCCGCGCGCAAACGACCGGGCCAGCGCATGACGAGAGGAATTCGCAGGGTCGAGTCGTAGATCGAGCAGCTGTGGAAGAAGTAGAAGTTGTGGTCGTAGAGCTCCTCGCCGTGATCGCCAACCACGACGACGAGCGTCCGCTCGTCGAGTCCGCGTTCCGAGAGTCCTTCGAGGAGCTCGCCGATGAGGGAGTCGACGTACGCGATCTCCGCATCGTAGAGACCGTTCAGGTGGGCGAGGTCCGCGTCGTCGAGCGACCGCTGCTCGCGGGTCACGGCGGCGAGGCTTTCATAGCTGCCGTCGACAGCGCCCGAGTACTCGGTGACGAATCGCTCCGCGAACACCTCGGGGGGTGCATAGGGGCGGTGGGGTGCGATGTAGTGCACCCAGCCGAAGAACGGCTCTCGAGCGCGGTTGCGCAGCCAGTCCAGTGCCATCTGGTTGACGTGGGCATCGCGATCCTCGCGCTTCGCGAAGGCCTTCTCGTCGAAGCCGCGGTTCGGCGCGTGTTTCATGTTCGTGAGGAACGCGGCGGTCTGATAGCCGCGGGCCTTCAGCATCTCGGGGAGGGTCGCGATCCCGGGCCCGAGCTTGGCCCCGTTCTCGCGAACCCCGTGCTCGCGCGGCTGGAGCGACGTCAGCACGGAGGTCATCGACGGCCAGGTCTGCGAGCGCTGGGCGAAGGCGGATTCGAAGAGCGCCCCCTCCGCGGCGAGGCGGTCGAGGTTCGGGCTGGTGGGGGGAGAATACCCGTAGGCACCGAGGTGATCCGCACGCAGGGTGTCGACGGAGAGGAGCAGGACGTTGGGTGCGTAGTCGAGCGGGCCCGCGGCGTCGGTGCTCCCTCCCTCCCCACAGCCCGTCGCGGCGAGCAGGGCGAGGCTCGCTC
>SPKZ01004829.1_pt1 | contig 11898 bp, 13 predicted proteins | sample 2456571 | NCBI WGS metagenome assembly SPKZ01 (sample SAMN11192286, study PRJNA482655) | marine metagenome | biome: ENVO:00000447; feature: ENVO:00000244|ENVO:00000211|ENVO:00000569|ENVO:00002023; material: ENVO:00002151; isolation source: ocean water from marine abyssalpelagic zone ...
CAGCCCGAGACTGCGGGCCACCCGGTCCGGATCGCGGCGTATGTGCTGCATCCCGTGGGCTGGGTACTGGACCGGTTGATCTTCTTCCCCGCCTGGTGGCTTGGCCAGAAAGAGCCGTTTCGCTCGATCTTCGGCGTAGAGATGCGCTACGTGGACGACCCGGCGCCGCCCGCGCCGGACGAAGCTCCGGTTCCGGCAGGACCCTAGGGCTCGCGCTCAGTGTCTGAGCATGCCTGCCCCTCCGACCTAGTCCTTTGGGGCTACAAACGGTATGATTTTTGCTTACATGCCGGGTCACCGTCTGAATGAGGGAACGCTCGATGGCGAGTTCTAGTTGGAGGCGCCCGATGTTGCCTCTTCTGGCGCTCGCGGTGGCGTCCTGTGGGGGGGAACTTCCGCTGCTGAGCGGGAGCATCTCCGGGGTTCAGGCGCCGCCAGCGGTCCTCTACGGGGTGGATTTCGACGGCTACCGGGCTGGCGATCACGAAGTCGAGGTACGCGCGGAGACGGCCGAGGTCGACTTGGCGGCCGGCCTTGCGCGGCTCTGGGAGGTTCGGATCCGCTTCGAGGAGCCGGGCCGCGGTCCGGTCGATGTCGAGGCGCAGCGTGCGGAGGTGGAACTGGATTCCGACGACTTCGTCCTTTCCGGGTCCGTCGAGGGCTCGGTCGGGAGCCGGGAGCGCTTCTATACCTCGGATCTGCGCTATCAGCGCGAAGCGGAACGTCTCTGGACCGACCGCCCCGCCCGCCTGGTGGGCTCCCGGACCGTGATACATGGGCAAGGCTTGGAACTCGACCTGCGGACACGCAGGCTCCGCCTGCTCGGGTCGGTCGAAGCCGAAGTCCGCTCCGAGGCGGAGGCGGGTTCTTGAGCGTCGGGTCGGTCATTACCCTCGCGGGGGCCTTGCTCATGGCGACGTTGCCGGCGGTGGCGCAGGAAGGGGGTCCGGACGAGGCGCGCCACGCGCATCGATTGGGCATCTCGCTCGGCTCCGACGCGCCGATGAAGATTCGCTCCGATGAGCTCGAGGCGGTTGTGGAAGGCGCGCAGGAGCGCGTGCTATTTCTCCACAACGTCGAGGTATTGCAGGAGGATCTGCGGCTGACGTGCGACTGGCTGGAGGCGGTCTATACCGAGGACCACTCGGGCGGGCCGGCTTCGATCCACGCTCGGGGGACGGTCCGACTTCGACAGGCAGATACGGACGTGGACTGTACCGACCTGCAATTCGATCGCGTCGCGGGAGAGGTGGTGTGCACGGCCGGGGACGGATGGGCGGTGCTGCGCCGGGGCGAAGATGTTGTCGAAGGCAAGCGCATCGAGTTCGACCTGCGCAACAATGTCGTCCGCGTGCGCGGAGGGGCGCGGGTTCGAATGCGACCCGAGAAGCAAACCGCGGAAGAGGGGGCTGCACTCCCGCCGGTCGCGGAGCCGAGCCCGTGAGCGCCACCCTGCATGCGCAAGATCTGGCCAAGAACTTCGGCTCCAAGGAGGCTGTTCGGGACATCCACTTGGCGCTGGCGCCCGGCGAGATCGTCGGTCTGCTCGGACCGAACGGCGCGGGAAAGACCACCACCTTCAACCTGATCGTGGGACGCGTCCGGCCTACGGCCGGCAGGGTGTTCCTGGGGGATGAGGAAATCACAGAGCTACCGATGTATCAGCGCGCGAGGCGGGGGATTACCTACTTGCCTCAGGAGCCATCGATTTTCCGGAAGCTCAGCGTCGAGGAGAACATCCTGGCCATCCTCGAGACGCTCCCCTTGCGTCGGCGCGAACGGCGAGATCGACTGAGATCCCTGCTTCGAGAACTCGACCTCGAGGGCCGCGCGAAGCAGCCCGCAGCCACGTTGTCAGGTGGGGAGCGCCGGCGCGTCGAAATTACGCGTGCGCTCGTTCTCAATCCACGCTTCATGCTGCTGGACGAGCCCTTTTCGGGCATCGATCCGATCGCGGTGATGGACATTCAGAAAATCATCGCGCAACTCCGTGAGCGCGGGATCGGGATCGTGATCACCGACCACAACGTGCGCGAGACGCTCTCGATCTGCGATCGCGCCTACATCATCAAGGACGGACGAATCATCCGCGAGGGAGGGCCGGCCGAGATCACGGAGGACGCGACGGTCCGGGAGATATATCTGGGACCGGACTTCCGGCTCTGAGCCGGGCGCTATTTTAGATGCGCGCCGGGTCCTCCGAAGGTTAACTGAGTTATGGCGATCGAACTTAGACAGCAACTCAGGCTCTCTCAGCAGTTGGTGATGACGCCGCAGCTTCAGCTGGCGATCCGCCTGCTCCAGCTCTCGAGACAGGAGTTGGCCGAGGAGGTCGGTCGAGAACTGGTCGAGAATCCGGTCCTCGAAGAGGCGAGCGAGGGCGAAGAGGAGCCTTCCGACAAGGAAGCGGAAGCCTCTGCTCGCGACGCGTCCGAGGTTCCGGGCGACCCGGAGCCGAATTCCGATGGGGCCGAAGGGCCGATCTCGGTCGATGGCGCGGATCCGACGGAACCGATGGATCCGGCGGAGTCGAGTGCGTCCACCACGGATGAAATGGTGGCGGACGTGGACTGGGATTTCTACATGGAGTCCCGCCCGCAGACCAGCTTGGGGCGGCCTGACGGAGATCGGCCGAGCCTGGAGGACAATCTCACGCCGCGCGAGTCGTTGGCGGATCACCTGATCTGGCAACTCGGGTTGAGCGACATGTCCAGACTCGAAAAACGGATCGCGATGCTCTGCATCGGGAACCTGACTCCCGAGGGTTTCCTCGATGAGGAAATCGATCGGATCGCGGAGGCGTCCGGCGTCGATCTGGATCAGGCAGAGAAGGTGCTGTTCCGGCTGCAGCGCTTCGATCCGGTCGGTGTCGGCGCGCGTACGCTCTCCGAGTGTCTGCTCGTTCAAATCGAGGTGGCCAAAATCGAGGATCCGCTCGTGCGCCGGCTCGCCAGCCACTACCTCGAACTGCTCAAACGCAAGGACTACGCCGCAATCAGCAGGCTCGAGGACACGACGGTGGAAGCGGTTGCCAGTGCGGCTCGGCTGCTCGCTACACTCGAACCCCGCCCGGGTCGTCCTTTCGCCGAAGATGATCCCATCTACATCACGCCCGATATCTTCGTTGTGAGAGTCGGGGACGAGTACCACGTGGTGCTCAACGAGGATGGCCTACCAAGGTTGAGGGTGAGCAATGCCTATCGAAAGGTCCTGCAGCGTTGCGACGATGATCGAGGTGGGTCGAAGGAGACGAGAGCGTACGTGCGGGAGAAGCTCCGCAGTGCTGTCTGGTTGATCAAATCGATCCAGCAGCGACAGCGCACCATCGTCAAAGTGATGGACTCGATTCTCCGCTTTCAGCGCGAGTTCTTCGACAGCGGTGTCGAATGTCTTCGACCCTTGAACCTGCGGGACGTGGCGGACGACATCGGAATGCATGAATCGACCGTAAGCCGTGTGACCACTGCCAAGTACGTGCAGACGCCACACGGCCTGCACGAACTCAAGTTCTTCTTCAATTCGAGCATCCAGACCGGGAGTGGTCACGCAATTGCGTCCGAGAGCGTAAAGGAGAAGATCCGGGGGATCATCAGGTCGGAGGTCAAGAGCAAGCCTCTCTCGGACCAGAAGATCTCAGAGATGCTGGGCAAGCAGGACATCAACATCGCCCGGCGGACGGTGACGAAGTACCGCGAGGGACTCCGGATCCTCTCTTCGACGCTTCGGCGCGAGATCGGCTAGACTGCGCGCGATCTGGAGGGGTAGGGGGATGAAACTTACGGACATCTTGGTTCGGAAGGCCTGCATCGTCGAGATGCAGGCGAAGACGAAGAAGGATGCGCTCCAGGAACTCGCGGTTGGCCTAGCTCGTCACACCAGTGGCCTCGACGAACGGGAACTCCTGGGGCTCTTGCTCGAGCGCGAAAAGCTCGGCACCACCGGGATGGGTGACGGGATCGCGATTCCCCATGCGAGGATCGAGTCGCTCGATCGGCTGGTGGCCAATTTCGGCCGAAGCGGATCCGGGATCGAATTCGACTCCGTAGACGGAAAGCAGGCCCACCTCTTCTTTTTGATGGTCGCGCCGGGCCGAGAGGGGAGTGCGCATCTGCTGACCCTGGCAAAGCTCTCGCGCCTGCTCTCCGAGGCGCAGTTTCGAGCACGGCTCCAGGAACTGGAATCCGTCGACGAACTCTTCCGCGTCGTCGAGGAGGCGGAATCGGGGTAGTCGATGCCAGTTGAGAGCGACGGGCCGCAGCGAATTCACGGAACACTGGTGGAGGTGGTCGGCGTCGGGATTCTCCTCATGGGGAAGAGCGGGATCGGCAAGAGCGAGTGTGCGCTCGACCTCGTCATGCGCGGCCACCGGTTGGTGGCGGATGACATCGTGATCCTCGAGCCGGACGAAGCTGGCGGCATCTTTGGTTGCGCGCCAAAGCTGGTTCGTCACTACCTCGAGCTTCGCGGGATTGGTATCGTCCACGTACCGAGTCTCTTCGGCGGTTCGGCGGTCGCCGAGCGGCAGAAGGTGGATCTGGTCATCCAACTGGATGCCTGGGAGCGGATGGAGATCGAGCGGCTCGGGCTCGAGACCGAGACCTTTCGGCTCGTTGACAGCGAGGTGGACTCGATCCGTCTTCCAATCGCACCGGGACGAAACGTGGCGTCGTTAGTCGAGGTGGCGGCCCGGAACTTCCGGCTTCAGCGCGCAGGGCAAAGTTCGGTCGCTGAACTGGACTATCGGGTACTCGCGATGTTGCGCGGGGATTCCGTGTGAGTTCGACCCCCGAGCTGGTGATCGTTTCTGGGCGCTCCGGGGCGGGTCGCACGACCGTGATGAAGGCGCTCGAGGATCTGGGCTTCTATTGCGTCGACAACCTGCCGGTGGTGCTCCTCGGACCCTTCGTCGATCTATTCGGGGAGGGTGTCTCCCGGCTGGCTGCGGTGATCGACGTCCGCGAGGGCGACTTCCTGGAAGACTTTCCTGGGATCGCGGACGATCTGCGAAGCCGGGGCGTGCTCAGGGAGTTGCTCTTTCTCGAAGCGGAAGAGGAAGAGCTTCAGGCTCGATTCGACGCGACCCGGCGTGTGCACCCGCTTTCGCTTTCGGAAGGGGAGGGCGTCCGGGCTGGTATCCGGCGCGAGGCTGACATGTTGGCACCGCTCGCGGAGCGAGCGGACCGGATCCTGGACACCACGCGCATGAACGTGCACGATCTCAAGCGCTTCGTGACCCGGCACTTCTCGGGTGCGCCCGCCGGGGACGGGCTGACCGTCGACCTCGTTTCATTCGGGTTCCGCTACGGGCCGCCCTCGGAGGCCGACCTGATGATCGACGTCCGCTTTCTGCCGAACCCGAATTTCGAGCCCGAACTGCGGGATCGGAACGGCAGCGACCCGGAGGTAGCGGCCTGGGTGCTCGAAGATCCACAGGCCGTCACCTTTCTAGAGCGCTTCTTCGACTTCGTCGGGTATCTTCTCCCGCTGTACGAGCGGGAGGGCAAGGCGTACCTGACGCTTGCGATCGGCTGTACCGGCGGGCGTCACCGTTCGGTCGCGGTCGCGAATGCGCTGGAGCGTCACCTGAGCGAACACAAGATCGGTGTCCGCGTTGCGCACCGCGACGCGGATCGACAGCGGAGGATTGACTCGTGATTGGGGTTCTGATCGTCACGCACTACGGACTGGGGGATGAACTTCTAAATGCACTTCGCCTGATCCTGGGTGAGATCGACGGTTTTCTGTCCGTTGGCGTGGATCCCGGGACGCCCTCCAAAGAGACGCGCGAGCGACTCGAGAAGGCGCTTCACGAACTCGACCGCGGCAAGGGCACGCTGGTGTTGGTCGATATGTTCGGGGGTACGCCGTCGAATCTCTGCCTTTCGTTTCTCGAGGAAGGTCGCATCGAGGTCGTGACGGGCGTGAATCTCCCGATGCTGGTGAAGATCGCGCGCTCGCGAGAGGGTGCTTCGATTCATTCCCTGGCGGAACTCGCCTGTGAGTACGGGCGCAAAAATATTTCGGTGGCGAGCGACGTGCTTGCGGGCCGGACCTCGGGCGAGGTCCGTGGCGATGATGGCGAAATCGGAAAAGAGAACGACACTTGAATCGTATCGAGGTCGAGTGTGTGATTGCGAACGACCTCGGACTCCACCTCCGGGCCGCGGCTGAATTCGTGAAACTCGCGGATCGTTTTGCAGCAGAGGTCACACTCGCGGTCGGGCGCGATGTGGTGAACGGCAAGAGCATCATTGCCCTGGTCACGCTCGCGGCGACCAAGGGCACCGCGGTTCAGTTGATCGCCGAAGGAGAGGACGCGTCGAGCGCCGCGACGGCACTGGCGGGGCTGATCGAGGACCGCTTCGGGGAGGATCGGTGAGCGGCGAAGCGCGCGAACTCGTCGGTCTGCCGGCCTCCTCGGGGATCGCGATCGGGCCCGCCTACGTGCTTCGCCGCGAACGCCTGGTGATTCCCGAATTTCTACTCGAGCCAAACGAGGTCGAGGCCGAGGTCACTCGGCTCGGGATCGCCTTCGAGCAGACCCGCGCGCGGCTGGAGGAGATTCGAGCCGGGCTCGAGCCGTCCGGGCTGGTCCGCGAGGTCTTTGACGCTCAGTTCTTGTTCCTCCAGGACCGCGCACTCTTGAGCGGCACGGAGCGCATTATCCGCGAGGAACTCCGCAACGCGGAGTGGGCCCTGGAGCGCGAATTCGCGCGAATCGAGGCGATGTTCCAGGCGGTGTCCGATCCCTATATTCGAGAGCGCTCGAGCGACATCCGTCTCGTCGTGCGCCGCGTACTCGAGATCTTGATGGATCGCGAACCCCAGGGACTCGCGAACGCACCCAGCGGCGTGGTGCTTGTGGCCGAGGACCTTTCTCCCGCAGACGTGGCCCAGATCACCGAGGGCAGTGTCGCGGGCCTCGTCACCGAGGCTGGATCGCGCACCTCCCACCTCGCCATCATCGCGAGGAGCCTGGAGATCCCTGCCGTGGTGGGAGCCGGGGTGGGCCTGGCGAGGAGTATCGCGGACGGCGTGACGGTGGTGCTGGACGGTCGCAGCGGGCGGGTCCTGATCGATGCGGAGCCCAGCACCATCGCCGAGTACGAAAAGCACCGGGCCGACCAGGCTGCGCTACTCAAGCAGTTGCTCCGCTACGTGCATCTGCCTGCTGAGACGCGCGACGGCTTCGAGGTCCAGCTCCTGGCGAACATCGATCTGATGGAAGAGATCCCGAGCGCGCTCCGCTACGGCGCTCAGGGCATCGGTTTGTATCGAACCGAATTCATGTTCATGAACCGGAGCGACCTGCCCGACGAAGACGAGCAGTTCGAGGTCTACCGGGAGTTGGTAGAAGCCGTCGCACCTCACGGCGCCGTGGTCCGGACTCTCGACCTCGGAGGCGACAAGGTCTCGTCCGGTCTCTCGCTTCCGGACGAGCCAAACCCCGCGCTGGGCCTGCGCGGGGTTCGCTTCTCGCTCGCGCGGCCTGAGATCTTTCGCACCCAGATCCGCGCGCTCTGCCGCGCGAGCTCGTGCGGTAAGCTCAAGCTCCTGCTCCCAATGATCTCGGGGCTCGCGGAACTCGACTTTGCGCGGGCCGAAGTGGACCGGGTCCGGGCGGAGTTCTCGGCAGAGGGCACCCGATTCGATTTCGACCTCGAGGTCGGGGTGATGATCGAGACCCCGGCCGCGGCCATGATCGCGGACCTGATCGCTCCCTCGGTCGACTTTCTCTCGATCGGGACGAACGATCTGCTCCAGTACACGCTCGCGGTCGACCGGGCCAACGAGCACGTCGCCTACCTCTACGAGCCCCTCCATCCCGCTAATCTGCGGCTGGTCCAGCGCGTGAGCCAGGCCGCCCGGCGGGTCGGGATCCCGGTCGGGATGTGCGGAGAGATGGCCGGCGACCCGCTCTTTGTCTGGGTGCTCATGGCGCTGGGCCTGGACGAACTCTCGATGACCTCCTCTTCGATCCCGATGCTCAAGAAGATGCTGCGGGACTCGACCCTCAAGGAGGCCCGCGCGCTGCTCTGGGAGCTCTTCGAACTCCGGGATGCGCGTGAAATCCAGCGGCGCGTCGAGGAGCGAATGACGCGCCGCTTCCCGAGGGAGTTTGAGGGGTTGCTCCCGGCGGGGTAGGATTCTCTGGGCTCGCTCATCCAGCGACAGCGCCCAGAAGGAATCCCCCCCATGCCTCGTACCCAATTCACCTCCGAATCGGTCTCGATGGGCCATCCGGACAAGCTTGCCGACCAGATCTCGGATGCGGTCCTGGACGGCTGTCTCGAAGTAGACCGCGAGAGCCGCGTCGCCTGCGAAACCCTCGTCAAGACGGGATTCGTGGTGGTGGCCGGCGAGATCACCTGCGCCGGCTACGTGGACCTGTCCCGGCTGGTGCGCGAGACCGTGCTCGACTGTGGCTACGATGACTCGCGACTCGGGCTGGATGGGGCTTCCTGCGGGGTCCTGGTCGCGATCGAGGGCCAGTCTCGCGACATCTCTCAGGGGGTGTCCGAGGGCGAGGGGCTCTACAAGGAGCAGGGAGCCGGCGATCAAGGCCTGATGTTCGGGTTCGCCTGTACCGAAACCGAAGAGCTGATGCCGCTTCCGATCTCGCTCGCCCACCAGCTGATGCAAGGGCAGGCGGAGCTTCGGGAATCCGGCCAGCTGGACTATCTCGGTCCGGATGCGAAGTCGCAGGTGACGGTCGAGTACGAGGCTCACGCGCCCATTCGAGTCGATACCGTGGTGGTTTCAACTCAGCACCGGGACGGGGTCGAGTGGGAACAACTCAAGAGCGATATCTCCGAGCAATTGATCCGGCCGGTGATCCCGGAGTCGTTGCTCGATGCCGATACGCGCTTTTTGGTGAACCCCACCGGGCGCTTCGTAGTGGGCGGGCCTGCGGCCGATGCGGGACTCACGGGCCGAAAGATCATCGTGGACACCTACGGCGGCATGGGTAGGCACGGCGGCGGGGCCTTTTCCGGCAAGGATCCGAGCAAAGTGGACCGGTCGGCCGCGTACGCGGCACGTTGGGTGGCCAAGAATCTGGTGGCGGCAGGTGCCGCGACCCGGATCGAGATCCAGCTTTCCTACGCGATCGGGGTCGCCGAGCCGACGTCGATCCTGGTGGAGGCCTTCGGCACCGGGCGGGTCTCGGAAGAGCGCATGATTCGGGCGATCCGCAAGCGCTTCGACCTGAGCCCGAAGGGGATCGTCGAAGCGCTCGACCTCAAGCGGCCGATTTACCGCAAGACCGCGGTCCACGGGCACTTCGGTCGTCCGGATCCGGATTTCGTGTGGGAGCAGACCTCGAAGGCCGAGGATCTGCGTCGCGATCTCGATCTCTAGCGCTGCCGGGGAGACGTCAATGAGCCAGAAGCAGGACCCGGCGCGCGAGCAGCCGTTCAAGGTCGCCGACCTTTCGCTCGCGGAACTCGGTCGCAAGGAGATCCGTCTCGCTGAGTTCGAAATGCCCGGGCTGATGGCGCTCCGCGAACGCTACGCCACCAGCCGCCCCTTCGAAGGTGCGCGGATCATGGGAAGCCTGCACATGACGGTGCAGACCGCGGTCCTGATCGAAACCCTGCAAGTGATGGGCGCCGACATTCGCTGGGTGAGCTGCAACATCTTCTCTACCCAGGACCACGCCGCGGCAGCGACCGTCGTCGGGCCGGATGGGACGCCGGATCAGCCCCGCGGGGTTCCCGTGTACGCCTGGCGCGGAGAGTCACTCGAGGAGTACTGGTGGTGCACGGAGCACGCGCTGCTCTGGCCCGGCGGCGGCGGCCCGGACCTGATCGTGGACGACGGCGGCGATGCCACGCTGCTCGTGCACAAGGGCGCGGAGTTCGAGGCTGCGGGCCGGGTTCCGGAGTTCGACTCCGAGCAGGATTCGGAGGAATGGGGCGTAATCCTGGAACTGCTCCGGGGTCTGCAGAGCGTCGATCCGAAGCGCTGGACCGAGACCGGAAAGCGGCTACGGGGCGTGAGCGAAGAGACCACGACGGGCGTGCACCGCCTCTACCAGATGGCGGAGGCCGGAACCCTGCTCTTCCCTGCGATCAACGTGAACGACTCGGTCACCAAGAGCAAATTCGACAACGTCTACGGTTGCCGACACTCGCTCCCGGACGGGTTGGCGCGCGCGACCGACGTGATGCTCGGCGGAAAAGTCGCGGTGGTATGCGGCTATGGCGAGGTCGGAAAGGGATGCGCCGAGGCACTCCGCGGGCAGGGCTGTCGCGTGATCATCACCGAGATCGATCCGATCTGTGCACTCCAGGCGGCCATGAACGGGTATCAGGTGGCGCGCCTGGACGACGTCGTGGGAATCGCGGATCTGTTCGTCACGGCGACTGGGAATCGCGACATCCTGGGCGTCGAGCACATGGCGCGGATGAAGGACAAGGCCATCGTCGGCAACATCGGACACTTCGACAACGAGATCGACATGGCCGGCCTGCAGCGCTCCGAGGGTGTGCGCCGCATCAACATCAAGCCCCAGTACGACGAATGGGTCTTCCCGGACGGTCACAGCGTACTGATCCTGGCGGAGGGACGACTGCTCAACCTCGGCTGCGCCACCGGGCACCCGAGCTTCGTGATGTCGGCCTCCTTCAGCAACCAGGTGCTGGCACAGATCGAACTCTGGGTCCACTCGGACCGGTACCAGCGCCAGGTCTACATGCTGCCGAAGTCGCTCGACGAGGAAGTGGCCCGGCTGCACCTGGATCACCTCGGCGTGGAGTTGACCGAGCTCACGGAGACTCAGGCGCAGTACATCGGGGTTCCGGTAGAGGGACCCTTCAAGCCCGAACACTACCGCTACTGAGCGGGCCTAACTCCTTGACGTTCCACAGGATCTTTGCGACTACTCCCGCGCCTGGGAAAGGGAGGGGTGAGGTCGGTGCGAGCGTGGGGGAGCTACGCCGGGATCGGGGCCGCCCTGATCCTGGGCGCGGTACTGCCGGGCGCAGGGTGGGGGGTCAGTCCCGACCCCTGGGTGCGGGTGCGAACCGCCGAGGGGATCCAAGTGGTGCCGCTCGAGACGTACGTGCTCGGCGCCGTCGCTGCCGAGGTCTACGCTTCCTGGCCGCGGGAGAGCCTGCGGGCCCAGGCGGTGGTGGCCAGGACCTACGCCCTGCACGAGCGTGACCGGCGTCGCAGCGCCGGAGCTGCCTTCGATGTAGAGGATTCGGTCATTTCCCAGCGCTACGTGCTCGGCGAGGTCTCGGGCTCGATCCGTCGCGCCGTTCGGGATACCCGCGGACAGGTCCTCATGTACGGGGGGCGACCGCTGCTCGCGGCTTTTCACGCGTCCGCAGGAGGTCGCACGGCCTCCGCGGAGGAGGTTTGGGGCACCTCGGTTCCCTACCTGCGCCCGGTGGCGGGAATGGACGACGACGCCCCGGACTTCTTCTGGAGCTACGAGATTCGGCTCCACGACCTGTCCGACGCGCTGCGGGCCGCCGGCTACGAGACCGGGACCGTGGCCCGGGTACGCATCCTCGAGCGGAGCCGAAGCGGGCGTGTGAAGCGGCTGAAGGCCGGCGAGGCCCTGCTCTCGGGCCGGGATCTTCGCAGCGTGCTCGGGGGACGGGCGATTCGAAGCAGCCTCTTCGAGGTTCGGCAGGAGCAGGGACGCGTGCGTTTTCTCGGAAGCGGAGCCGGGCACGGGGTCGGCCTGTCCCAGTGGGGGGCGCGGTCCCTGGCTGAACGCGACTGGGGTTACCACCAGATTCTGGACCACTACTATCCGGGCAGCCGTCTGGTTTCGCTCGGACCGCCGGGGCCCGATCGACAGGCCGGGTACGGCGGGGTCGCCAAAGGAGCTTCAGCCGGTGAACACTGAGATCCGGGTCGCGCAGGTCGGCCCTTCCCCCGACG
>SPKZ01017734.1_pt1 | contig 11891 bp, 12 predicted proteins | sample 2456571 | NCBI WGS metagenome assembly SPKZ01 (sample SAMN11192286, study PRJNA482655) | marine metagenome | biome: ENVO:00000447; feature: ENVO:00000244|ENVO:00000211|ENVO:00000569|ENVO:00002023; material: ENVO:00002151; isolation source: ocean water from marine abyssalpelagic zone ...
AAACTGACAACGGATGTAATTACAAAAACAACAGAAGGACTTGAAGGTGGGCTTTGTAATTTAAAGGGGGTGTTTGATTTAAAAGTTGTTGATCCTTTTGGTTTTACGAAAACTTCAAGGTTCAATGCTTCATATTGTTATTAAAAATAGAATTGATTAATAGCGGCTTAGGCCGATTTTTTCACAGCTGTATTTATGGTTTCTTTATGTCTTTTTACTTTCTAAAGTAGACAATTTACAGACATAAAATAAACGACCGTTTTTACCTAAATCCTCGAAGGTCCCCATGTTTTTGTGTGGGGTAAGAGCGTATCTCTAGCTTCAATTATTTTTGTACACACCTGATGCCTCTATAGGCATATTACCGGAGCCATCATCTAAATAGGGCGGTGGAGTACGGCTACTTGGTGCCTAAGATTTATACCTGCTCACGGTAAGCAACTAGAATGTGAAATTCAGTATAAACGGCTGCATATGAAACCGTTTATGCTAATGTCTTTAACAGCCTACTCAAAGTTGCAAAGTTGCAAAGTTGCATTTTTGAATGCGCAGTTTAACGATATTTGTTAGTCTGCGTACGCATTTAATTATTAAGGAAAAGAGTTATGAATGTATTTACGTTTACAGGTTTTATGCGGTATCTCGTGTATATGGTTCTGTCATTTAACTGCATGTTTTCATCAGTGAGTTCTCATGCGGGAAAAGAAGATCTTCCTGATTTTTACGGAACAGAGAGTGCTGATAAAAAAGAAATAGGTTCGGCGTTTAAAAAGCTTATTGATATTGTTATTTATGTGGCTGGAGGTGCAATGGCGCTTGGAATGGCAATAGGATTACTTATGCTTGCTCCTTTTGTTGGGCAGCCAAAAATGGGCATTCAAGCGATTAAAGGGTCTGCGATTGGAATGGCAGGAGTGCTTTTCTTTTGGAGCATTGTTGCACTGTTTAGCTCAATACAAGGTTAATGATGTATAGCTTTGAGGGACGAATTAAGCAGCCGCAAACATTTGGCGTTCCAAGTGTCACTTTCTTTTGTGGTGCTGTTGGGGTCGGGGCTTTATTTTTATTCCTATTGACCCCTGTATTCATTGCTAAAGCTATGTGTTTTTTGGTCGGGGTTGCCTTGATCGCTGTAGCATACTCCGAATGGGTAGATCGAGAGAACTGGCTGGTTAAAGAGAGTATAAACTTGGGGGAGAACATTAAAAATATGCCTACATTTTCAAGTAAGGATCGAGAGTATTGGCTGCATAAGGTCGGTGTCCCTATGTTTTGGAGGCTTCCAAACAATAAGAACAAAGCTTATTCATCGCTTCATTGCTGGAAAGGTTATATCGAGGAGTACGGTATCATCCATAATGATGGCGCGGTTTCAATCGCATTTCAGTGGCAGGGAGCCTTTAATCGTTATTATGATAATGAGGAGTTACAGCAGGAGGAAAATCAACGAATCGCCATTCAAAAACAGTATGAACAATATCCTGGTATTTGTATTGAACACCACTTTGTTCGATCTCACGATAAAAGTGTCGCGGATAGATATCTAAAGTATGCCGAAGAGAAGAACCCTGAAGCTCCGGCTATTGTGAAGGATATAAAAACTCAGTTGGCATTAATGTATTCTAAAAATGCCTTGAGTAATCGGGTATACACCGTAATTTCATTCCTTCCGCCTAAGCCTTTTAAAAAATGGAACTGGCTTATGCCTGTAACCATTACACATGAATCTTTATGGCATGAGGGGTATAAAAAGTGCCTAGACATATTTAATGAAATCAATCACGAGTATGAAGGTGCTGAATTATTAAAATCAGACCAATATACAAATCTAATTGAGTCTGTACGAAGCCCGAAGGGAGAGGCTACCGTTGTATCTGAAAGGTATGATCTATCAGAACAAATTATATGTGAAAAGCCCGAAGTTTCTGATGATTGTTTAAAACTGGATGGCACATATTACAAGGTTTGTGTTTTTCATAATTACCCAACAACAGTGAACACATCATGGTTTTTTGGTATGAGTGATGTGAATGTGAATATGCATGTAAGCCAAATCATATTGCCTCTCTCGTCCGATAAAGCCTTAGATGATAGTAGAGAAGATGCTGATTATCAGAGTCAGGTAGCATCGGATAAAAGGGGGGTGGAAAAGCAGATTAAAAGCTTAAAAGATTCTTCCTCTTTCCGGTTTTATGTCTCTGACAACGCTTTGCCTGTTTCGAGAAATGCTTACATTGTTACATTTAGCAGTGAAAACAAGGGTGATGTTATACATTACGCCAAGACACTTAAAAGCGTGGCTAGGAAGCACGGAGGAGCTGTTCGTGACGATGTAGACCTTCAATCTACATTGTTCACTACTCGCCTGCCAGGGATGGGGCGTTACACTACGTTTAGTCGAGAAGATCACGCCCAAACCCTAGCTAATATGGCTCCCTTTACAACCTACCCATCGGGAGATGTTAAAAACCCTGAGAGTATAAGGATGAACTCAGCAGGTCAAATAATTGGGTTTTCACCTTCACGTTTGGAGGTTCCACACGAGTTGGTCGTAGCTCAGACCGGAGGCGGGAAGGATACGCAGTTCGGATTAACGATATTAGAAACATATCATCTAATACGTTTTGACATTGTAGAGCTTGGAAATAGTTATCAAGGTGTTATAGAGGCTATAGGTGGCAGGTATTGCCGCGCGGTTGATCAGGTGATTAATCCCTTGGCCGGTTATTCTGAAATTGATCAAGCCGCTCAGTTCAAGGAATCCAGTTTATTAGCCCAAGTTTTAACTACGCAGGCAGATATATTGCTACCCGTTTTTAAAGGGTTTGATTCAACCGGTTACACAAGGGAAGAAGAGGTTGTTTTAGGTCGAGCATTGATGCATTGCTATGGAAAGCGAGAGAAAGGGAAGGACGCGCCTATCCTGCCTAACCTCTTACGTTCAATTGATGCCGTTACCATGGAGGATGGAGATTTAGAGGCTGCTAAAAAGTCGCTCCATAAAGAACTTGATCTGTTTATGAAGACGCCGTATGGAGCCTGCTTCATTAAAGATAATCAATATACGATTTCCCCTGTTGCTAATGCGATTGATTTTTTTGGTCTTGAGGGGCATATGTTTGAGTATTTTATGAGTTTCACTTGTACTCGACTGGCCAATAACGCTATGGCTCGTGGTGCACGAGGCCAAATAATATTAAATGAGTATAAGGTTTTGCTGGAAAAGTCCCCTGATGTTGTAAGGCATGTGACATGGACAATCGATAGGATGGGGCGTAAAGATTGGGTCGGATTAACACGTATATCTCAAGGATTAACAGAGATAGAAAGTGTTGATAGTGAAGCGATTAATTCTATCCCTAATATAACCTTATTGAGTCGGAAGGATCAGCATATTTCTATTGGTAACTCTCTTGGGATGCCTGTCGCGGCCATTTCAGCATGGAAGGGATTTAAGTCGCCTGAAGTGATGAAAAAGCTTAAAGCCAGAGAGGCTATAGTTTGTGCAAACGACACTTGGCATAGACTTTATTTACGTTTCCCTCCGTTGTTAATCGACTTAATGAATACTGTCGGTGAAGATAAAACGCTGCGAGTTAAAGCTTATGCCGAATCGAAAGATGCTTATGAACGTATAGACATATTAAGGCGTTTGAAGTCCGAGAGAGATAGCGAAATATTGAAAGAGGAAACTGTATGAATCCCGTTAAATATGTGGTTATTCCCGCTTTGATTTTGTATGCAAATTTCTCTTATAGCATCGGTGATATGACTCCCATGATATATGAGCAATCCTTAGAGCGTTTCAAGCAGCTAAAAGAGCAGATCGAGGAAACTAAAATTGTTAGCGATAACGTGGTGATTGTAAAAGACGGTATAAATATGGTTAGCGAGCAGTATCAGAAAGTAAATACTTTTTCTCTGGATCGAATAGTTGGCAAGCTGCGCCGCGACATTCTAGGACTTACTCACTTAGATGAAATCATGGAAACGAACAACAATCAAAACCGTTTTGAATACCTCATGCGAGATGTTGATCAGTATTTCATTGATTCTAAATCAGCCGAAAAAATAGACGATAAAGGAAACCTTTTATTTGAATCCAAAAAAACAACTGCACTTTATAGTGCAGCCTTTGCCGAAGAATCGTTAAATGCGTCTTCTCCAGATAAGACTATAGCTGATCTTGCTGTATCTAACACTTCCGCGAATACAACGATCGCATCGGAGGCAATGGAGCTTAAGGCAATTAGAATAAATCGGAAGATTCGCCGGACGGAAGAAGTTTTGGAGTCGATCAAGAGTGATAAAGGTTTCTTAAATTATCTTAGTAAAAAATAGCGGCAGTACTAATTATGAGTAATCAGTCTGAGTTAAGTAATGGTGTTGTTATAGATGTTATCCGCTGGGTGCTAGATCCCTCAGCTGTATATTCTGCTATCGGCCAAATCGGTGTTCTTCCTACAATAGGCTTGATACTTATCCCGTTATTTTCGGCCATTAGACTTATGATGGATGGGTCTAATATTATTTCTGTCAAGGCGGCTGTTGCCAAGGGGGTTGAAGATACGAGCAAAACAGTGCTTCAGCTTTTGATTTATAGCATTTTCGGGCTGTCGTTTTTCGGGTTGATATTTTTGCTACGAGATCTATTTCAGGGGTTTGGTAGTGTCGATATGCTAGAGGGCGCGATGGTTGATTTAAGGGTTGAACTGATGAGCCAGCCAGAGCAAGAGCGTGATTGGATAGAAACACTCTTAGGTTATGCCTCAGATCTAGGGAACGCAATCGGGATGCCTATTTTTTATCTGGCGTATCAAGTGATCTCTTTATTTTATGTGTTTGTCAAAGAGCTTGCAGGATTTCTGTTTGCTCTGTGTTTTGCGCTTTTGTTTGTTTTAGGATATGTACTAATACCTACCGTTTCACTTGGTGAAAAATATGACTTTACAGAAGGCTTAAAGAAAACCTTTGTAGCCTTGTGCCTATGGGCAGTCATTGAACCCATTTTGATGGGATTTTTGTATATTGTTTCTATTCCTGCAAGGGCTTCAATTATAGAAGCTTATGGCGGTTCTTTGGGGGATAGTACATTAGGAACAACAGGGATGATGGTTTGGTGTATTTATACGTCTTTACAGCTGATTATTATGATTCTCGTGTTGGTTATAACGCCTTTTCTCGCTTTGAAATTAGCTAGTAAGGAGGGGATGACTGTTGGCTTTGCAGCGGGTTTAGCCGGTACAGCTGCCCTTGCGGCGAATGCAGCCATTGAACGCATTCAGGGGCAGGGACAAGGGAAAGGTCAGGGGCAAGGTCAGGGGCAAGGGTTCGCACCTGATATGGAGGGCGATAGGTGGCGCGATCAGATTGCACAAAAAATAGGGGACGTAGGCGGTGGCGATATACTTTCACCGTTGAAAAATGCTGTGTCTGGTTTGGGGGACATTGTTTCAAGTGGGTTAAGGCCTAGTAGTGAAACCGTCAACTCTTCCAGCTCCGATATGCCAAATAATAATGCTACTGAATTGAATAGCCATAGTTCTGATACTTCGATGGGTGATACTCATTCTGGCATGGACGCACCACAAGCGGGGAGTAATAACTCTGGCATGGACGCGCCACAAGCGGGGGGGCAGGAAAGTAGCTTGGAAGGTATGACAGGCGAGCATAGTACGCCAGAGCCTCCTTCATTCGTTACCGATGAAATCCCTTTAGATGCATATAGTGATTATCAAACCTCCTCTGACGATGGGCTGGGCGACATATCTAATGATTTTGACGGGAATTCTAATAGGTAGAGATGATGGACTCAATACAAAGTGTTTACAGTCGAGATATAAGCCCCGTTGTTAAGAGAGAGAAAATACAGCTATTTGCTGTATTTTCTCTCGCCTTTCTTCTTTTTATAGCGTTGATTTCTGCAATCCTCGTCATTGTTAGCTTAAATGACAAGCTGGAAGATGAGCGGCAGGGGATGCGGCGGTCTAAAACAGAAATGATCAATGGTGGAAAGCGATTTCTTGATGGTTTCTTTTCTTTGAATGCGGCAACGGTTGAGGGTGATCAGTTTTCAGCTGTCGCGATGTTAGTTTCTCCTGAAATGGCTACTAAGAGGTCTACTTATCTGGCGCAGAATGATCTTATTAGAAAAACTCAGAGTCAGCATTTCCGTACTTATATTGATTGGAGTAATGCTGATGTTGATGTGTTGGATTCAAAGATACCTGGAACGATGCGCGCTGAGTACAGAGGCTATATCGTTATTGTAAATAAGGATAATCTGCGGGTAGCTTGGCATATGGTTTTAGATTTATCGGTTGTAAAGCGAACCAATGAAAACTCATCAGGTATTGGTATTGTAAATTATAGAGATTTAGCTGAAGAGCCTTTCGAGGAGAAATCATGATGAAAATTATTGCTGCGTTATTGATGTTTATTCCGGTGTTATCCCTGGCTAATGATGATATGTACCCAGAGGTTCCATGTGAGAGAAAGGTGGTCATTAATGACAGGATCACACGCATTGTTTTGCCTATGACGCCTTTTCGCGGGGTCAATCTTATATTCCCGTTCAAGATGAATGATGATGAAGTCGTTTATTCGATTTCATCGGACAGCCTATGGGAAACTGCTCAGGCTAAGGGGACTAATGTTATTCCTATAACATTTTCAGAGTTTGATGTGTCCAGGTGGAATACTGTCCATGATTTGAGCATAGGCTATAAGGATGAATATGTGTTCTCTATTGCGCTAACGGCTAAAAAAGTCGGACATTGTACTAATGTGGTTTTTATCCTCTCGGAAAAGGAAAAGAAGCGCATTGAAGAAAAGGAGAAAAAGGATTATCTGGAGAAGTTAGATAGAGAGTATAAAAAGAAGCTGGAAGCATTGGATTTAGAGGCCAGTAAGCGTGTTTTGATTTCCCTTGGTGAAGTTGTCAGGTCTAGCCCAAATAAAACAAGAATAAATGAAGAGCAATCGCTTGAGCAGGAGAATGGTGATGAATTCGTTGTTTATGTTAGGGATATAAAGAGATACGGAAAATTCAATACAGTTAGTTTTGATTTGGAGCTAGACACAGCTTATTCAGATCAAGTTGTTTATATTCGAGATATAAAGCTGTTTAACTTAAAGGATGGAAAAAGGCAAGGTAGAGCCATCGATGGTGTTGTTAAATATGATAAGAAAATGAAAGGTGATACATCTCAAGAATTGATGCTCTCAACGCTAGATGCCTTATCTGACACCGATTTAGTGCTGGTTGTTGAAACAGACAAGGGTGATGTAGAGGTAGTCTGGTAATGCGCTATTTATTTGTGCTTTTGGTTTTTTTATCAGTAAATTCAGCTGCTGAGAATAATGGCATGACTGAATCCCAGTTTAAGAAAAAAATTAGAAATGGGGAAGAGTCTATTGATCATAGTGGTCGGTTATTAAAGGCTTCGGAATTGCATACTCTTTTAGGTGCTGAAGTTCCTGTCAAGAATGATGCTGTAAATCCTAAAGGGGGGGGCGTTGAGGTGGGTGATCCATCGTCTAATGAAGGCAAAATGGATAGAGGAGAGGATGCTGAGGCCGCATCCCAAAAGCTGGCGAGTGATAAGGCTGATGCGACTAAGAAGAAAATAAAGAAGAAAATAGCAAAGACGAAAAAGAAAACTGTCTATGAACCTGTTAAACAAGTAAAAGTAAGCAGTGTAGTTACGGATTCTAAGGCTCTAAGAAGTGATAAAACGTATTATTTAGACCCTTCTTTATCCGGTGGTGAGGTGATTAAGAATAAGTCTAAGACTGTTAATCCTGGGAAGGGAAAAAGGATAATATTCGGTGTGACTATTGGCAGTGAAATTAAGGTTAGATTGAATAAAGGGGCATCCAATGCTCAGCTCGGACTGGTGGCATTTGAGGTCTTAGAGGACGTTTATGGATATAAAGTAAGCTTGCCCAGTAAGACTCTTCTGTTTGGCTCGACCAGTGCGGTTATTGGGACTCCTCGACTATATGTAAGCATTAGAAAGGGGATTACTCCTGATCATTTAGAGTTCACTATCGATGGTTTCGCCTTAGCCAGTGATGGGCTAAGTGGCTTGTCTGGAATTGTTACCAGTGATGGTAGGACTTTAGTTAGAGCTTCTGACGCAGGTAAGAACGCTCTGGCATCCAGTGTTGTGGACTCAGTATCAAGTTCAAATATGCTTGTTGGTGCAGCTCAGGATGCAGCAGGAGAAATGCTATCAGAAGAGAAGTCCGATGATAGGGCTGAAAATGGGCGTCCCGCGTATGTCGTGGAGGCAAGCCCGCAAGAAGCAATCATTCAAGTTGAGAGGACTTTTTAGTGAATGCTGAAAACCTACAGCCTTTTTTTTCAGGTTTAACTAATAAGGGGAGATTACAGATCTGTCTTCTCTGTTTGCCCGATGTTAATTTTAAAAAATTAGGATTAATGACTGTTTCAGAGCTAAGAAGTCGCATGGGGCAACTGCCAGAAACGGAGAGGCTCTATATTATCGACGCTTATCCTTCTGATAGTGATGATAGGGCATTTGATACCCGATCGGGTAGAACGTATTCAGAGAAGTATTATAGAGAGCGTTTAATCGGTGCTATTGAGGGGGCTGGTTTTGTTTATAACGGGTTAAATGATTTTGTAGAAACACATATTAAATAGGGAGAATTTATGAAGTTACATCATGCATTTTTTATTGTGCCTATATCGGTAGCCTCGGCTAATACATTAGCTAAAAGTGATATGTTTGTTTATGTTGGCTTAGGTGGCCATTCATACAGCGTGAAGGATACCGGTGGGGAGACTGAATCAGAGTTGTTTCGTTACCCTGAGATTGGGTTTCAATACAATATTGATAGAATTAATCGTATTAATACAAGCTTTAGAGTGTTAGAAGATACTGATATCAAAGCGGGCAATGGCGGTTATGGACTTAATGCCGAGGGCTATCAGATTTCAGCGCATTGGCAAAGAAAGTTCAGGCTCTATCGTCATTTTAAACCTTGGTTCGGTGCAGGTGTTACCTTTAGCGATATGAATTATACGAACCGACATATTACCGATTCAGATGGATATACGATTTACTACCTGTCAAATTTATCTGAGGAAAACTTTTCAATGCTATTATCTTCAGGGGTTGACTATGATCTGGCTGATAACTGGATGGCATCATTTTCAGTTGATTATGAAATGCATATATCGGATGGGCTAGAGGGTTTTGGAGCCGGTGCTGGATTGAAATACAGATTCTAATGGCTCTTTTGAATCTGAACATGGACGTCACTACTTGGAGTCTAGAAGCTTGGGGGTATGTAGCCCAAATGCTCCTTGTAGTAGTTGCGCTGTTCATCTTTCTTAGCTTCACAGGAAAGCGCGGAAAGCATAAAGTTAACCTAATAAGAGCGCGTTTCTTGCTTTGGCGACTCAGCCAGCATCGATGCTTACATCGATTAAGAAAGTGTAATCCGTATGTTTTTGAGGAGGCTATTTTAACCTGCTTGAAAAGACGTGGTATAAAGATTAAGCGGAATAAATCTTATACACATGATTATGGTATAGATGGGCAATTCGTCTTTAATAAACAACCTAGCTTAATTCAAGCGAAGCGTTATAGAAACTACGCAAGTCTAAGTGATATTAAACGCTTCAAAAGGCAATGTAGCCGGAAAAATGCTAAGGGCTTATTTGTTACAACGGGGAAGGTCGGCTTGGCTGGGTTGGCCTTGGAGGATGATCATGTGCAGATTGTCACCTGTGATAATGTTGTTGAGTTCTTGGTGAATGAGCCTTTTAACCTTTTTGGTGTAAATCTGTGAGTTTAAATAGACAGGATGAGCTTCATAGTTTCAAGACACAGATTAATTTAAGCCAGTACGCCGCTAGTCAGGGCTACTTGTTGTCGCGTTATGAGTCGAGCGTCAATAGTGTTCTTATGAAGAACCCTATCACGAATGATAAGATCGTCATTGCCAAGGGTAATACCAATATATGGATCTACTTTAGCGTTAGAGATGATAGTGACAACGGCACCATTATAGAATTTGTCCAAAATCGTAGCGGTCTCAATTTAGGGAAACTCAGGATTGAGCTAAGGCCTTGGATTGGCCGCCCTGCTAATCCTAATGATATTGCTAAATACGTGTCTCATCTTGAGCCTGCCAGTTATAGCCGATCTACCGTTCTTGCCATGTTTTCCAATAGCCGGTTGATTACCGAATCTGAGTATTTATGTGGCCGTGGCTTGGCATTATCTACGATTGTAGATTCGCGGTTTAAGTCAATGGTTAAGGAGGATAGGAATGGTAATACCATTTTCCCTCATTATGACAAAGATGGATTAAGTGGATATGAGATAAAAAATTATTCATTCACCGGCTTTGCCAAGTCTGGACAGCGAAGCTTTTGGACGAGTCAGTGCTATCAGCATGATAAGCGGCTTGTTCTGTCTGAATCAGCTGTTGATTCACTGTCATACCATCAGTTGCACGGAGATGAATTTACACGCCATTTAAGCTCAGCAGGGACGCTTAGCGGGCATCAGCAGAAGGTATTGATTGGTGTGTTCAGTAAATTGCCTGATGGTTTTGAGGTTGTTACCGCCTTCGACAATGATGAAGCGGGAGAAAAGTACAGGGAGATTATTAAAGAGTTGGTGCCGTCTAGATTAGAGCTTAGGGACCATGCCCCGGACAGAGGGTGCAATGATTGGAATAAGGTGCTTAGTACTTCCTGTGAGTCAAACATTTAGGGGCCGGGAGCATTCCATCCGCTAAATGCATGATTCATTGTAGGCCGCACCACTTATCAGTTTCAGGGGCGTGGTGTGCTCTTATGTGGTTGCTGAGTGAAAAAAGACATTAGCTCTATCATCGAGAATGAAGTGAAGGAGTCATTATGTGAATTATTCATTTAATAGGTATTCGAGAAGAACCGGCTTCTGGTCACTTTCATATATATGAAAATCATCAAGCTCATCAAGCTCATCAAGCTCATCAAGATCTATGATACTTACATAGCGATGTAACATATCTATATGTCGTTTTTTATCTATGTGATGCCAGGGGCGATATAGCAACTTTCCACAAGATGATTCGCCAACGGCGGTTATGATAAACCAGCTTGGACGATTTACCCAGGGTTTCTGGGGAGTATCAGCTATTACACCTTGATAGTGGTATGGTAGAGCGTCATATATTATTTGAAAAAAGTTACTTTTTATCTCTGGTTTTATAGATCTATATGTTGATCTTTCATATGCATCATGGCATCCACCATTACCAGATTGAGCGGCCAAAAAATGTATGACTTTTTCGAAGTCGTCAAAGACTCTGTGTCCCATGTAGGCGTCTGTCGATTTGTCATGAATTTCAACAAGAAATAGATCGTCTAATGACTGTTGAGATTCTCCGTTGATGTAGATACGGTCTACCAATTGTGTTGCTTGACCGTATGCCACTGCTAACAGGCATTCCTGTTCTGATGACCAGCAAGATTGAACATGCTTTATGCCTTCAGGGTCTAAAGCATAATTTATAGGTTTGTAGTCAAATTTCAGGTCATCAAATAACACTTTTTCTATAATAAAATTAGACCAATGAATGCCAGAGCGGGTTTTAACACATGGGCGAATACTAAACTCAAAACGTGTTTCGAGTAGTTTATTTTCAAAAGTCAAAATAAACGTAAGCGTATAACTAACCACGCCCACTTCAGATGCATTGGAAATGGGTGTGCTTCGCTAAGCGCTTACATAACTGCAGGTGGTATATCTGTTCCTGGAAGAGTTTTTTCCACTCATCTGCATTTTTACGTTTCATGGCGATTCCAATTGAATATTGGAGTCACCATATGAGCATTAGGCGGTCATGATAAGGGTGTGGTT
>SPKZ01003342.1_pt1 | contig 11881 bp, 11 predicted proteins | sample 2456571 | NCBI WGS metagenome assembly SPKZ01 (sample SAMN11192286, study PRJNA482655) | marine metagenome | biome: ENVO:00000447; feature: ENVO:00000244|ENVO:00000211|ENVO:00000569|ENVO:00002023; material: ENVO:00002151; isolation source: ocean water from marine abyssalpelagic zone ...
CAATTGAAGCAGGAAGAAAATAAGAATGAAATCCTTAGCGCGATTGCTAGTAATAGATAAGACAATGAAATGGATCAAAGGATTTTTTGAACAAGGAACAAGTCAGTCAATGACGCGCTTGATTTCGCTTATAATTGCTTTATCTGGTGTAGTTTATTTATTTATAAAATTTGATTATATCGGTACAGTTAGTATCTTTGCCGTATCTGGTGCGGTCAAAATCACTGGAAAACATATCCGTAAAGCCGACGGCGGATCAAAAAAAACCGAGGCGCAAAATTAAAATAAATTCTAAATTATGGAATTTCAAATTGCTTGTGAATGCGCTGGTTCTCCATTAAATCCTGGACAACCTGGTTGTATGCCACTCGTCGGACGTGATAAATTTCCGATTTTTATGGATGAATTCAACTCTTTAGGGGTGTTGAATATTATTCCTACTGTACTTGATGAAGCTGCTTTGGTAGCTAAATTGAACGAAACTGATCCGCGTGATAGATGGACGGTATTTCCAGAAATGAAAAATCTTGCTGCTCCGCCAGCTGAGAACGAAACCGAAGACATCGACGGTGTTCCGAATCCAACAGGTGAAGAAATTAAACAGCCGATTACTTTCGAACATACTGGTTCAGATGGTAATCCAGCATTAAAAGCTGCTTACGATTCGAGAAGTTGCCGCGATAATGTTGTAGTTTTTGCAACTTTCAAAGGACAATTGAACGGAATGAATGACGGAAACGGAAATTTAAGAGGTATCAAAGTTCAAAACGGTACTTTATCAGCTCAATATGCTGCACCAGTTAAAGGAACTCTTCAGAAAATGATGGTTTCTTACTTGGTTGATGAATTGGAAAACGAAGCGAACAGAGATTATATTCCAGCTGCTTCAATTGCATTCCCGACGAAGTCATGGTTCACAAAACAACCGCTTGAAATCTTACCGCTTGAAATTTCAAATACTGGTCAAGTGACTATTGTATTTAAACTTAATAGCTTGTACGGTGAAGTTGACGGCAAATCGCCAATTGAAGGAATTGTAACTGCTGACATTAATGACGGTGTTGCTGGATTCGTATTCAATGAAACGACTGCTTTGACGGTTGCTGAAACGCTTGTTGAAAGTACAGTGACGCCTGGGACTTATACAATGACGCTTGGCGCGGCTCAAACTGCTGCTGATGTGATTAAAATTGATGTTGTTGCGACTGGCTACGCTATGAGATCGTTTAGAGTTACTTTAGGGTAATAGATGGCGAAGAAAAAGCGAACTAAAGAAAGCGAAATAGTTGGATCAAAACCTAAACAGCCAGTGAAGGGATTGATATATTCAGAGGGTGTTGTTCAAATGCCATTCGTAATGATAACAACTAAAGAAGCTTTTGAAAATATCTGGAAAACCAAATTCAGGAGCGCGAAAGCACTCGACGAAGCTTGGAACAAAGCAGAAAAGTTCAAAGAAAAACACAGCTAATCAGAAAGCCTCTTGTATTCGTATAAGAGGCTTTTTTTACTATGGGACATATATTTTCAGACACACCACTTGGCGCAATGCTCGAACGAGGAAAGCGAATCAGCGAAGAACAATTATTCGTTGAAATAATATCGAACGGAATCACGCGGAAATTCATTGCAAAACTCAACACGGATCAAATGAAGATTGAATTCGTCAACTCTGAGGGAATAAAATTGTCCGAAATTGGTGGAGGTTATGCGAACAGCACTGTTCAAAATAGCGGTAAATCTGGAAAATTTAATGTGAATTTATTCGATACGGGTGAATTTCATCAATCGTTTAGAGTTGAGGATATAACGGGTAGAGGTTTTGAAATCAATTCGGACCATGTAAAAGACGACGGTACTGATTTATTTATTCGTTGGGGTGAAGAAGTTGAGGGCCTAACTTTTGAAAGTATAACAAAAGCCGCCAAATTTTTAGTAAATTTATACCAAATCAGAATTAGAAAGGAATTAATCGGGTGAAAATAAAATTCAGACTTCGCGAAAAACTAAAACCAATTGAACTAATTGAAAATATTTACGATATGCCTTTGTATAATTGGGAACAAATGTCAATTCATGGTTTGCCTTTATGGATGATTAAAAATAAAAAAGATAGAAAATATCTAGGCACGATAAACGATGAACGATTAACGGAAAACTTTTTCAATTTACACGATCAAGAGTCAGCACTATCAAAAGAGGGTAGTGAAATTATGGAAAAATGGCGCGAATTGGTGCTTGCTCAAATGGCGGCTAGTGTTTTGGTTTCTGAAGGGGATCGGGCGCAAATCAATTTTGTCAATATGTATCAGAAAATGATTGACAGACTAATGGAAGGAACGGGCGATGTTGACATAATAAAATCACGAATGATTGTTCAAAAGGCATGGGGTCAAAATATCGATCCTTTCAATGTAACCGTTCCAGAATATAAAAAAATTATTGAGGTTGTCCAGGAAGACACGTCAAGACAAAATGAATTAAATAATCGCGCTAATGGGTAGAATTGAATCACAACAACTTGTTGCTCCAAAGGTTTTAAAACCGTTAAGGGACGAAATTGAATTGACAGAAAAGTCATTGAAAACACTATCCAAATCGTTAAAGGATGCAGTAAAAGCAGAAAACAACCTAGCAAAAACAACCAAAAAAACGGCAAAAGGATATACCGAACTTGCTGGGGCGCAAAAAAGACAGAAAAAAGCCCTCACAGAATCGGCAAAAGTTGAAAAGCGAATCATAACATTACGTGAAAAACTAACAAAAGTTAGTAAACTTCAAAAAGAACGTGAAACGGCGCTTCGTGTAGAGCTTGCAAGGCGAAACAAAGTCATGAAGCAACAAGCTATATTGGCAAATAAAAACATTGGAGCGTTTGAAAAGCTAGGGGTTAAAATAAAAACACTATCCACCAAGTACAAAGACTTAATTGTTCAGGAGGGAAAAGAAACAAAAGCCACTCGAAAGCTTCGAAAGGAAATACTATCACTAAACAAGGTTCGAAACCAAGCAAACGAAAATCTTGGGAACCATCAACACAAAGTAGGAAAATATACGGGTGTTATAAGTAAACTTCGGGGAGGACTTGCACAACTTGGACTTGCTTTCGGTGTATTCCAATTACTTAAAGGAACGTTTAATATTGTAAAGGATTTCGACACAGCAATGGGCGATCTTGCTGCAATTACAGGAAAAACAACCGCTGAACTTGCACCATTAAAAGAACAAGCTCTGGAATTGGGCGCCACTACGCAATTTACAGCGTCACAAATCGCCGAGCTCCAACTCGAGCTTGCAAAATTAGGATTCACAACGGAGCAAATAACCGCGTCCACGGGGCCAATATCGAAATTTGCAACTGCAACGGGCGCGGATATGGCAGACGCCGCCGCTTTAGCTGGTTCGTCATTGCGTGCGTTTGGTTTGGATGCCTCAGAAATGGAACGAGTTGTTTCGGTTTTAGCCGTGGCAACTACAAAAACAGCGTTAGATTTCGGATTCTTACAAACTGCAATGGCTACAATTGCACCCGTGGCGAATGCGTTCGGGTTTAGTATAGAAGATTCCACCGCCTTATTGGGCCAACTTGCAAACGCTGGGTTTGATGCTTCAAGCGCCGCGACTGCAACAAGAAACATACTGTTGAACTTAGCCGATGCAAATGGAGCATTAGCGAAAGAATTAGGCCGACCAATTACAAGCGCCGACGATTTAGCTGGTGCATTGATTGAACTAAAAGATAAAGGGATTGACCTTGCAACGGCTCTGGAGCTTACAGATAAACGAAGCGTTGCAGCGTTTGAAACATTCCTGAACGGATCTGATTCACTTGTTGAATTGCGTGATTCGATTACAGGAGTATCTGGCGAACTTGATGAAATGTCAGCGAAAAAACTTGACACGATTTCGGGAGCAACTGATTTATTGAAATCTGCTTGGGAAGGTCTAGTATTGGAATGGAATGAAGGCGCTGGAGCTGGTGAGGCTTTGAAAAAAGCTATTGTATTTTTATCAAAAAATCTAAAAACTATATTGAAAGTAATGGGTACGGGTATAAAAATATTCGTAGCCTTAAAAATAGCGTCTAAATTGTACCGACTTGAAACGGATAAGCTTGGGAAATCTATAGCGGTCGGATTGATACCGCGATTTAAAACAATGATAACAGGATTATTTGCCAGTGCAAAAGCATTCAAATTCAGTTCTATTTCGGTTAAGGGTTTCGGAACAGCATTGAAAAGTATTCCATTCACTCAAATATTAACTTTTTTTGCTATTGTAGTTCCATTGGTTTGGGATTGGGTAGGTGCGTTATTTGCAGCAAAAGAAGAAGTGGACCACTTATCAGCGTCCGAAGAAGTTCTTCAAGAGGTTAGCCAAAAAACAAGCGTTCGATTAGTTGAAGAACAAGCGGGGTTAAAAGCTGTTTTTCTTGCGTTAAAAAATACAACAAACGGAACAGATGAAAGGCAAGAAGCACTTGACCGAGTAAATGAAAAGTACGGTACAACATTAAAAAACCTTAGTGATGAAGCTGCTTTTGTTACTCAAATAGATTTGGCTTACAGAAGTTTACTGGAAACATTAAAAGATAAAATTAGACTAGAAGTAGTTCAAGAGAAGTTGACAGAATTATTGAAGAAGCAATTAATCGCTGAAGATGAACTTTTAAGACAGCAAGACGATTTGATCAAAAAAAGGCTAGATGCAGGAATAACTGAAAAACTTATTCAAGTTAGCGCGCTTGGTGAGCCATTGAAATTCGAAACTGTTCTAGTTGATAAGGAAGGGAATATTATCGATGATGATTCTTTCTTGTTAACTCAATTAGGTATTGATGTGGCTGGTACTGAAATAGATTTTATTCAGCAAAAAATTGATGCCCTACTATCTAAAAATGAAGGCGCTCTTGATGCTATATTGGGCGGTGATGTGACTGCTGGTGGAGTAGGTGGCGGTGGTGGAGTCAGTAAAGCTATCGACGAAGAACAAATTAAACTTGATAAACTAAACGCATTAAGAAAGCGGAATGAATTAATATTATTAGAGGGTGAGAAAAAACTAATTCAAAGAGGCGTTGATAAAGAACAGCGTGATTTCATCCTGTCTCAAAAACGTATCGAATTGATGCGAAAAGAATCTGAATTGATTGTTGAATTAGATTTTAGAGATAAAGGAATCTTGATTAAGCAAGAAAACGCATATTTTAAATTTATTGAGGCAAATCAAATAAAGAGAGTTGACGTACATAAGGATGCTAATGATGATATTGAAGAGGATGCGAAATTAATGTTTAAGGAATTAGAAAAACAACCGCCTAAGTTCTTAGATATTTTGGGCGAAGCTTTTAACACTTTACGTGATGAAATAGCAGAAACGGCACGACTACTTGCAAAACTTGGAGAAAATAGACTTGTTCAATTAGATGCACAACACGACGCCGAACAAAGAAATTTCGACGAATCCAAATCAAGGGAGCAAGAATTGAAGGATTTAGCAAAAGAGAAGGGCCTTGACGCTTCCGAATCAATCAGGGTTGAACGGGAAAATCAAAAAGCAGCACTTGAAGCGCAACGTAAAATTGCAGAAGAAAAAGCAAAAACAACGGCATTGCTTGCACTTGTAACCGCATGGGCCGCACAAGTTCAATCAGGCCAAGGAAATCCAGTCGCTAATGTAAAGGCTAGTTTTAACGACTTAAAAGGGTTCGTTGAGGGTTCTTACTATACTGGAACAGAACACACGCTGGCCGACGCGCTAGGCGGTACTGGAACGCGTGACGGTCATATCATTCGAGCTGACGATAATGAAGCAATATTCACTGGACAACAAACGTCCGATCTTGGTATTCATAAAGGCGGAAATTCCACTCAGGATATTGTGAACATGTACAAGGGCGGCATATTAGGCGCTTCGGTTCGTGGTGGAATGGGTGTTGATGTTAAAACAATGCCAACGCAAAACAACAAAGAATTGATTCGAGAGGTTAAAAAACTGGTTTCAAACACGAATCCAGCGAACCAAAAAAGCGACGGGACAACGTTCAATGTTTTAACTGGAATGTTAGAAAAACAACGAAGAAACGGCGGAAAAATAAGGTATCAAACAAGAAACTAATGAGCCAAAAACATTTATACGGTCAATCATACGACGAAATGAACCCACCAGTTGAATGGGAAACGACGGGAATTCAGGCCACAATTAACGACGACGCTTTTGAGGCTTCAATTAATACTGATGAATTTACTTTCGTTGGTGAAGTTGCGGAGTTTATTCAAAATACTTGGATTCCACAATTCGGAGTTTTTAACGGCGTACCATATCGACAAACAATGACTTCCGAAATTCCTCCTTACAATACGGTTACTGTTTTTGACGGTTTCATTAATATTTCAGAACGTGAAATCTTGTCCGAATCTGGACCTATTATGTTTCGTGCTCCAATTGTTGATTTAACGGACAATGTGACGGTTTTTGATAGATTGTCGGTAATTAGTCAAGGGTTACTTGTAAAACAGGGATTTATAACAAATGCCGACGCGATTGATATTCCAACGATTAGAGAATCAAAAAAGAATATAGCGGAACGAACTTTAATACTGGGATCTTTGGGATATGACGCGGTCACTTTAATGATTGGGGCCGTTCAAAATATGCTTTCCGCTATTTCGGACATTGTTGGAATTTCCGCACCCGTTGGAATTGTTGAATTGGGGCTTTTATTTGTCAATGTAGCGATTGAAATTGATTTACTTCTTGATAGGTTTTTTAAACATTTTGATTTATTATTCCCACCAATATCGTATTACAAAGGAATGAACTTGAAAACGGTTATTGAAAAGGCTTTCGAGTCACAAGGAATGACGGTTGAATTTGGGGATATTTTGGACACGCTTGAAAACATTTTTTTAATGCCGTCCCAAGATGAAAACAACGGATTCCCTGGAATGGGGTTCCCAGGTATTGGGATATTAAACACCCGTGACGATGGATATTTGATAGGCGAATTAATTCAAACGGTTCAAAAAGAGTTCAACACCCGTCGAGACATTCGCGGAACGGTTGCACATATAAAGACGCGAAGTGATCCTTTTTGGAGTGATTCACCGTCATTTCAACCAGATAATGTTAAAATTGAAACAAGTTTACAGTATCAAAACGGAACTAAAAAAGAAGACGTTTCACGAGTTAAAGCGGTTTGGTTTATGTCGTATCAATACGATCCAACAGATACTCACACGCTTACGGATAACTTAATGGATTCTTATGAAATTCACAGGCAACTAATAAATGAACTGAATCCAAGAATGAATACATTGAAGGGAATCGACGATATTCAAATCCCGTACGCGATAGGGGTCCGAAAGTCTCCTTTTGATAATTTGTGGGATTTATTTTCAAACATTTCTGGAGAGTTTGATTTGTGGCTTTCATTTTTTCAAGATAAAATTGACGTTTATTCGTCTGAACTGGCCACAGCTGGAATTGATGTTTCCACAATCTTGGACGTATTGCCGTTTTCTTCTGTAATAGGCAACCGCGAAGGAGTGTTGAAAATAGACGACAATGCTTTTGGTATTCCTAAAATGATCTATATGACCGAAACGCCAAACGGGTTAAGGATTCCAGAGAACCATAAGGACAAAATAGGGGCAAAAGCGTTATATAATGACTGGTACAAATCGGACAGTCCAGCCGATGTGAATGATTTTAAAGGTCAATACGTTTTATTAAAAGGTTGGCGAATTCCTTTCGGTGTGAATAGTTTTTTACAAACAAAAACCAATCCATATTTTGAATTAGATTCAATTAATACTAAATTTACAACAATTGATTTTGTTGAGGAGCAAAAAGTTGCAACGACTGACGCCGAACAACAAAAGCCATTTGATACGAATATCACTGAAATTGAAATATGACCGACAACAGTAAGTTAAGAAAAGCAAGTGAACAATTGCACATTGAAATGGAACGGTTGTCAAATGTAAAAATAGACTCCAAACCAATGGACGAAAAAGAGCGCGTTCAAATGCGTGAAATACTTTCAGGTATGAATAAATACATTCAATCAGGCGATAAAACTGGGCTGCAAAAATTTTTAATACATACGAAAAATGAACTCCGTACTACCATTAAATAGGCGTTTTTTATGCCAACATCGAAACGGTGACGATTTTTTGACGAATCCGACAACCGATTTTGTAACGTATTTACAAGCTGACACGGTTGAAAATATCAAATTGATTGCTCAATATGAAGTTTCAACAATCACTGAAGCGTCGTCACTTGCTCAAATCACGGCTTTAGTTGTTGGATCACAAGTAAAACTTACACACCCGTTTAATTCATGGAATACTGAAGGAATGGTTGTCGGTAATTCAATTCGAGTTGAAGCAAATTCAAACACCATAACCGAAACAATTGAAAATATTGTCGGTCAAGATATGTATATTTCAGATTCTGGATTTTTATCAACTCTCAGCGTGATTGATGGAAATTCAAGGTCCGATTATGTTGTGAAAGTTTTAACCGTTCCGACTTCATTAATATTAAAATTCGGTATAATTCCGCAAACAACAAGCGCGGTCAATTATGATTCACTTCTTGACGGTCAAGAACAAGCTTATTCAGTTAATGGGATTGGAGCCACCACGACTTTGGATTATCTTTCAACTCCTTCAAGTAACTTGGGAAGCGTTACGGCTAAATTTGACAGTACTGGTCCAGACGGCTATAAGCATACTTTCACAATTGAGCACGTTTTTAGGATTCCGCATTTTGTGGCGCAATGGCTTACAGCTTATGACACTGGAAATGTACCGTTTAATTTTATCGGTTCAGCTTCTTATAAATATGTATCACAGTTGAATTTCGGCGTGAATATTACAAATCCAAATGATGGGAAAATATTCAACGATTCATTTCAACTTAGTTCAATAGGCTTTAGGGGTCAGAACTTTAACGGTTCGGCCTCTGTCTATTCGCTAGAAACAACCGCGTCTTATACGATTGGAATACTATCAACGACTAATCCAGAGGTTACAGCGTCGAACGTTGTTTCTTGTCAGATAAAAAAGAACAACGGAAATTTCACGGCTGGAGTTAAAGGTTTTTTATACCATTCAAGGGCTACAGATGCAAATGATTATTCATTTAATAATAATACATACGACACTAATTTTGTTTTTGAGCAGATTTTCAATGTTGACGGCGGACCACCTAAAACAAATCTGGGCGGAATAATTTCAAACATGACTTGTACTATTAACGGTGTTGACGCTTCAATTTTGGACATTGCTTTTACACTCAGTTATCCAGTTGCTAAACAAGGCATTATTGATGCTGGCGACGTATTATTATTACAGTTTGGAATTGAAGACGGCGCACTTTCGGCGACTCTTTCAGATCGTACCATTATACAACTAAATGAAGGAACGTCAAACTGGACAAAAAACAGCGATATAGCTGGGATTTTTACAAATAATCAACTTGACATTACTGAAGTGGGTTCAGTCACTTCAAAATCAAATGCCGCAACTTGGGTAAATCAAGCCTATGAAGTTGAATTTAATTTCGACATGTTAAAAATTGCGGATTCCGACGATTGCAAATTGAAAAAATTATCACTTGCAGTCATGGCCCGTAATACTTCAAATGGTGAATTTTTCTATAATCAAATATATGATATTCCTTTATTTATAAATAAAGTCACCGTTGTCGATGTAGATGGTACAGGATATCAAGCTTTCAATATTGATACAACGCGGTTTTTATCTGTTCCTTCAGGTGATTCGCTTCGTGAAGTTCAATTGACTTCGGTCATTCCTGGAGTATTTTCAGCGACTCAAAATTTTTCTGGAAAAGTTGGATTAATTTTCAATTGGCAACAATGGATTGAAAACGCTGAAGTTAATAATGTATTTTATGACGGCGCTTTACCTGATGAATTTTTCGGACTAAACAGAAGGGTTTCGAATTATAACAGCGTAAACGGTTACGATCTTTTTATTGCAATTATCGCAACGGGAGAAAAAACAGGAATTAATACAGATTATGCGCTCCTATCTGATAAAGGGGCGGTAAACGATTTCGACGACGATGCAACGGGGCAAGGCTGGGTTGCTACAAATACAATTTTAGACAATCAAAGCCAACTTTCTACAGATATTTACGATCAAAAAATGACCATTGTACGAACCTTTGACATGCCAACGGCTGGAGCTTTGGATATTTCGAAATTAATGGGGACGATTGTAATTGAAGAAACTGGAAACACGGGACGACATTGGAGGCTTCACACGGTTTTAGATTATTCGGAACCAGACAATCCACTTGAGCCAGAAATTGGCGAAACGGGCGTGAAAATTACCCAAGACATTCCAGGAAATAAAATCATTTTAACTTGTTTACTCGATGGAAACATGATTGATTTGACAAAGAATCACAATATTTATGCACACTTAAATAATAATATATGATTTTCTTAGGTCAAACAGTCACAAGCCTTGACGGTATAGCGCGATTTGCAACGAAACAAACTGAAATCCCAGGGTTGAAACTTTCTGAATTAGGGCTTCCAGATGATTTTTGTACGGCGGTCACTCAATGCGTCCCTTGTTTGAAAGTTTTTACTGATGAAATAGGATCGGATTTTTATAAAAACGATTTGTTTTCTATGTTCCTGAATATTGGAAGTTCTGGGACTGTATTTTATAGATTGATTAAAATCGCCGATTGTGGTGAAGAAACTGTGACCAATGTAATTGATGGAACTTATGGAACGCTCACAGATGGATCGTCAGCGACTCCGAAATTCGTCGAATATACTTGGGACTTCTTTAAGATTTGGACGCTACAAGGGTACGGAAAATACAGAATGGAAATTCAACAGGAAAACACAACGGGCCGACTAACACAAGCGATTCTTTCACCCGTTTTTTGTCTGGCTAAATATTCAGCAAAAGCCGCAAATAGAACAATTAGAATTGAATCGGAACAATCTGGGAAAATTCAAAACGGTAATAATTACGGAACACATATTTCATTTCAACAAATTAGGTTGCCAGGTGCTTTGAAATTTAGCGGAAACCCTTCAGAGAATGACGCTGAACAATTGAATAATGATTCACGTTCTTTGATACAAATCAAGGACCAATTGAGCCCAGAATATTCGTTGACGTTGGATCTGGTTTCAGCGCCTCAATTAATGAATACAATGTTCGATTACTTATTTTCAAACAAAGTGAATGTTTCTGATTATAACGTTTATAATTTCGTGGTTGATCCCAGAGATTTACAAGCTAAATTCTTTAGATCATTACCATTGAAACGAACTGACACTGATTTCAGCGCATCAAGTAAAACGGTTCGAAGATCGTTCACGTTTACAATGGAGTATTTTAATAAAAACGTGTTTAAAATAAACAATTAGAGCGATGAGTAATCAAATTCAAAGGGAAACCATACAAAAAATAGTTACAGAATCGGTTGGACATAACGATGTAAGTGATACAGTTGCAACAGGAAGTTTCGTTTCTGATCCGATCATTATGCCAATTGGAAAACGCTGGTCCTTAAATGTGTATATTACAGGCTTGTTAGTTACTGGGAATAATCCAGCTTTTACAATATTTCAAAGCAATTCAGCAACGGGATCAGGAAACGCACCTTTATTGAGGGGCGCGGATATAGAGATAGACGATAAAGTTTTAGCATATAAAAGCGATTTCAAGGGGCAATATATGATTATTGAATATTTTGCAAAAGGAACAACGGCTGGAACAATGTTTTTTGAATTATTTATAGAACAATAAAAAATGGATAGAAGTATAAATTTAGACGAATCGGAAGCCGCCGTCGGGGGTGTCACCTCTGTTAATGG
>SPKZ01023154.1_pt1 | contig 11878 bp, 13 predicted proteins | sample 2456571 | NCBI WGS metagenome assembly SPKZ01 (sample SAMN11192286, study PRJNA482655) | marine metagenome | biome: ENVO:00000447; feature: ENVO:00000244|ENVO:00000211|ENVO:00000569|ENVO:00002023; material: ENVO:00002151; isolation source: ocean water from marine abyssalpelagic zone ...
TTTCCAATTAACACGACTAATACCAAGAGCTGTCCAATCAATCTGATACGTTACATTCTCAAGGCAAATTGTTATACTGTCATCATTGTCATAAGCAGTAGAATAACGCCAGAGAGGAGTATCGTAAATAACATTATCATTAAACAGATTAGTTATATTTGGTACTAAAGCACTTGTATATTTATTAATATCAAGTTGATTCTCAATAATAACGTTAGGCATATAAGACAGCTGATTCACAATAGCTTCCATGAAATCATTCTCATTACTCTGTTCAATTGGAATTTTGATGATAGTACCATTTGGCTTATTACAATTCTCAGTTACCATAAGAATGTTACCCTGAGGAATACCTCTTTCATCCTTAACCATCATACACTGATACTCAGTGTTATCATAGACGGTTGTGATAAAGAAGTTATCGCTGTAAGCTAGTGCACTCTTAGCACCAATACCAAAGCCACCAATCTCATCATCAGTGCCTTCTTTAGTTGTACTCAGATAGTTGAAGAAGATATTCTCAAGTCTCTTCATACTTAATCCTATACCAAAGTCTTTGACATAGAAGTAACGTTGGGCTGATTTGTTGTCAATCCCCACTACAATAGGTGAGTCTTTCCCACTAGATTGTAAATTTGATTTCAGTTGTAGAAACTCTACCTCTGTCATCTCTAATTCTGGATCATTAACCCAGGGATAATTTGCCTGGATATAGTTCCAGTCTTGAGTAAGGAAATTGTATCCCTCATTGTTTGCATCTAGTGCATTACAGGTATACTCTCTCACTATAGAAGCGATTGGATTCTTATAGATATTACTCAAGATACCATACAGCTTTGCCAGTTTTCGTTTGTCTACTGACGACTGTATGGTATGGAAAGAATCACCTTCCACAGTGTTTTTTGTTTGCTCTCTAAATTTCATTTTCTATTAAGTAATTCAGCATTTCTACTGCGTTGTCAATTGAATACTTTACAATAAAATCCGTGTAATCTTTAGCTTTCATATCACTTGGGATTACTATGTTAGGGATTTCGAAAGTTTCTGAAAGTTTCATTGCATATTCTTGACCATAATTACGATCACTATCATAATCATTATCATAGAATAGCCAGATTCTCTTAAACCTACTTTTTAACTCATCTACTACATGGTTCTTTGGAATTGTACCTTCAGCTTGTAATGCTGTTGCTGGTATTCCTGCAGTTGCCATTATACTAACAGCGTCTTTACGACTCTTAGTAATTATGAGCTTGTCATTTGTCTTGGGTAACCTACTCCATAGCTCCCAAACAGAGCTATTATTGTTACTCATCCATTTACGTTGTTTAGTATTGAAAGGTTGATAGATCTTATAAGTAATCTCTCCATCCTTTCTCTCTACATAAACGTATGCAAACCTATCAGCTAATACTGCATTGCCATTAAAGAAGTAGTATTTGATTGGGTATATATCTGCGAACTTTAACCATTTCTCGTTAAGTCCCCACTTACCCCAGAAGTTCAAATCGTGTGGTTCCCAACTACGTAAAGTAACATCTAACTTTACGTTTCTGGCTCTTTTCTTTGCCACCTTGATTTGTCCTCCTATGAATGTAGGCGAGGTGAATAGAATGTCATCATCTATCTTGTATCCTTCAACTCCAAAGTCGTGTAATATTCTCATACACGCTTTAGTATTGTCTCTGTAATTAAAATACAATCTGACAAAATCTACAACATCTCCTGTCCAACCATACCTGTGTTCCTTGAATAAATATTTCAGCTTTCTGTAACTCCAGAATACACTAAATGATGGTCTAGTGTCTGGATCACCCAATGGGCTCAGAATAGAAGTATTGAACTCTAGGTTAGGTATGTAATAGGAGTATATTCTCTCCTCATCTAGTTCCTTAAATACATCTTTGTAGTTAGGAATAGGTACTGCCTCATTAGCTTTAAATCCATCCATAATAAAAGAGGGGAAAGATAATCCTCTCCCCTCCTAAAACAAAATAATATGGAAAAATTAACCTCCGAATTGGCTCATCATGTCATCGTTAAACATGTCACCAGTATCGTTAGCCAATGCTGCTTGCTGAGTTGGTACAGCGTCAGGAGCATACTCACGCAATGCGTAATCTTGAGGTCCAAAATCTGTGTTTGGATAAGCTCCATTACTCTTAGCCTGATTTACCTCATCTCTAAGGTAATCAAACTTGCGACCATTCTTAGCCCAAGCTCTCAGAGTACCTCTGTTGTAGACATCTTGATACATGTTTCCATTATCAACTGTCTTAACTCCTAGAAGTAATCCAATTTTGTTAGGTGAAGAAGTCACAATTGCTTTAAGAGCTGCGAAGTTACCACTAAACATGGCATTCCAGTCTTCTACGCTAAATTGTGACATTGCATACTCTGGCTTCTCAGCTTTGGCAAGACTTGGTAAGTTCAATAGATTTCGAAGCATTCCAATTAGGTTCTCTTCTCCATTGAAAGCTGGTCTTGCACCTTGTCCTTCAAATACATAAGTACCTTTAGCACCTACGATTTCATAGTTACCACTCTCTGCTTTAGTAGCATCAGGTTGTAACCATGCTGTTTTACCAAACACGTTGATGTGTTGGGTTTTACTACCGTCGTTAGTCAAACGTGGCTCCTTAGTCACGAAGTAAGTCAACTTGGTTTTGATGTGAGGCTCTCCCTCTTCTGGTTCATTGTCGATATAGAATACCAACTTAACCTGAGCTTTACCTTGATCATTCTGAAGCACATAAGTGTCTTCTTTAGCACCATCACCATAGATGGCTTTCAACTCTTCGTGAGTTGGGCATACGTGTGTTACACGAAAGTTTTCTACACCAGTGTATTGTTTGTTTACAAACCCTTCACCAGCTTCTTGTCCTTGTCCAAAACTTGACATTTTTCTCTCTATTTAATGGGTTAATATTCCTTAATTTGCGAATTGACCTTGTACGTCATTAGCTACTGCATCACTAGTAGCCTCAGCAATTGGATCAAAACTTCCGAATGCTTGTGCACCATCACCTGTAGCAGCAAAAGCTGGCTCAGGTGTATCAGCATCTACATTAGTTGCATCTACATCAGCTACAGCTTCTACCTCTGTATTAGCAGGTGCATTCATCAGGCTGAATGAGAAGTTCACAACTCCGTTAGAGTCAGCTTCAGCAGTCAACTCAAAGTTGTGCTCTACATCGTTAGTCAACCCATTGGTGCTAGTGATGTAATCGAAAGTTTTCTTGTGTGAGATGGTTCCAGCCTTAGTGACTTTGATTCCATACTCGTTTGGTACATTCGCTTGGTCAGCGTTAAGTACTCTTGGGGTTTCTCCAGTAGGAAAGCTGAAAGCTACCATTGGGTTAGTTTCAGGAAGTCCTAGAGTCTCGATAGCCTTTCTGTTGAAAGAGATCTTACGAGAGGTTCCTTTTCCTCCTGCTTCACACAACGTCATCACAGCTGTGTTAGGAAATTGTTCAACTTTTGTAGTTGTTCTTCTTTGATTTGGTACTCCAAATTCCATGATTAAATAATTTAAACGTTTAAAATATAGTTTTAGGCTCTTGCAAATGCGGGCAGCCCTTCTTCCCTGTCCCCTTTCTCAACTAGGGCACATTCTGTTAATACGATAATCTTAGCAACACTGACAGCATTTTTAAGTGCTGATATGGTTACTTTAGCTGGATCTAGGATACCAGCTTCTCTGAGGTCACATTTCTTTCCTGTTACGAAGTTGTAACCAACATTAGGGTTTTCATTAGCTTCAATACTTTTCACGAGTTTGATAATATCAGGCTGTTCAAAACCAGAATTGATAGCAATCTGAATAAATGGAGACTGTATAGCTGTTACTAGTACAGTTTCCCTCACATTCTTTTTCATCCACAATGCAATACGTAACAATGCAATTCCACCGCCAGGTAGAGTTCCATTATCTAAAGCTGACTTAACTGCCTCTGTTGCATCATCAATTCTGTCCTTCTTCTCCTTCATCTCAATCTCACTCATAGCACCCACATAGATAGTAGCTACACCAGTAGTGATACGTGCAATCCTTCCATCAATTCTCTCAACTTTCTGCTTATCACCTGTATCTTTTGCTTCTAATTTAGCAATCTCAAGTGTTTTCACATACTCTTGAATCTTATGTGCATTACCCATCCCATTAAGTAACATAGTTACTTTATCTGAGATGATTGCATTCTCACATACTCCTAAATACTTACGCTCAACTCGATTAAGAAGTTCTTTAGTGAATATCTGAGTACCTAATTGTACACACATATCCTGTAGAGCCTCTCTTCTTTTGAGCTTGTAATATGGAGCTTTAACCATACAAGGATTCACTCCTTTACCTTTAAGCATTAGAGCTTGTAAGATAGTTGGCTTCTCAAATTCATCTGCAATGATAATAGTATCATCAAGAGTACCTAATCTTTCTGCTATCAATCTGAATGTAGCTAGGTCAACTGTACCCTCATAGATTAATACTCTAGCATTGTCTCTGATGTATTTCTTAGAATCCTGATCTGTCACAAAATAAGGAGATTGGTAACCTCTGTCAAACTGCATACCTTTAATGGTCTTACAATACGTCTGATCATTAATAGATTCAGCTACAAGAACCTTACCACCCGTAGATACTTCTTCGTATGCTTGTCTGATTATTTTACCAATCTCCTTGTCATTATTGGCAGATATAGTTGCTATTGCTTCAATGGTATCTAAATCTCCATTGACATTTACTGATTGTGATTCTAGCAGTGCTACTACTTCCTTCAAGTCTTCTTCCATCTGTCTAACTAGTATTTGAGGATTCATACCATCTTCAATGGCTTGCATCCCTTGTTGCACTAATATCTGAGCAAGAAGTGTGGCTGTAGTAGTTCCATCTCCAGCTAAATCAACAGTTCCAAGTGCAGCTTCACGTAACATATCTGCACCCATCTTCTGTAAATTACCAACAGGCTGTACCTGCTTGGCTACAGTAACACCATCCTTAGTGGCGTGTACCTTCCCATTGATTTTATCATAGTAAACTACGATTCTACCATTGGGTCCAAGTGTACAAATTACAGAGTTAGCTAATTCATCAATTCCTTGCTGTAAGCCTTTCTTGGCTTTGGAACCTAATACGCTTTGTCTGTCCATTAGTAATTCTGAATTGCTTGATAAACTGTGTGGAAGTTGTTGTCTATGTATCTCTCTTCAAATGCACCTTCAGGAGATCTACCACTATTGAAAGCAGTACCTCTTGTATCAAGCTTAAAGCTCAATGCATCACCATTCTGCGTCTTAGCAGCATAGAGACAATATTCAACAGACCCTTCGATATTCATTTTAGTAGCTAGATTACCAAGAGTCTTTAATCCTTGTCTGATTTGTCCATCTGTACCTTTATTTTCTTGTACGTGACCAATAATAAAAGCTACTGGATTATCAGCTAATGCACCTTTCTTCTTAATTCCCTCAATGTAAGCTGTAATGTCAGCATACGTCTTAGGAATAGGCATAAGGTAAGTTGGGTTATTCTTCGTCCCATACACCTCTCTGGCATTGAATTCTTCACCTTTCCAAATAACATTCTTGAAGGTAGGATTCTTTCTGTCTGCATTAAACCAGACATTAGTTCCAGGCTCTAGGTGTTTAATACCAAATGATTTCCCGTGCCCTTCATAACCAAGCACTAAGACAACTTCAAAACCATGTCTTTGTAAATCTTCTACCATAAAGGCATAGACATCTACTCCAAAGTCTTTCCATTTGTCTCTTGAAACCATTGTGTTTCTATTCAGAGTATCCATGTATTGATTATTCTGAATAGCATTCAATGTGTCAACGACAATTGTTTGAATTTTTTTACTCATCTTCTCTCTTAAATTAACATGTGAATATAGTGAATTTCAGCGAATTAGGCAAGAAATTTACTGTAAGAATAGCTCTCTGTTGAGTTAAAATTATCCTCTGCTGTAGCGTATACAAACATGTAAAAATCATCGTTTGATAACGCATTAACCATACAGTAAAATACTACCACATTCATGATTTTGTCCTCCCTATTAGCTTATCTGAAAGATTATACACTTTCGCCATTTCTGTGACATTATCTGAGAATGGTATTTCTTGAAACCTATTACTTGCTCCATCAAATAAAAGTGGTACATACTTGTTAGGTGTACCTAATCTATTTTTTAAAATTTTGACTGATCTGAATGTGTCTCTCATCTGACTAATATCATAACCATGATATTCTTCAAATCCAAATCTGTCTGGTGAGTAAAGTGAGATAACTACATAATCATCTCTCTGGATTTCTTTGTTATTAGCTAAACCATCTAATGTTGGTTCAGTCTTCTTAATAACACTAGCTCCAGTATTAGTGTAATGTTGTTTTTCACTACTTTGTTCCTGTTGCTGTACATTTACAACAGTCCACCCCCAATGCTTAGTAATCTGACCTCTACAATAGTGTGTACTCCACTTTGCCATACTCTGATGTTTGTTTAACTTAGAGTCTGATGCTTTATCATACTCTGGTGTGATCAAACTGATGTGGTCAGTAATTACAATAACATGCAAATTAGGGTCATTAGGTACATATTCTCGGTATATCTGATCTTTCTCAATCTTAGTCTTTCCATCAGCACCAGTTTTGGTAAACTCTACATCATCCCAGTAATGCTGTCCATTTTTTTCACTGAATGTACGACAATACTTGTAAAGTCCTGTTGGATTACTAACACTATCAACTACCTCAATATGATCCATAAAGAATTCAACGTCTTGCTCAACGTCTTCTATTAGAGCCATAATTTTATCATCAGCATATTCCTCTCTGTAACCTTTCAGTTGCAAAGGATCTACTCTGATATTATGTTTGTAAGCTAGTTGATTACAAATCAAACTATCAATGAATTCTTCTTCACTTTCCTCCAATGCGAAATAGAATATCTTTACCTTGATTTTAGTCTGATTGTATCTGATATAATTCAAAGGTGCTAGTACAAATAACATCTTTGTAAGCTGGGTTTTTCCTACTCCACTACCAGCTGTGATTTTGTACATAATACCTTTGATGATACCCGGAACAAACTTAGATAACTTAGGAAATGATTTGTAATATGGAATACAGAGTAATTCACCTTTATCCCTTAGCTCTTTAATGAGCTTTAGTTCTTCGATTCTCTCTCTAACTTTTCCCATTACCTGTAGTCATCTTTTAATCTGGCAATCTGGGTATCCTTGCTATCTAATAAATCAGCATATTCTTCCCATTTACCTTGATTAAGCCAAGTCTCAGCATTATTCATAAACTGAAACTTGCCATTTCTTCTTCTCCACTCCTTCTCTGCTTCAAGAACTTGAATAGCTCTTTTAGCTTTATCTGCGTTACCCTTGAAATGTTTATTCCATTTCTTACGTAATGCTCTACCTTTGATAGTATCATCATCCTTAGGTCTAAGGTATCTATCTCCAGTCTTGAGTGGGAATAGGTTGAACCATTTGAGAAAATAATCTTCATCCCCTTCAAATAACTTACGAGCCTTATCTCGTAATTCAACCTTTTTAGCTACTTTACCATCTTCTCCCATAAAAGAGTTGATTTTAAGCCAGCCTTTCAAAGCTAATTCATTAGCTTCTGTTAAAGGAACCCTTCCATACTGCTGTACATAATCTTTGTTTTCTCCACTTTTTTGAAAATAGAAGAATTGTAACATCATATACTGCCTAATAGTGAGCCCTTGCTTCTTGATAAGTTTCAAATCTAAAGTCATGCTCTATAAATCTTGATTCTAATTCCCAATCTTCGAATAACAAATTATAAAACTGAAGAATATCATTCTCAGTAATAACTGTATCGAATTCTTTTTTGATAAGCTCTACCATCTTACCAGGAGTATTCCTTTCGTGATGAAAATACTCACCCTCTATTAACGTAATCATTGTCTGTAACTCAATCATGATTGACACTAACAATATATTTATTAGGGAAACCCCTTAGTACTTTGGATAGCATCGCTGCATCCTTAGTCCCACGAAATACTACCACATGCATTTCTGGGAACTGTCCTCTAAACACTCTCCCCAACATTTGAATAAAGGATAGCTGTACATTGTCAAGTTGTATTATCAAGCCAGAATCAATATCAGTGAGATTGACTGCCTCTTTAAACATCTTAACCACAAACAAGTGGTCTATATCCTTTCTGTTGAAGTCATTACGTAACTCTTCATTAGCCTTGTCGCTATTTCCAGAGTGCACATAAATCTGTTGTTTCTTATCCCAATAGTAAGCGAGATCTTCAGCCATAGCCTTGTTAGGACTAAAACATATAAATCGCTTATTCTTGAAATAGTTGTCTAAAATGGATTTTGAGATCTCAAATTTCCTATCACTAAGATACTTCTTTCTCTCTAATCCAAGTCGTTTTAATTGAAGTTTGTACCAGTCTTTAGGTTCTTTTTCATGCTTGACTGCATAATACTGAATCTGTTTAGTCAACGCATTATATTCATCCTGTTCAAGTGGCTCCAGTTCTATGTTGTGCAAATATACCTTAGGTTCTGGTAATAATCCCATATCTATAGCCTCTGGTATACTAATATGATACTCAGTATAGGCTCCTAATAGTCCTCTCAGTAATGTTGCTTTCTCATAGTCTAGCGTAGCACTCAGTGCCACCACTAACGTATGTGGTTGAATAATTTTAGCCAAATGAAGTATTCTCTTTGGCGTTAATGCGTGAACCTCATCCAATACAATGAAGTCAACTGGATCTGTATGTTTGTGAAGAGATGCATATAAGAAGCTTTCACTGATGTCATTGATAAAGCCCATTCTGTGCTTATCAATATCATCCTTGAAGTTATTCAAATGTGCTTTCTCTTTACAAACTATATACCCTCTACGGCTAGGTAAAGCACCAGTATTCTCGTGCCAGTGCTTTATTATTTTTAACGAGCCTAGAGTTTTACCACACCCAGTAGCCCAAGTTAATAGAATCCTATTTGTCTTGTACAATAGTTTCACCCCTTCTAATTGAATCCCATTCTTCTTCTGAATAGAGGGTGCCATTGTATTCATACTTTAACTCTCGTATTAAATTGAGATCTAATATGTTATGTGCAGCTGCGTATTCATTCCACGCTATTGCAGCTTCTTCTTCTGTCTCAAAGACACCAAGAAATCTAGCTGTTGTATTAGCTCCACCATTAAAATTAGCTCTCCAAGGTTTCTTTAAAGGAGGATTTGAATTTAAATAACTCACTCCCTTGTACTTTGACGTTTTCATAGTTTGCTTGTCGAAGAGTTTGTGAACATAGCATATCTACAGCTGTGTTCCATTTGTTTCCTGTATGAGATTCCACCCAGTTGATATAAATTTCTGGGAAATGTTTCTGAATAATCTCATCTAACTCCGCCCATCTATCATGATTCTTAATCAGTTTTCCTTTGGAATTTCTCCATCCATTTTCTCTCCATCTTGCTATCCAGTTATTATAAGCCAGTTGGATAACCTGACTATCAGTGTACACGTACACTCTACACTCTGAGGGTTTAACTCCACTCCCCTTTACCCAATTCAATGCATTAATCACTCCTTGCAATTCCATCTGTTGGTTTGCACGCACATCTAGGTCAGAGTATAGTCTTGCAGATTCACAGAGAACCTTTTTGTCTTCGAGCACTATAAATCCTGCTACACCTTTCTTGGTCTTAGCTTTGAATGCTCCGTCTGTAAAAATCTGAATTACTCTCATATCATAAAATAAGTAATAAAGCCAGCAATTGCAATTAATACAATAGCTACAACAATAAAGCATCCTTTATTATTATCATTACTTCCAATTGCAGCAGTAGACAGTAATTCTCCAGCTATTTCAAATATAGCTTCTACAATTCCTCCCATTTGTTAAACATTAAAAAAGCCCCCGAAGGGGCTTTTTGTTAAACTTTGGCTTTCGCCTTAACTTTCGTCGTTTTAGCCTTAGACTTAGTGCGATTAAGCGTAAAGTCCTTGACTGGATCATAACGATTGGATCTGTACAGCGACAATAGAGGTGTATACACATCAAATGTATCCATATCCCTGAACCTAGTCAGGAATGTCTCAATTGCAGCTGGATTTGGTGGAACCATCATTACATTCTCAATACCTTGTAGGGTAGTGATTTCTGCAGATGTAGTATGAGCTACATCAATAATGATTACGAAAGGTTTGTATCCTAAAAGGTTCTGACAGTCTGCCATGAACACATTCATAGATTGAGCTACATTACCAGCATTATTGAACTCCCCATCAGAGATAAGTGTCCAAACTGGATACTGCATTAGCTCTTCCAACCTTTGTGGGTCACCATTTACCCATTGAGCAAAAGCTCTTGGGATTTCGTTAACCCTGGTTCTACCACCATTACTGTTCACATGGAAGAAATTCTGCATACGCTTCAAATTCTTCAAGAAGTGATCATTCTTGTTAATTAGTGGTTGAGGTGCAACTCTACGAGCCTGACTAGCCATTAAGCTATTAGGTCTAGTTTCCACCTTACTGATACCACTAACAAGATCAGCATTGGAAGCGAAGAAACCTAGCAGATTAGATGCTTCTTCACTTGGATTCTTCATCATACAGATAGTTGCAATGAATGCAGCCATCTCGAATGGGAAGAATAGATCCTTGTACCTACCCCAAGTCATTGAACCAGATCTATCAGCGATAACTAGGGTATTGTAAGGCAGGTTAATCTGGTCAAGGAATGGCTGAACTTTCAGCTTATCCACTTTCCCAGTGACAATATCCCCAAAGAGCTTATCAAAGCTAGTAGCACCAAGTGTTACTTTAGCTTCTTTCTTCAGCTCTTTTAGTTTCTCACTGACTTCTTCTTTGTCAACGATTCCAGCTTTAATAGCAGTTTCCAACTTACGTTGTTCTTCCTGCTTTTGTTCCTTGTAAGCTTCGAATTCTTTGAACCATTGTGCTTGTTCAGCCCATTTCAATGTTTTACCATCTTTCTCTACACTAAACATCACTCTGTTTCGAACTCTAAACCTAGCCTCTGCTGGTACAGAGTTTAACCAAGTTAGGAACTGATCCTTATCCATCTCTCTTACTGCACCAGTACTAAACAGTACTGATTCAGTATTCTCGATGTAAGGCTTACGCCAATTGTAGTAGCCAGAGAAGTTAGTATAACTTTCCTTCTCTTCGTATCCCAGCTTAGCAATGTCACTAACTTTCTTCAGTAATTTAGCCTGACGAGCCATTACAACTTTAGTCTCAGGAAGCATCTGCTTCTTCCCTGGTCTTTTACTGAAGCGTGGTCTGCTAAGAAACTTAGCAACACACATCTTTTGGAACTCTGATCCAAATAAGATAACCTTTGCACAATAGCTAGCTACCTCATCAATACCAAAGACATCAACCATGTTGATAGCTCTGACAAATTGTGAAGTTCCCTTCTTGGTAACTACTCTATTAGCCAGAATGTTATCCACTGTAGTGTACTCCACAATCAGGTGAATCAATCGTTGGATATCATCTCTGTTGGAATACTTGCTTACGATAAATGGAATAACAGTGTCTCTAAAGAGTTCACGCTGTGAATTACCACCTTTGTCTATCCCTTTCTTATCGAAGACATTGTGCTGTCTAGCAGCTACATCTCCAATAGAGAATAGGACACACATTAGCATCGCACGTTCCAATTCATCACTACATTCCTTCCAAGCTGCCTCAAGCTTAGATGTAGTGACTCCTGTTCCTTTAGAACCTTGCTGGAATATTGCCAACGTGTGGTTCTTTCCGTAGAATGGATTCTCATTCTGTTTGTTAAATTCTACTTTGATCATAATTTGTAAGTAAAAAGGTTAATAAAAAAA
>SPKZ01003474.1_pt1 | contig 11874 bp, 9 predicted proteins | sample 2456571 | NCBI WGS metagenome assembly SPKZ01 (sample SAMN11192286, study PRJNA482655) | marine metagenome | biome: ENVO:00000447; feature: ENVO:00000244|ENVO:00000211|ENVO:00000569|ENVO:00002023; material: ENVO:00002151; isolation source: ocean water from marine abyssalpelagic zone ...
GTAACGGAGCGTTCCGCTATTATCATCCGAAGTTGCGCCGCCGAAGAGTGCAACAGGCTCAACACCTTCTATACGGTTCTCACAGCCAACCGACTGAGCCGCAACGGTCGTGTTACAATCATTGATCGGAGCGCGGCCGAGGATCACAACACCGCCCCACTCACCGATCGCATTGTCTGGATCGACTTGCGAATTGGTCAGATCATCTTCTGAGGTAAAGACGATTGGGTTCGAAGCCGTTCCATTCGCAAAGATTTGCGAGCCACGGTTGACGACAAGATAGTCATCACCGCTCTCACCGAAGATCGTCACACCAGACTCAATCGTGAGTGTTCCAGTCTCACTGCCGCTTCCATCGCCGCCTGCGTCCACACCAACATCAACACGTCCGTCGAGCTGGTAGATATTGCCGCGCGTCAGGCGCAGGTCGCTCGTGATAACGCCGCTGACCTGACACACTTTGGTATCATTGATTTCGACGCCAACATCGGTCGTTCCGGTTGGGCAAGTTGGGTCTGAGAAGAGTGCGAACGTCCAGCCGGCTGCCCAGTTGTTTGTTTCTGTGTCTTCGGGGGCGAAAGCACCGATATAGGTTGTGTCTTCGAAGAACGAGTCGACGCTGGACGCAGCGAATGGCGTAACGCCGGTTTCATTCGCGCCTGGGAGGACACCTGCGAGAGAATTTGGCGACTCTACATTGTTTGCATCAGCTGCGAGTGCGAGCGGCGCAACGGTTGTACCATTTGCGGTTGAGTTCGCCGCTGAAAGCGCTGAGCAATCGAACAGGACAGAGTTGAAGCTTGGGTCTTCAGCTGCCTCGAAAGTCGCATTGTCGTTACCAGCATCTTGCCAGCGGAAGCACTCAGCTTCGTCGACGACAACGCCGTTTATGTACTGACCAACCGTTCCTTCATTGAGACGCAATGCGTTCCCGCGTTCAAATCCGATCGCGGTGAAGTTTGCGATATTGTAGTTAGAGCGTTCGGCCAGTGGAACACCGGGGCCCGTTGTAGAAGAGGCCTCAAACAGGTTGTCGCCGCTGCTCGGGCGCTGACGGATCACGGCGTATTGAATATTGCCCTGATAGCCTGTGTCAGTGTCAACAGAATCATCATCGTTACCGGTCAGAACGAGGTATTTTACGTTGACGGTACCGCCAAAGAACTCGACGCCGTCGTCCGAGTTGTTGTGAACTTGCACAAACTCAACTTCAGTCGCGTTACCAACACCACCGAATGAAATGCCGTTCAGTTCGTCGCCAGAGGCGAGCGGGTTGCCTGCAAAGCGAACCTGCAAGTAGTTCAGGATACCGCTATTGTCGTCTGGAGTTGCGCCGCCGAAGAGTGCGACTGGCTCGACACCCTCAATCCGGTTTTCACAGTCGACAGACTGAGCTGCAACAGTGGTGTTACAATCGTTGATCGGTGCGCGCCCGAGGATGACCAGGCCGCCCCACTCACCAATTGCATCGCCGCCATCATCGTTCGAAGCGTCTGAATCGTTTTGGCGATCCAGGTCTTCGTCACTGGTCATGATAATCGGCGCTGCTGCTGTTCCGTCGGCGACTAGGCGCGACCCTCGATTAACAACCAGATAGTCGTCGCCGCTGTTTCCGAAAACGGTCACACCCGGTTCAATTGTCAGCACTGCAGGGTCACCGCTTGAGCCGTCACCACCGACGTCTTGACCGACGTCAACACGGCCATCGAGACGGAACGCGGTGCCTTCTACAAATGGAAGCGTGAGATCTGAGAGAATTGTTCCAGAAACCACACAGGTGGTTAGACTGCCGGTTTGCGCCGTGTCTTGTGTGAAGCCAGAAGGACAATCAACGGTCGTACCACCGCCGCCGGTGCCGCCGCCACCAGTGCTTGGGGGTGTTGTAGGTGTGACTGTGCCAGGCGATGCGATATCGCTGCCTTGAGAACAAGCGGCCATCATGCCGAGTGCGATGGCGCTAACTGTCATAGGAAGCTTCATAGTGTTTTTCCCTGAAAACGGTTTCAATGAACAACGGAATCGGACGCGAGTCTCCGCGTCTTCCAGGGGACCGATTATGTGTTTCCGATGACGCTTTTTTTGCGTTTATATTACGCTTCTGCGACACTCACCGTCATCGAATTGTCGTATAAATTACTGGTATGTAATGTTTTTATCCGGCTTCGGACATTTCAGAAAACACCAAGTCACGCGTCTATTTGCGGTGAAACCCCGAAGACTATGGATTTGTCCATTTTTGAATAATCAGCATCCGGATTATCCAAGCAGCATCATTTCGATACCACACCAAACGACCCAAATCCCGAGCGCTAGGCTTGGCCCAAATGGAATTGCGATCCGGTCGGACGTCGAACGTGTTATTTGTGACACAGCTATCGCCGCTATGATTCCCACACTCGATGCGATGAGCAGAAGAATCGGTATTCCAGAAATCCCAACCCATGCCCCTCCAGCGGCGAGGAGTTTAGCATCGCCAAGGCCTATGCCTTCATATCCGCGTCGGACGCGCCAATAATACGCAAGCCACGCGATCATCGCGTAACCCAGAATTGCGCCAGCGAGGGAAAACATCCAGTCGCCGGTCCAAACGGAGAAAGCGAGACCAAGCGCAGTCAACGGCAGTGTGAGGATGTCGAGCAGCAAGCCCGTCCGTAAGTCGATGTAACTCAATGCCAGCAGAGCAACGGCCAGCACCGCGCTTGCGATCATAAATGGAAAGCTTGAATGAACGTGCTGCCCAAGAAGTAAGAAGGCGCCCGCATAGGCCATTGCGAGCCCTACCAGAATTATAAGCGCTGATCGCGCTGGTATCGCGACATCCGGAAACTCATCCGGCCCTTCAGCCATATCGAAACCCTTTGGCGACGACGAAGAGCTCGGGTGAACCCGCGCGGCTTGCTGGTGGCTTGATGTGCTTCACAGATTTAAACAAGTGCTTCAATCGCGCCATCATTTCCGGTGTCGCGCCGCCTTGAAAGACTTTGGAGCAGAAGGCGCCGCCGCGAACCAAGTTCTCTTCCGTGAAGGCTAAAGCCATGTCAGCCAAAGCAGCCGTGCGCAAACTATCTGTTTGTTTATGCCCGGTCGTATTCGCCGCCATATCAGAAAGGATCAAATCAGGAGCTCCCGTGAGCCCCTTCATCATCTCGGCGATATCGTTTGACTCGTTGACGTCGCCTTGCACGATGTGAGCGCCAGACACGGGTTCGACCTCGAGCAAATCAATCCCGACAACCTCTTTTACACCGCGGCGAACACAGACTTGTAGCCAACCGCCCGGCGCACAGCCAAGATCGACGACACGCATACCCGGGCGCAACAGTTTTACCTGCTCGTCTAATTCCAAAAGCTTGTAAGCGGCGCGTGCGCGAAAACCTTCAGAGTGCGCTTTTTGCACATAGGGATCTGAGAGCTGGCGCTCGATCCACTTTTTCGAGCTTTCCGATTTGGCGCGATAGGCGATTACCTTACGCTCACCGGCGCGGCGGCCGGAGCTTTTTTTATTGCCAGTTGGGCCTTTCCAACGACGTTTGCCATCATCCGTCATGAGACTGTTTCCTGTTCGCTGGGTTTGGATTTCGTCCCCGGTTTACGACGCGGGCGACGCTTTCGTCGTTTCGGCCCGTGCATCATCGATAGCAGCAGCCCCTCACGCAATCCGCGATCAGCGATCCGCATCTTTCCGTTCGGCGCGAGAGACCAAGTCCCTTCGACAATCGCACAACCCGCCAGCATGAGGCCGGCTCGATCAGTTCCAATCGTCGGAAACTTATGGATCTTGTCAGGACCGGCGTCTCGCAGCTTTTGGACTGTTCCCATCATTTCAGCCTGGTTGATCCAGGCGCCGTCGACTTTGTCCCGGCGGTACTTGGTCAAACCAAGTGTGACGCCCGTCAGGCATGTCACAGTGCCAGACGTCCCGATCACGTGCGCACGCCCCTCTTCGAAGCTTTGTCTGATCTCAGGGCTTCTCTTCCACTTTTCAATTTGGGTCATCACGTGGGCCAGCATCTGCGGATACGCCTCATCGGCGGGCAAGTGCGCAAAGGCCTCGGTCAAAGTAACAACGCCAACGGGAAGGCTCCGCCATGCGAGGATCGGGGGACGTTGTAAAAGCCCTTTCAAACCACCCTCGTGAGCGGGCCGCGCGTCGACGAAAGAGAGCTCCGTTGAACCTCCCCCAATGTCGATGACTAGGACACGATCGGTATCTGGCTCTATGAGGTTGTGACACCCAATGAGCGCAAGCCGGGCTTCTTCTTCAGGGCCGATGATTTTGAACGTCAAACCGGTCTCATCGCGCACGCGCTTAATGAACTCGGCGCCATTTTCAGCGCGGCGGCAAGCTTCCGTAGCGATGCAACGCACTTGGCCAACTTTCTTGGCGCGGATCTTTTTTGAAATTTTGCCAAGCGCATCCATTGCGCGCTCAATCGAGGCATCGGACAGGCGCCCCGTTGCCTCTAGCCCCTCTCCGAGCCTTGCGACTTGTGAGTGAGAATCGAGCACAGAAAAGGTGTCGCCGCGACGCGCGGCGATCAACAGTCTGCAATTGTTCGTCCCCATATCCACCGCCGCATAGAGCGGTGGCTTGCGACCTTTGCGTGATCCGGTCCTTTTGCGTTTGGGCCGGGCATCACGCACATTCTCTACAGTCATGTGCTGACCAAATCTTGTAAGTTGCAGATAGCTGTAGCACACAAACTCCTCTGGAGTCATGGACCGAACGTCATGAAGCGCTTTATGCGATTGTTCGGGGGTAAAAAACCCGAAACGGCACAAACGGTTAGCGAGAAGCCGGCACCGCCAGAGCTGCCGAACGCAATTCCTATGCGCCAAGCCAAGTATCAGATTGGGCAGGTCCTAAAGCACAGATTGTTCGATTTTCGCGGCGTTGTTTTCGACGTCGATCCAGTTTTTGCGAACACAGATGAGTGGTATGAATCGATCCCCGAAGAGGCCCGCCCAGCCAAGGATCAGCCTTACTACCATTTGTACGCAGAGAATGAGCGCACCCATTACGTGGCTTACGTCTCAGAGCAAAACCTCGTGCCCGATGAAGACGAAACACGCGTAAGCCACCCAGACATCGCAAAAATGTTTGAGCTGACGGAACAGGGTTACGTCTTAAAGTCCGCGCAGCGTAACTAGGTCGGTTTTACCGCCTCAGGGACTGCATTCGCAAAAGCGGGAATTTCGGCGCAAGCTGCGTCTGCCTCTAGAAGTCGCGGAAATGCTGACAGACCGATATTGAATCGCTTCGCATTATAAATTTGCGGGATAAGACAAATCTCGGCGAGACCCGGCGTGTCACCGAACAAGAATGACCCGTCTTTAGGTGCCAAAGCCTCTAAGGCCTCAAATCCTCGCGTGATCCACGTCCCGTACCAAGCACCTACCTTATCCGCATCGGCAGAAAACTCTTCCCGCAGGTATTTCAATACACTCGAATTATTTAGCGGGTGGATATCGCAGGCCACGATGTCCGCGAAGGCGCGTGCGCTTAGTCTCGCCATCGGGTCAGACGGCAGCAGAGGCGGATTAGGCTTTGTTTCTTCGAGCCATTCGATCAATGCCATGGATTGCCCGAAGACCCGTCCCTCAATATCGATCGAGGGAACGCGCATCTGAGGATTGATTGCTCGATACTCAGCGCTGTTCTGAGCGAGGTGGTCTGGGTGGAGACTTACCTCTGCCGTCTCATACTCGACCTGCTTGAGGTTTAGCGCGATCCGCATCCGATAAGACGCCGACGATCGCCAATAGTCATAGAGCTTGAGCATGCGAAAATCTCCGGAATCACAATATTTTTCCCTTATGCCTCAAGACAGCACGGGACTCACTTGCTATATTAGTTGCATGAACAACTATTTTGCAAAGCCCGCCAATGCGCGTGAGGATTGGACCATTGATCAAGGGTGGTCCGCTTATACCGATGAAGAGCATCGAACTTGGGATGTCCTCTACGAACGGTTGATGAAGGTTTTGCCTAACCGCGCTGCGCCGGAATTTATAAAAGGCTTAGAAGCGCTCGATCTCCATCGCGGCGGAATTCCTGATTTCGAAAGAATGTCAGACGAGTTGGAATCGCTAACTGGGTGGCGCGTAGTTGCCGTTCCAGGATTGGTCCCAGATGAGGTTTTCTTCGAGCACCTCGCCAATCGCAGGTTTCCAGCAGGGAATTTCATCCGCAAACCTGACCAGTTAGATTATATCCAGGAACCAGATGTGTTTCACGACGTGTTTGGTCACGTCCCGATGCTCACAGATCCGGTGTTTGCCGACTACATGGTCGCGTATGGCGAAGGCGGCTTACGGAGCCTACGTCACGCCTCCCTCAAAAACCTTGCAGCCCTTTACTGGTACACCGTGGAATTTGGTCTGATCCAGACCGATCAGGGCTTACGAATCTATGGCGCTGGAATCGTGTCATCGCCCGCTGAAAGCCGCTTTAGTTTAGAGAACGCGTCGCCAAATCGCATAGCGTTCAACCTTCAAAGACTGATGAGAACGGATTATCGGATCGATGATTTCCAACAGACCTATTTCGTCATCGAAAACTATGAACAGCTGTTCCGCGCAACAGTAGATACAGACTTCGCACCTCTATACGCCGAGATGCAAGGCAAGTTCGACCTCAAGCCAGAAGACGTCTTGCCAACAGATCACGTTATCTCAAGAGGCACTCAGGAATATGCGAACAAAGGTGGTCGTTTCGCAGCCTAATGAACGCCCTTACGGCAATAACAGGCACGCATCGCCATAAGAGTAAAAGCGATAGTCCTCAGCGATTGCATGTGCGTAGGCTGCCTGCATAATATCGGTACCCATCAAAGCGCAGACGAGCATAAACAAGCTGGATCCTGGCAGATGAAAATTCGTGACCAGCGCATCCGTCGCACGGAACTTATATCCGGGTTGGATGAAAATACTTGTCGTTCCAGATTCCGCTAAGATTCTTTGATCTTCTGTTGCACTGCTTTCCAAAGTTCTGAGCGAGGTGGTGCCAACGGCAACGCAGCGACTGCCACTTGCGCGCACTTCGTTGAGCTGCTGAGCAACCTCAGGCGTGATTTGGCGCCACTCGTCATGAAGGATACCGCTTTTGATTTGCTCGTCTTTCAAGGGTGCGAAAGTCCCGAGCCCGACATGCAGCCTTACCCGCGCCCTAAGGAGCCCTGCCGCATCGATTTCTTTCAAAAGACGAGGTGTGAAGTGCAGCCCAGCGGTAGGCGCGGCCACAGATTGAGCATCATCACCGGCAAAACTGGTTTGATACGTTTGTCGATCACTCTCATCCGCGGGTCGCTTGCGTGCAATGTAAGGCGGAAGAGGCATATTCCCGGCTGCCTCAATGGCCCGATCAAGCGATGAACCAGACTGACAAAACCGCAGCACCAATTCGCCATCGGCGCGTTTATGGATGATCTCTGCGGTTAAGTCTTCGCGAATTCGAACAATATCACTGACCTTGAGACGTTTGCCTGGGCGAGCGAGCGCAACCCAGTCCGACTCACTCTCGCGTGCGACCAAATTGATGTCGACGGAGACATCTGTTCCATGCTCATTTCTCGCCGGGCGAATGCCTTTCAACGCCGCGGATATGACGCGGGTGTCGTTGAAAACCAAAGCGTCGCCAGGGCTCAAATAGCTTGGCAGGTCTCTAACGTGCGCATTTTCTAGTCGCCCATCACCATGCACGACGAGCAAACGCGCTGCGTCCTGCGGTTCTACAGGCCGCAGCGCAATATTGCGCTCAGGCAACTCGAATTCATAAGCCGACAAATCGGTCGAAACGAATTTCGCCAGTTGGGGCCCCTATTCCACAACCGCCGGCACGGGCGGCAGGTCACAAATTGGAGTTCGCTTTGAATCCGCTTCGATCAAACGCTCTTGCCATTCGACCGTATCGGTTTTTTGGACATAGGCTTTCGGGCGGTCAGCTTCAGGAATATCAGCAGCCATTTTTGCAGAAATGACGACATCCGGATTGGCAATTGGGAACCCATTTGGTCGAGGTCCCAGCTTAATCTCCAAGATAACGTCGAGGCCGGTCAAAGCGCGTCCCTTAGCCGTGTATTTATAGTCCAGATGCTGACCTTCATCGCTGATCAAAAAAAACTGCGCATTGCCTGAGTTCGCATCGTCTGTCCGGGCGGTAGAGAGGATACCTGGGCAATGTGGGATCCAACTCTCAACCAGGCCATCTTTTGACATTTCCGCCAAGAATCCAGGTTGGGTCGTCATCGGGAAACCGAGGTGCAGTCCAGCGTCCGCTGAGTCTTCTGGTCCGATTGTTTGAAGCGGTGTTTCAGTTGGATTTCTGCGGAAGGTGAACTCTGCCTGCATAGGCGGCAGCATGCTCTCCGCTCCATGGGTTGCCTCAACATCCCCGCCCTGAGCCATGAACCCCTGGATCACGCGGTGAAACGGTGTCTCGTCATAGAGGCCCGCACGAACATAGGCTTTAAATTGATCATAGTGAGCCGGAGCAACTACGGGCAAAAGCTCAATCGTGATCTGACCTTTGCTGGTCTCCATGATGACCAAATTTTCGGGGTCGACTTCGCGCCACGTTTCGGGCGACGCTTCGACGTCTGCCATGGTGTAGGTCACCGCCTCTTCAGTTTCAGTCTGTGCCCCCGCACATGCTACAAATCCCGTTACAGCTAAGCCGCTTAGCAGGGTTCTCAGAGTCATTTCCGATACTTCTCCAGTAATCGTTCTTTTACACCAGGCGTGACGAACGGCGTGATATTCCCACCAAATCGCGCAATCTCTTTGACGAGTCGCGAGGCCACGGCCTGATGTTGAACATCGGCCATTAGGAAGACAGTTTCAATCTCGCGATTCAGTTGTTCATTCATCGCGGTCATCTGGAACTCGTACTCAAAGTCAGAAACCGCCCTCAATCCACGCACGATGACATTGACGTTTTCTTGCTCAGCAAAATGCATAAGCAGCGTATCAAAGGGCTTCACTTCAATCTTAGCGCGTCCCGGTCCTTCGAGCTTTTTGCACTCTTCGAGCATCATTTCGATACGTTCTTCGAGCAGGAATAGCGGTCGTTTCGCTTCGCTGACGGCGACACCAATGATCAATCTATCGACCAGCTTCATGCCCCGACCGATAATATCGAGGTGCCCCATCGTCACCGGATCAAAGGTTCCGGGATACAGCCCAACGCGCTCCATCATATTCCTCCGCGCGCCCGGATGGCTAATCGAAGTGTTCCCGGGCGTTCCTAGGACTCTTCTGTATCGTCTTCACCGTTGTCTGCAAGACGTGCCACAGAGACAACGCGCTCATCTTCCTTGGTTCGCAACACCCAAACACCAGATGTGGCGCGTCCAGCGATACGAATTTGATCCACAGGTGTCCGGATCAACTGACCTGCATCGGTCACCAACATCACTTCATCATCCTCGTCGATGGTGAAGGAAGAAGCGATTTCTTTGATGTGCCCGGTCTTTTTATTGCTGCCCCAGATATTATGAGCAACGAGGCCTTTGCCGCCCCGGCCTGTGACGCGGTAATCGTAAGCTGAAGAACGTTTCCCCATACCATCATCGGAGATGGTTAGAATGAACTGCTCTGCCGCGCCCAGTTCAGCGATCCGCTCAGCCGACAAGGCGGCTTCTTCTTCGCCATCATCACCGTCATCATCGGAAATCGCGTCTGTAAGCTCTTCCTCATCGCCATCCGCAGCACGGCGCATTGCGGTTGCATGTTTGAGATAGGCGCGGGATTCTGCGCTCGTCACATCGATATGGCGCAGGACGCCCATAGCAATCACATGGTCGCCCTTGGCCAGGCGAATACCGCGCACCCCAGTCGAGTTTCGACCTGCAAAAACGCGAACATCCGTCACTCGGAAACGAATACACTGCCCAAGCGCCGTCGTCAGCATAACATCTTGATCTTCCGAACAAATTCGAACGCGGACGATGCCGTCACCCTCATCGAGTTTCATCGCAATTTTACCGTTACGATTCACGCGAATGAAGTCTGACAGTTTGTTCCGGCGCACATTACCTGTGCGTGTCGCGAACATGACATCGAGCTGGTTCCGGCTCTCCTCATCATCCGGCAGAGGCATCACACTCTCAATCCGCTCATCTTTTGAGAGCGGGAAGATGTTGACCAGCGCTTTACCTCGAGATTGCGGTCCGCCCACCGGAAGGCGCCAAACCTTCTCTTTATAGACCATGCCTTCAGAGCTGAAGAACAAGATCTCGGTGTGCGTGTTCGCCATGAACACGCGCGTGACGAAATCCTCATCCTTCATTGAAATTCCGGACCGGCCTTTGCCGCCGCGATGCTGCGTCCGATAAGTCGAAAGCGGCGTACGCTTCACGTAACCACCATGCGTGACGGTAACTACCATATCTTCGCGCTCAATCAGATCCTCGTCGTCCATATCGGCGCCGCCGAATGTAAACTCAGACCGACGCGGCACAGCGAACTTCTCTTTCACTTCGCCGAGTTCGCCGCGGATAATGTCGAGCACACGCGGACGCGACCGCAAGATGTCGAGATAATCAGCAATTTTGTCCGCCAAGCCCTTGGCTTCATTGCCGATTTCATCGCGGCCGAGACCTGTCAGGCGAGATAGTTGCAGGGCCAAGATCGCACGAGCCTGTTCGTCGGAGAGGAAGATTGCATCTTCGCCTTCCCAGCGCGTCCGACGATCTGCCACGAGATCCAGGAGCGGGCCCATATCCATGATCGGCCAGGCTTTCTCAAGCAATCGTTCGCGAGCCGTATTCGGGTCCGGCGCGTGACGGATAATTGCGATGATCTCATCGATGTTCGCAACCGCGAGTGCCAAGCCGACCAAGACGTGGGCTCGGTCGCGGGCTTTGTTGAGCTCGAACTTGGTTCGGCGAGCCACAACTTCTTCGCGGAACCGAATGAAGGCCTGTAGAATTTGGCGTAGATTGAGCTGCTCTGGCCGTCCGCCGTTCAGAGCCAGAATATTGGCTGGGAAACTGGTGCGCAGCTGCGAGTAACGGTGCAACTGGTTGAGTACGACATCGGCGCTGGCATCACGTTTCACCTCGATGACGACGCGAATACCGTGACGATCTGATTCATCGCGAAGGTCCGCGATCCCTTCGATCCGTTTATCGCGAACCATGCCCGCAATTTTCTCGACCAAGGAGGCTTTGTTTACCTGGTATGGGATCTCCGTAACGATGATCGCTTGGCGACCATTGCGCATTTCTTCGATCTCAGAACGTGCTTGCATGATCACCGAACCGCGTCCCTCAAGGAGGGCCTTGCGTGAGCCGGTATAGCCTAAGATCAAGCCTCCCGTTGGGAAGTCGGGCCCGGGAACAATCTCGAGTAATTCCTCATCATCGATCGCTGGATTATCGATCATGGCGAGCGTCGCATCGACAACTTCACCTAGATTGTGAGGCGGAATGTTTGTCGCCATACCCACGGCGATACCACCGGCCCCATTGACCAAGAGATTCGGATACTGCGCAGGCAGCACCATCGGCTCTTGCTGCGAGCCGTCATAGTTGTCTTGGAAATCAACAGTGTCTTTATCGATGTCGGCAAGCAGATACTGCGCCGACTTTTCCATGCGCGATTCGGTATAACGCATGGCGGCTGGTGGATCATTGTCGATCGATCCGAAGTTCCCTTGGCCGTCAACGAGCGGCAGGCTCATAGAGAATGGCTGCGCCATCCGCACCAAGGCATCATAAATCGCGCTGTCTCCATGCGGGTGGAAGTTACCCATCACGGCACCGACAATGTTCGCGGACTTTTTGTAAGGCTTATCCGGCGTGTTGCCGTTGACCTGCATCGCATAGAGAATGCGGCGGTGGACAGGCTTCAATCCGTCGCGAACGTCTGGGA
>SPKZ01000817.1_pt1 | contig 11872 bp, 12 predicted proteins | sample 2456571 | NCBI WGS metagenome assembly SPKZ01 (sample SAMN11192286, study PRJNA482655) | marine metagenome | biome: ENVO:00000447; feature: ENVO:00000244|ENVO:00000211|ENVO:00000569|ENVO:00002023; material: ENVO:00002151; isolation source: ocean water from marine abyssalpelagic zone ...
GCCTTCTAATTGGAGGCTTTTTTATGTATTAAATATAATTATATCAAATTAAGAGTTAGCTTTTATATCGTGCTCGTCTAGCTTAAGTCGGAAAGGGGAGCGAATACAGCTGCGCCACTGTTTGTAAAATACGGCGGCGAATTACCGCCTTGGCAGGCTGAATTTATCAAACTCCACGATATTCCTGTATCACAAGACACCTTTTCCGTTGGGAAACGGGCAAGATATCCGTGCCGATTGGTATCTTGCTGTTACTGAATTTAATCATGCCAGTAACACCAGTAGGGGCGATTAATGCACCCAATCAACAACAACAAGCTTAGTAATAATCATGCGTTTGTGGTGGGAATGTCGGGTTGTGGCAAAACCTCATTTGTAAAAAAGAAACTGCTTAAAGCCACAGACCAAGTAGCAATTTACGACCCGAAACGAGAATACCAAGGCCAACTTGCAGGGCGACAAGTGCGAAGCTATGATAAGTTAAAAGACTTTGCACGCGCTTTACTGGCAGGGAGAAAAACCACGCAAGGGTTCAAAATAGCGTATCGGCCTAATGAACCCAGTGTTGCAGACTTTGATAATTATTGTCGTGTGGTTTGGGCTGCGGGTAACGGCAGACATAAAAAAGCATTGAAAACGATTAACGAAGAAGTGGCGGAATATGGCAGTACTGGGGCGGGTAAAGCAACAGGTTACTTCGGTAAATTACTGAGACTATCGAGAGCTTACGGCATCCATACAATCAATGTGTTTCAACGTGGTCAGGAGGTGAGTAAAACCATCATAGATAACTGCGAATACGCTTGTATCATGATGCAGAAAACGCCAAAATCCGCGAAGTACCTTGACGAGTTAACAGGTGTTCCCGTCAACGAAATAGCAGAACTACGAAAGTTTGATTATATCCTGCAGCAAGGTCGAGATCACTCGAAAGGTAAAATAAGATGGTAAATAATCCCGCTTGAACGCGGGATTTTATTATCTTAAATATTATTTATATTTTTCATTAAATAGTCAGCGTCGATTCGATCCGATTGGCAGTATTTGGGGTGTTTATTTAATTATACTGTCATGTCTTTTAGTGGTATTTTACAGTGTTTGGTGAACGTCGAATATACTTCACTAAGGCTATTACAAGAGGATGCTTTATTATTAAACGATTGATTAACCCTATGCTCTCTGTTTAGTGAGTATGTTATTTCGAGGAGCTCTTTTGCTCTAGATATTGCTACATAAATCGCACAGTTATTTTCAAATTGAGCTCTTGAATAACTCCAGAATGCTTGGTCTTCTAGACCTATAAAAAAGACCGCGTGATATTCAAGCCCTTTACATTTATGTACGTTCATAATTTGAACTGCATTATCAGCTGTAAATAATTTCACAGCTTCAACACTTGATGTTGCCTTTGAGAATACATCTCTTAGATGTAGCTCTAAGACTCGCCAGAGCCCATGATAAAAAGACTCTGTTTTATATTGTTTCCACTTAGATATGATTTTATCGAACCCAACATAACTTATAAAAGCATTTACTTTAGATAAAAGTTCATCAACAGTGATTGCGTCTGTGACACTTTCTTTTTGGTAATGTATAAAACGGTAGAAGCTTGAAGAGAGCGCCTCTTCTTTATCGTCATTAGGCTCAATGTTATTAATAGTTAATAACAAATCATGTAATTTAATCGTGAACTTTGGCTCAGGACAAATTAGTACTTTTATGTAAAGAGAGAATATTTCCCCAACTGGTTCTTTTAGAGAATCTTGTAGCTCTGACATATCAAGATTATTAATGCCTAATTTGCTCAGCGAATCTCTAACAATTTGTGTGTAGATTGATGACTGCTGCTTAGTCAGTATGCATATATCACTGGCAGCAATACCAGAATTAATCAGTTCCACTATTTTATTAGAAATATGTGCAGCTTCATGAACCTCATCCCTATAAATACTTATCGTACACCCTAGAGATTCATCCGAGTTGTAACTTATGTTAGCCGGATTTTCCATGAATGTTTGAAATACTGATAAGACTCTCTGAATGTCCTCAGATGAACGGTAATTAGTTAATAAAAACTTATAAGAAGCTGAGAAATCAGTTATATAGTCATTAAATACAGTTTTTCTAGCTCCCGCCCATATCATTATACTTTGATTCATATCGCCTACAGATAGAATCTTAGCGTCAGTACCTTTAAATATGCAGGTGATTAATTCATATTGCTCATTCGTAGTGTCTTGAAACTCATCAATAAATATGTGTGAATATGAATCAACTAAGAGCTTTTTGATTGTTTCATTACTGTTTATTATGCTTATTGATAGAACAATAATTTGATTCATCGTAAGTTTATTTATACCATCTGCCTCACTACTTTTTGAGGCAATGTCATAAGTATCGATTGGCTTTTTTTCGTTAGGTAATAAGCTTTTAAATCTATCAACAATACTCTTTGCAAAGGCATGAAATGTAAAAGAGTCAAACCTTGTGGAATTTGAACCACATCGCTTCACGACCCTTTTTTTGATGTTGTATTGTGCTTCTCTCTTAAAAGTTAAAGATAGGACTCTCCTAGGCCATGTGCATTTACCTGTTGCGAATAGATAGTCAGCTTTTTGTGCTAACAGCTCTGTCTTTCCTGAACCTGCACTAGCTAATACCGCAATTGACCCCTCTGCGGTAATAACTTGTTTCAATTCATCTGTATAATTAATCCCTTCTGAAGGTCTCCAATCAATCATTATTCAACAACCTTTTCAGCTAGATTGATTATTTTTTCAGATAACCTTTTTAGTTCTAACGGCATTTTCTGTTGAATTTCAGTTGGGGTGTACTTGTCTTCAATCTTCGCAAACATACGTACATGAGAAGCAGGTTTACTTTTGTTTGAGAGGAATCTGTAACGATACCAAGTAAAATACTTTTCCCATTCGGAGCCAAATTGATAGCGTAATCCGATATTCCCTTTTTTTAATACCGATTTAAGCAATGCCGTTTGTCTCTTTTGGGTATCACCATCTTCTTCATCTACTTTCCCTTCTGTTGGACCTCGTTCATTATATGATGTGTCTTTCTCACAGAAAATATCTGGAAATGCGCAAATCATAGAGTAATCGATATCTAAAGGACTTGAGAAATAAACATTCTTCTCTTCTAGTCGTTGAACTAAGTTTATAACTTTCCCTTCCGGAGACCCTTCTTCCATGTAGGTAAAATTAAAACTAACAGGATTTCTTGTATCACTCCAATCAGGAATATCTTTCAAAACCCCTTTGTGGAGATACACCTCTGATTCATCATATTTAGATAACTGCTCTATGGCGTATTTTATACGCCCAAAGCCACCACCATTTCTATCTATATCAAAATCTAAGAGTGTTACATATGGTATTTTTAGCGTGTCTAATAACCTCCAGAAGTGATTAACATGTCGACCTCCAAGTGGTACAACTGATATGGCGAATGAGTCGACACTTGTATCATATAGCTCTAAAATTTTAGGGATTATGACTTGTTCACTATCACCTTCAACTAGAACGACTATCTTTGAAAAATATATTTCAGGGTATGCTTTGACTGCTTCACTTATGTATTTTGCCTTTTCATCTGTTTTGTCGGGTAAAGTCAAAGCGGCAACCCGAGTACTTCTAGTTTCTCCATCTAACCTGAAGTGACGTATCTGATGTGGTTCAATACGGCCGACAAGAGAAGCTGAATGTGTTGAAACCACAGATTGGCAAAATGAGCTATCCCCATAGTCTTTGATGAGTTTGATTATTCGTCCTAAATAGTGGGGAGATAGGTGATTCTCAGGTTCTTCTAGTGCGATCATACTGAATATTGGTAATTTCATTTTATCAGCATCGAAGTTAGATTTTTGGCTTGCAAGAAGCGCATTTCTTGTATGTTTATCTATGTCAAATAAAGCTTTAGTCAATGCAAAGTAGACTAATGATTTTTGACCATCACTCAATTTATTTGTATCTACTTTATTGCCTGTTGCATCAGGCATAAATTGTAATTGAATCAAACGTAAAATTTCATCTACATCACTTAAAGGGAAGTTTAAACTCGCTGTATTTAAGTGACGTCCTTTGTATATTTCTTGCCAGTTAGTGTTTATAGCCTCTGATATTTGAACTAAAGCTGGATTTGCTGTCGCTAGAGTATTTAGTGACTGAGCTTGCGCTTCAAATGAAGTTCGTTCGCTATCAGACCAATTTATTGCTTTCAACAATCGGCCTAAGATTGCTTTTGAAGAGAATTTAAGCTGAGCTATAGGATCTCTGTTGGCTGGAATATAGTTGACTTGAATTGCGTTACGCTGTGCTGATGAGAGGCGGTGTTTATTGTGGTCTTCTGGCTCTTCCATATCGCCATCAATAATCCATATATCGTCTTCTACATCACCGTTTGGGTTGTAATCAAAACTAACTTTTGCATCTAAACGAACTCGGAAAATTAAATCCCCATTGGTACTATTTACTGTTAATCCATTAATCAATGTAGGTACAGCGGGGTCTACACCATCGCTTTGAGGGAAATTAAACCATGCTTCAATAAATAGATCTCTATCCTCACTGGGATCTGCTCCTTCTTTCATGTAGAAATCTGCAGGAGTTATATTTCTTAGGCTTCGATCTAAAGAGAAAAGTTTGTTGAGAGCTTCTAGTAAAGTACTTTTACCAGTTCCATTGTGCCCGATAAAAGCTGTAACATCGGGTTCAAACTCAATACTCTGTTTATGTTCAGGAGATACACTTTTGAACCCTGAAACAATTATTTTTGTTAACTGCATTTATTGTCCTTAAAGAATCTTGAGTCACATAAGCGTGGAAATGACTGCACATTACTAAATACCATGATTTTATCAGTATTATAAAATTAACTTCATGATCTTTCTCATAAAGATAAACTCGGTAGTTATTAATTGAGAGCTGTAAGGTGAGGAGTATTCTGTTTTTGGTTTTATATTTTATGTCGTATTGAAAAATGAGAGAGCTTTCGTTTAGGAGATCTGCGAATATGGCTAGTCGTGTATAAGCCAATACTACTTATGGATGCTTGAAAATTTCACAATTTGTTATATCGGTTCGTCACACCATGCACTCAACTTGAGTGCATTTTTATGTCTGAAATATAATTACATTGAATTAAAGGTCAGCTTTTGTATAATGCCCGTCCGCCTGTTTCAATTGAAAGGGCGGATACAATTTGCATGGGTTCCCTCAAACCAGCATCAATTCAGTAGTTTAGCTAGTTCTTCAGCATTCCCCCGTTACTTTTAATATGGTTTACATCAAATGTGATGTGCTTTTAGCCGCCAATCTGCCGCCAATTCCCTATAAAAACAGAGCCAAAAATCAAACTTAACTCAATGAGTTTTAGTCCTATTGTTGTGATTGAATTCATGGGGCTAGTTAACCTTGAGATGCTTAAATTTGACGATATTGTTGAGTTTAATACCATGCGAACGTGTGAGCATATAAGCCGCCGGCATACTTTGATATTGCCACTTGCTGTAATGGCGGCGAAACCCGCGTAGCGGTTCTGAACTGTGATATGAAGGCAACCCTTTAACCTCTGCTAAACCTGTTTTTTCTTAAGAGTGACGCGCCCATGTTGAGGTATTATTGATGAATATATTTCCATACATTTTTATGTAATAAATGGGAATGGTTTGTCATATCAGAACTGCTCACGCTCACCTTATTGTGAGCCCCCTTGGTTATATTAGATATTATAAAAAGGCGCTCCCCTCCCATCGTAACTTTTATCACATATTACAAAAACATGAGACATTAATGACAAATTGGTACAGCATTATAATATATTATAATATTTTAGGATGCTGTACCAAAAGGGAGTAACAAATGTATTCGTACGTAGCCAGACAACCGATTTTAGATACTGATAAAAACACGATTGGTTATGAGCTTCTTTTTAGGGATGGCCCGAAAAACTCATTTCCCGAGATGGACGCAGAACAAGCAACCAGTCGCCTGATCTCGGATCAATTTATAAGTTCATATTGCAATACGGCAGGAAACAAACTTGCTTTTGTCAACTTTCCATACAGAAGCTTAATTAGCCTCATACAGACCTTACTCCCCAAAGATAAACTTATTGTTGAAATTCTGGAAGATTGCGAACCGACAGATGAACTGTTACAAGCGGTAGTTATTCTTTCTAAAAAAGGCTATAAGCTGGCCCTTGATGATTTTATCCCTAGCTCTCGCTGGGATCGTTTTCTACCTTATATCGATCTTATTAAGTTTGACATCCAAATTCTCCCGCTATCTGAAGCAAAGTATTTTATTGACCATCACCTCAGTTATAAGATCAAATTCTTAGCTGAAAAAGTAGAAACCTATGAGGAATTTCAGCAAACTAAAAAAATGGGGTTTGATTACTTTCAAGGTTATTTTTTCAGTAAACCAGAAATGTTAAAACAACGGGCCATTAAACCATCAGAACTGGTCTCATTAAGATTATGCAAAGAAATATCTATTCCAGAACTGAACTATGCAGAGATAGAGAAATTGATATCTAGCGATGTCACCCTGTCTTATAAACTTCTTAAATATGTAAATGAATCATCTGCCATTACCAAAGCCATTTCCTCATTTAAACATGCTATTGCTTATCTAGGGCAGGATAAATTACGCCTATTTATCTCTTTAATGACAGTAGATCATGCCAGCCAACATAAACCTCAGTATCTATATGTTCTGTCTATCCAACGAGCGAGAATTTGTGAGCAAATAGTTGCTAAAGGATCATTTAAAACAAAGCCTAGCCAAGCATTTTTAGTGGGAATGTTCTCTTTACTGGATGCTTTACTTGATCAACCTCTGCCTCTGCTTCTAACCCATTTACCTCTCAGTGACGAACTTAAATTGGCATTAAACGAAGGCGAAGGGGAGATGGGCCATCTGCTTAGTGCAGTACAAGCTTATGAGAAAGCCGATTGGGAACGAGTCAATCATTACTGTAAAGTACTCGGTATTTCAAAGGAACTCTTCGCCAGTCAGTATGCCGAATCAATCAAATGGAGTCATGATTTCAACATCGATAATTGAGTGTACAGTTATAACCTTGCTATCTACACTACCACTGCGCATAACGCATGTTATGGTTAGCTAGAGTGAAGGTATCAGCTAGATACCGTCACTGCTAACGAAATATAGTGATTAACTTATTCAATACCAGCTATCGGGTTCAATCTAACAGCATCTTCTAAGTGGTCGGGTGCAAAGTGTGAATATTTCATAGTATCCACAATTGAAGCATGACCAAGTATTCGCTGCAGCACCAAAATATTCCCCCCGTTCATCATAAAGTGACTCGCAAAAGTATGGCGTAATACATGCGTCATTTGACCTGCGGGTAATTTTATCTTGGTATTTTTAATTGCAGTTCTGAATGTAGAATCATTACAGCTTTTCGGGAATAGTTTGCCCGTTCGCTTGGGTATCTGTATTGATAACGCGGTTGATATCGGTACTGAGCGCGGTTTGTTACCTTTGGTACTGACGAATGTAACAATATTATTTGCGATATGTTCACTGCGAAGATTTACAGCTTCACCCCATCGGCAACCCGTGCTTAAACATATTTTTGTGATGACTTGCGCATCTTTGTTGTGCGCCTTGCTGAGTGTTTCGAGTAGATTTATGACTTGCTCTGGTTGCAAAAATCCCATTTCAGATTGCTTATGTTTTAGCATTCTGACCCCTTCAATTGGATTGCCTTTTGTCCACTCGCCTAACCTAGTTAATTCATTAAATAATGCTCTAACATAAGTCTGCTCATTGTTGACGGTTTTAGGGCTTACATTCTCAAGACGTAATTTTCGATATGCTGCAAACATGGTTTTATCAAATTTTTTAGCCAGTGGATTGCCCATGACTTTTGATAATGCCAATAATTTATTTTTGCGGTTAAAACCATCGGTAAGCGTTTGGCCGTGCAAGTTATACCAAGTTTCAATTAAGTCATTGAGTCGTTCGGTATCGTTGATTTCTTCTAGCCAACCTTCATCTTTTGCTTTTTTACCAATGTAAGCCTCAAAACGTACAGCCTCTGATTTGGTGCTGAAACGCTTTCTAATTCTGCGACCATTTCGCCCGAACGGGTACATTTCCACAAGATGGTGACCATCTAGCTGCTGAGTTATAGACATAAACCACCCTAAATAACGTGAGATTAGACACTGTTTTAAATCAGTTTACAATGTTAAGCTGTATGTATATACAGTTGTTTTGGAGGTCAAATGGAACAAGATTACATTAGGGCTTATCAGTTGGTGTCTGAATTTGTCGATATTGATAATATGCCCGACTCAGTAGCAAAAGCTGTGCAATGGCACGAATGGACAGTGAAAGCTGTCGCATGGCAACATGAGGCTAAACCACATCGCGTTCATCTTCAGATTGTTCAATCAACTTGCCGCCTTCAGCAATGAAATCGTGACGCAGTAAATCAGCCAACATTGAAAATTTAATTTCTGGTTTAGGCGTCAACCAACCGAGCGCAATTGATGCCGTCAACATGCGTTCAAATGCCGAATTTAATAATTCTGCTGGAACCGCCGCGCCTTCCATCTTGATTTTTTCGTCACTAGGGCTTATTTGCCCTGCTGCGATATTCGTTTGTTCAGTCATTAACCAAAGCGTATATTCGGGGAATTTTTCTGTAATTTTAAATAATAAGCTTGCTGGAACTTCGTTATTCCCAAGCTCATGCCTCTGATAAGAGCTTGCTGGAATATCAAGGTGTTTCGCGAAACCCGCCTGTGTAAAATTTTGTTTTTTTCTGATTGCCTTAATTTTTAATTTCGAATCCACTTGACGACACCTCATTGTTGATGTAATTTTATAAAGCACATCAAAAGTGATGTGCAATTAAGGTGTTTACCTTAACTTTAATGTGAACCCATCATTACACCAATAGGAGTCAATAATGTCGATAAATATTTGTTTAGACCTTCCCCAAATGACCGTTTCTGAATTTGCTCGCCGCCAAAGTGTTACGCCAGATTCAGTTAAACAATTAATGAACTCTGGTGCGCTGCCATTTGTTCAGCGTGGGCGTGGCTGTGTTCGCTACGTGAACATGGTTGCCTTAGCTGCTCAAGCCGCTCAATTATTTGAAAATCAAGATGCTTGGAATCAGCCGAGTGAAATTGAGGGGCTGTCATGATCTCAAGTTTAGCACTTGTATCTCAACAACAAGGTTTAGCACACGTTCAAAAACTGCGTGTTGAATTGCAAACGGTTGTTGATAGTAAAAAAGTAGAACGCGGTATTGGTAAATGTGATTTGAATAGCCGTGTTTCGTTTCTTGAGCCAAAAGCAAAACAAACAATGTTAGAGGGTGCGCTATGAGAATATTAGTGAATACAGTTCCTTTTCAAACGCCCGCGAAAGTGTCTATTAGCATTACGAGTGCGGATGCTGCAATCGCCTTTTATGATGCTACCGCCGTTTACATGGATGGTGCTTGTGGTGATGTTAGCCACTTTAAAGTCTATGAAGATAAGACTCAATTAGGCGGCATTACCTTACACGAACAAGACGCTATTCAATTTAAAGATGCGTTAGAAAATCATGGTGTATTTAGATTGGGCGGTCTGTTTCCTGCTGCGCTTCGGAGTGTTGGCTAATGAGTAATAAAACCTATGCGATTAAAATTCAAAACCAAATGGGTGTTGCACCTCGATTTTTCAGCGGTTTTGGTAAAAATAAATTAGCTAAAACGGCATGGTCACTTGCTGGTGCTGAATTGTTTTTGAATCATGCGCGTTTGGGTCAGGTGTTACGTCAACTTGAATCGTCAGGACGGCATGTTGTTGTAGTTGGTGTGGCGGTAACGCATGAAGCTGTTGATTTAGAAGTGTGCCCGTTCTGATGAATACGCAATACAAAAACAGCGTTTGCGTTGACCTTGATAATGTCGGTGATTTGATGGACCCATCGCGCACAAGAGTACAAAAAGAAACGCCGAACACCACTGAATCGTTAACGCCTGAATTGCGTTTGGTTGTGGCTGATTTTGTAGAGGGCTACAAGCACAAGAGTAATGTTGGCTCACCGCAAGGATTGGCGAATGACTTCGCCCGTTCGGTGCTGAATAAATTCGACTTTCCTTATGATATTAAAAACTACCTTGATAAAGCCACTGCGAGAAAGTTTAAGCAAAAGGGCTTTAAACGCGCTTTGTCTTTTATTGAAAAACGCAGTGACCAAGTTTTTAAATCATTCTCTGTGCTACCAGAACATTGGTCACGCCTTGATACTGAGTATAAACGTGCTCGACTTGCTGACGAGTTAGCAGGTCGCGCACGTATGCACTTAGCTGATGCGGTAAAAAAAGGGCTTTCACCTTTTGAACTGCTGATGGATATAAATAAACATGTCGGTCTTTCAATGTGGGTGCCTGCCTTTGAGCATTCCACGGAATTAAAGGACGGTGATGATGCTTACCGATATATTCTTAACCGTGCGATTGATGATGCTTTTTGGTTACGCACGATTAATAAAGCCGTGATTATTGCCTTTGAATCTGCTCGCCGTGCGGCGGGTATGGTTTCTCCACATGTTAGTCCGTATGCCTCGTTTACTAATCGCCAGTGGTTCAAGGAACGCCAAAAAAGACAAGCCGAATGGGCTGAAAAAATGGCGCTTGAAAGTGCTGATGGTGAAATCTTAGATTTAAAAGATGTGCGCAATGCCTCTATTGCTAACCCCGCTAATCGTCGTCATGAATTAATGGCGCGTATTCGTGGTTGTCAGGAATATGCCGATTCCATTGGATTTGTGGCGCTGTTCGTTACGTTAACCGCACCGGGTAAATACCACCGATTAAAAAAACGCGGTAAATACTTTGTTGAAAATGAAAACTGGAATGGTGAGCCGCCCGAAGTTGCTCACCGTTGGATTAGTGATTCATGGGATAAGTTTAGGTCTGCTATTGGCCGTGAAACAAAGACCAGACCCGCGTTAGATTATTTCGGTATGCGTGTTGCTGAACCGCATGTTGATGGTACTCCACATTGGCACGGCGTGTTTTTTGTTGCGCCTGCGCACGTTGATTGTTTTACCGCATTGCTTGTTGAATATCAGACGGCCAGTGATAAAGACGAGCTATTTACAGACGATAATCGCCGAAAAGAAAGAGCGATTAAAGCCCGTGTTGATATTAAGAAAATCGACCGCAACAAAGGCGATGCCGTTGCTTATATTGCTAAATACATATCTAAAAACATTGATGGTTTCGAGCTTGAAGGATTAAACGATTTGGACGCTAAAAAAGTCAATTTGGTTGATTCTATCGTTAATGTGACTTCGTGGTCACGCGCCTTTTGTTTTCGACAATTCCAATTCCAAAAAACGCCTTCGGTTACTGTTTGGCGTGAACTTCGCCGCATCAAAGTAGCGCATGAGGCCGTGTGGTTTGAAAAAATCCGTGTGTCTGCTGATTGCGGTTGTTTCGCTTCGTTCTTTTACTTTATGGGCGGCTATCAAACACCACAGCGTAATCGACCACTTGAAACGCTCTATGTCGATTCTGAAAACAAGTATCAGGAAGTCATCAAGAAAGTGGATGGCATTAATGGTTTTTGCACTGATGACGAAGACGGCTTTGACAACGTGCAGGTGTTAACGCGTGAAAAGGTGTGGAAAATGGTCAAGAAAGGCGTTGAAGTGGAAGAGGGAACGATTGTTTCGTATCTTGCCCTTTGCTCTTTGGTGTCTGAAGGAAGCGACGTAAGTCGTTTCCCTCGGTCTAGTGTCAATAACTGTACGCAAATCGAAAATGATGAAAATAAAGAAGTTGAGTGTCGTTTTACCAAGCACTTAAGACCTAA
>SPKZ01010493.1_pt1 | contig 11872 bp, 8 predicted proteins | sample 2456571 | NCBI WGS metagenome assembly SPKZ01 (sample SAMN11192286, study PRJNA482655) | marine metagenome | biome: ENVO:00000447; feature: ENVO:00000244|ENVO:00000211|ENVO:00000569|ENVO:00002023; material: ENVO:00002151; isolation source: ocean water from marine abyssalpelagic zone ...
AGCCACCGCATGCAGCCGGCCTTTCCCTCGATGTCCCACAGCAGCGGCGTCACGATTTCGACGGGTTGCTGGCCGGGACGGCACGGGATTGTGAGCAACCGCTTCCTGGATCCTGACCGCGGCCTCTACGACGGATCCGGCGCCCAGGCCTGGCTCGAGGACTGTGAACACCTGGATCGGACCGCCGAGCGCTACGGCGTCCGGACCGCGAGCCTGGGCTGGTACGGACGCCGCAGCGGTTCAGACGCATCGCGGCCCGCGCAGCGCGCCGTCGATGATCTGGAGCGCGCCGAGCAGGTCGCAGAATTGCTCGCACGACCGCAAGAGACGCGGCCGCAACTGGTGCTGGCCTACTTCTCGGGGCCGGACGACGCGGGACACGACACGGGCGTGGAGTCCGACGAGGTGCGCAGCGCGGTCGCGAAGGCGGACGCGGCTGTGGCGCGCGTACTCGCCGCGATCGACGAGCAGCCCGATGCCGACGAGTTCCAGTTGCTGGTGACCACCGACCACGGCATGGTGCCGGCAGACACCATCATCAACATCGCGCGCATCCTGCGCCGACACGAGATCGCGGCGCGCGCGGTCTCCGCGGGGAGCACCTCGTTTCTGTACTTCGAGAACCCGACACAGCCCGCGATCGACGACGCGCTCAGGAAGCTCTCGGGCTACACCGAGTTCGAGGTGGTGCGGCCCGAGTCACAGCCGGACGACTGGCACCTGGGAGAGGGACCGCGGGTCGGACAGCTGATCGTGTCCGCGCATCCGCCCTACTTCATCGAAGACCTCGAGAAGTGGCCCTGGGTGTTTCGCTGGCTCCGCTACGTGGGGCCCGACTCGTTTCCGACTTCGTTCTGGCTCGCCGGGATGCACGGCTATCATCCCCGAAGCGCCGCGGTCGAGGGCATCCTCTACGCGCGCGGCAGCGCCTTCGAGCCCGGGCGCGAGGTCGAGTTCGTGCGCGCGATCGACCTCCATCCCACCGTACTCGAACTGCTCGGCCTCGAGGTCGCGCACCCGGTCGACGGCGAGGCCGCGCGCGCGCTGCTTCGCTGAGGCCGGAGCGAGCCCGGGCGCCAGCCTCAGCCGTTCGGGCGCAGCGACCGCCGCCGGCCTCCCCGGAACATCGAGGCCTGAATGGCCACGCCGGCCACGAACAGTACCGCCCAGAGCAACATGTCCCAGGGCGCAAGCAGTTCCAGCGGGACCGAAACCGCTCCGGCACCGACCAGGGCCGAAAGCAGAATCAGGCCCCAGTCGAGCACCAGCAGACCCAACAGCGCACCCGCGATGCCGCCGGCCACGGGAAGCCACCAGGCCTCGGGCAGCCCGACCCCGGGCTGCAGCGAGAGCGCTGCATACACGCCGACCGCAAACCCCGCAACCGCGATGGCCAGGTGCTGGAGCACGATCGCCAGCACCGCCCCCGCGATGCCAACCACCAGTGCGACCGCGAGCACGATCCACTCGAGCTGGCCGGGAAAGAACTGGGGCACCGCCTCGGCCGTCAGCACGAAGCCCGCGACGCCGACAAAGAGCCAGAACAGGCGGCGGCCCAGGAACAGAACTGCCGCGCCCGCGACCAGGCGAATGCCGAGCGAGAGGTCCGAGGGATCCATGGCTCGGATCTAGGTCAACTCTGCGCGAGCGTCAAGTTCGCTCGGGCGGAATGTACTCGTGCAGCGTGGCGTGGAAGTGTCGGATCCGGATCTCCTGGTTCCCGAGGTGCAGACCCCGGAAGCCCGCCGAATGCATGCCCCGCTGGATCCGGGGTAGGTTGTAGGTGTCCTGGGCCAGCAGTTCTCCCCCGCCTCCCACGGGCTCGAGCAAGAGTTCGTCCGTTGCGACGTGGAACTCGCGCTCGGGGCGCGCGATCCGGGCCTTCGGCGCCCGCAGCAGGTTGAAGAAGTCGAAGTACATGCGGTCGGGATCCGTCGGGTGGGGACGGTGGCGGAAGAGCCAGGCGCTGCGGCCGAAGATGTTGAAGGTCAGGTTCGGAAACACGCTGTAGTGGAAGTCGTCGACCAGCTGCGCATCGTCGAGTTCCGAAAAATCCGCCCCGAGCGCAGGACCCTGGATCTCGCGGACCGCGCGAGCAATCGCGGGCCGGACCTCGGAGGCTTCGCCCTCGAAGCTTTCGGGATCGATTCCGGCCGTGGCCAGGAAGTGCTCCCGGATCCGCTTGGTGACCTTCCCGTATTCCGCGTGCCGCGGGCTCGCCACACCGAGCTTGAGCAGCATGCGCGAATGGCGCCGGTAGCAGTCGATCTGGACGTTCACGTCGTCGTTCACGTCCAGCGTGTCGGGGTGGGTTCCCAGGATGTGATAGGCCTCGTGGAAGGCATCCATCGAGGTCTTCCAGTTGCACTCGATCTCGATCGTGTACTCGTTGAGGATCGACATCTCTTCAAAGTGATAGGGATCGAGGTGTTCGGGAATCACGTCGAGGTAGCGCCGCAGAGGGTCGGCGGCGGGGTCCAGGTTCACCCAGACGAAGCCGCCCCAGCAATCCGCGAGAACCGGCGTGAGCCCGAGGGATTCGGCCGGGCAGCCCTGAGAAAACCTCTCCGGGTCGAGCGCGCGCTCGAGCGCACCATCGATCCCGTAGCGCCAGGCGTGAAACTGGCACGTGAAGGAACGCGCGGAGCCCCTGCCGGGCTCGACCAGGCGGGTTCCCCGGTGCTGGCAGACGTTGTGGAAGGCCGCGACGCCGCCCGAAGCCTGCCGTACCACCAGGATCGACTCGCGCCCGATCTCGTAGGTCAGGTAGTCACCGGACTCGAGGATGTCCCGCTCGAAGCCCGCGAGGTGCCAAACGCGGCTCCAGAGCCGACGATGTTCCGCTTCCGCGTAGTCCCGGGACAGGTAGCGCTCCTTGGGGATGAGTTCCGTCCCGAGCTCGGGGACCGGCGCCCGTTCCAGCGGTGTGCGTACCCGCCCGCCTGCCGACTCGCCTGAAACCATCTCGGTGCTCCCGGCGCGCTATGCGCGCACCCCCTGCCGGCCGTCCCGTGGACGACGCCGGCGGATTAACCGACGGTCTGCGGCCCGCGCAGGACCCGGCCCGGCCGGGCGCCCGTCTCCTCTCCGTTGCGGAAGGTCACCTGCCCGGATACGAGCGTCGCCGTGTAGCCCTGGGCCTTCTGAATCAGCCGGCTCGCATTCCCGGGAAGGTCGTGCACCATTTCGGGAAGCTCGAGCCTGAGCCGGTCGAAGTCAATCACGTTCAGGTCGGCCTTGTAGCCGACCTCGATGCGCCCGCGATCCCCGAGTCCGTACAGTTCCGCGGTATCTCTCGTCATCTTCCGCACCGCGTATTCCAGAGGCAGCCTGGGCCCGCGCGAACGATCACGGGCCCAGTGCGTGAGCAGGAAGGTGGTCATGCTGGCATCGCAGATCGCGCGGCAGTGGGCACCGCCGTCTCCGAGCCCAAACGCCGAATGCGGGGACTCGAGCATCTGACGGATCGCCTCGAGGTTGCCCTCGGAGTAACCCACCAGGGCCACCATCAGCAGCGCCTTGCCGTCGAGCTCGAGCATCGCATCGTAGAGCACGTCGTAGGGGTCGCGTCCGCTCTTTCGGGCGATGGATTCGATGCTGCACTCGGCCTCCGGCTCGTAGTCGGGCGTCTCGCCGAGGACAAAGATCTTGTCCATCCCCCGAAACACCAGACTGAGCAGGGGATCCGGGTTTTCTGGCTGCTCCGCGAGCACCCGCGCCTTGGTCTCGGGCTTCCGAAGCTCGCGCACGCGCGCTTCGAGCGACAACCCGGCGAACGCGGCGAAGCTCGGCCTCCCATCGAAGGGCGAAAAAGTCTGGAGCCCCACCAGAAGCATCGTCGGACGGGAGCCGACCTGCGGCCTGAGACGCGCACCCTCCGCGACGGCTTCGTCGCAGAGCGTCAGGATCTTGCGCCACTGATCGGGCTGCGAGTCGATCTGCAACAACGCGAAACTCACCGGACGGCCGATGCGGGACGAGAGCTTCCGCATCCAGGCGACTTCCTTCTCGGGTGCTGCGAGATCCTCTCCCATGACACCGGCGGGGGCCAACTCGAACACCCCGGCATCGAGAGCTCCGAGCGCGTCGCCGATGCCGAAGAGTTCGTCCTCTGCCGCGAAGGTGCCGGGCACGGGCTCGCCATCGATGGCTCGATGGACGAGCGTCCGAGACGACGAGAAGCCGAGCGCCCCGGCCTGGATCGCCTCGCCCACGATCCGGGCCATTTCCAAGATGTCCTCGGCGTTGGCCGGCTCGTTCTTCGCGCCGCGGTCACCCATCACGTAGGAACGCACCGCGCCGTGCGGAATCTGCGTGCCGACGTCCAGGCAGCGCGGCATCTGCTCGAGCGCGTCGAGATACTCGGGAAAGGTCTCCCAATCCCAGCGGATGCCTTCGTTGAGCGCCGTTCCCGGGATGTCTTCCACGCCCTCCATCAGCCCCACGAGCCAGTGGCGCCGTTCTGGCCGAACCGGCGCGAAGCCGACACCGCAGTTCCCCATCACCACCGTCGTCACGCCGTGCCAACACGAGGGGGTCAACAGCGGATCCCAGGTGGCCTGGCCATCGTAATGCGTGTGGACGTCGACCCAGCCCGGCGTGACGAGCTGGCCCCGCGCGTCGATCGTCGTGGAGGCCGCGGATTCGCCGATCGAACCGACCGCCGCGATCTTGCCCTCGCGGACGGCTACGTCACCTCGAAACGGCGGCGTGCCGTTCCCGTCCACAATGGTTCCGTTGCGAATCACGACGTCGTACATCGGCCCTCCGCGATCGTCGGCTGGTTGAAGAAGCCCCCGGGACGCGATTATAGGAGCTTCGAGAGCCGAGGGGAGTCCTACGACGTCGGCGCCGGCACGCTCGTGCAGCACCGGGCGCTTGGCTCGGCGGCGCGCGAGCGGGTAGAGTGGCCGGGAGATCGGCTTCGGAGCCGCGCGGCCCTGACCGCCAGAGAAAGACCCGACGAGTCCGGCACCCACCTCGAAGGAAGCCAGCATGGCAGTCTGCGTGATCAGCGGCTCCGCCTCCGGTATCGGGGCCGCCACCCGGCGTCGATGCGAGGCAGCCGGGGATCGAGTCGTCGGCATCGATCTCCGGGACGCCGAAGTCGAGGCCAACCTCTCTCATCCGGAGGGACGCGAAAAGGCGATCGCCCACGCTCTCGAGCAGTGCCAGGGCCAGATCGATCGGCTCGTGCTGTGTGCGGGAGTGGGCCAGACGGCTCCGCTCGAAACGATCCCGTCGATCAACTACTTCGGGGCGGTGGAACTGCTCGACGGCCTGCTGTCGAGCATGACCGGCCGCCCGGGCGCAGCCGCTGTCGTGCTGTCTTCGAATTCCGTGCGAATCGTTCCCTTCGACGACCACCCCTTCGTTGCGACCCTGCTCGAAGGCGACGAGGCCGGCGCCCGCAAGCTGATCGAGGCGGAGCAAAATGGCTTTCTGGCGTACGCGGGCGGGAAGCTGGCGCTCGCCAAGGCGATCCGCCACCGCGCAATGGATTGGGGACGCGCGGGCGTACGCCTGAATGCCATCGCGCCGGGCCCCACCGATACGCCGCTGCTCGAGCAGGCCCGCGCCGTCCCGGCGCTCGCGGCGGGTCTCGAGCGCCTTCCGAATCCGCTCGGGCGCCACGCCGCACCCGAAGAAATCGCCGGGATCATCCACTTCTTACTGAGCCCCGAGGCGGCCTACATCCACGGCTCGGTACTGTTTGCAGATGCCGGGATCGACGCGGCCCTGAACCCCGACCAGCTCTGACGCCTCAGCCCGGCGCGCGAGGAGCACCCGTGAAATTCGCACTTTTCTACGAAATCCCGGTCGCGCGTCCCTGGTCCAGGGAGAGCGAACTCCGCGCCTATCAGAACACGCTCGAGCAGGCGATCCGGGGCGACGAACTCGGCTTCCACGCCTTCTGGACCGTCGAGCATCACTTCCTGGAGGAGTTCTCGCACTGCTCGAATCCCGAGGTGCTGTATGGGGCGGTCGCTTCGCGTACCCAGAACATACGGCTTGGCTACGGAGTTCGGCTCGCGCCCAAGCCCTACAACCATCCGGTCCGCTCGGCTGAGTCAGCCGCGGTCCTCGACCTGATCTCGAACGGGCGCGTGGACTTCGGAACCGGCCGCTCTTCGACCCGGCTCGAACTCGAAGGGTTCGGGATTCACCCGAACGATACTCGCGAGATGTGGCGCGAGGCCATCGAGCACATCGTCGACTGCTGGACCAACGAGTACTCCGAGTTCGAGGGCAAGCACTGGTCGCTGCCGCGGCGGCGTGTCCAGCCCAAGCCGATCCAGGAGCCTCATCCCCCGATCTTCGCAGCCACCGCGAGCGAAGGCGGCCACCAGATGATGGGTGAACTCGGACTCGGACTCTGCTCCTTTGCGGTCGCGGCACCACCCGAAGACGTGGCGCGACGCATCGACATCTACCGCAAGGCGATCTCTGGTTGCATAAAACCGCTCGGGAAGTTCGTGAACAACCAGGCCGCGGCCTTCACCATGGTGAACTGCGCACCCACCGCGGAGGAGAGCCGTGCCATCTCCGAGGAGTCCTTCCTCTGGTATGTAAAGACCTCGGTCGGCCTGATCGGCACGGTCGCGACCTGGCTCAAGGAGATGAAGCAGGAACTCGGAACCTACGATTACTTGGAGCCGGTCCAGCAGGCGGTCGAGTCGAATGCCATGAATCTGCTCGACTTCAACTACCTGACGGGTGCGAAGGCGGTGCTGTCGGGCACGCCCGATCAGGTGGTCGAGACCGCGAAGGAGTACGAGAAGGCCGGGGTCGACCTGCTCCTGTGCTTGATCAACCCGTACAAGATCCCACACGAGAAGGCCATGCAGACGATCGAACTCATGGGGAAGTACGTGCTCCCGGAGTTCGAAGCGCGCTAAGGCGTCGAGCCGGGCCGAGGTTTAGCGTGGACGATCACCCACGATCGAGGCACGCTCCATGATCCGGACCTCGGGCCAGTAGTCGCTGGCCGCGTAGTGCTGGACCGCGCGGTTGTCCCAGAACGCGACGGAGCACGGCTCCCAGCGAAAGCGGCACTGGTACTCGGGCAATTCCGCCTGCTTGCTGAGCAGGTCGATCATCGCTACAGACGCCTCGGGCTCGAGGCCCACGATGTGATCGACGAAGAAGCGGTTCACGTAAAGGAGCTTCCGGCCGGTCTCGGGATGCGTGCGCACGACCGGGTGCTCGATCGCCGGGAAGCGCTCGCGCATCTCGTGCTTATTCTCGTCCGAGACCTGGTGACCGAACGAACGCGTGTAGTCGTGGACGGCGACGAGTCCCTCGATCTCTAATTTCGTCTCCTCGTCGAGTCCCTCGTACGCGGCGCTCATATCGCAGAAGAGCGTGTCCCCTCCGGTCGGGGGTACCTCGATCGCGCGCAGGATCGCGCCCATCGACGGGCACTCGCGCCAGGAGACGTCGGAGTGCCAGCCGTTCTCGTAGCCCCCGACATCGGCCGACTTCTCGAAGTGCACCAACTCGGGGTGTTCCGGATTCGGCGGGATGAAGGGGTGGATCTCCAACTCGCCGAAGCGGCGTGCGAACCCGAGATGCTCGGCCGCGCTCATCGGCTGTTCGCGAAAGAACAGTACCTTGTAGTCGAGGAGCGCCTCGCGAAGTTCGGAGATCACCGCGTCGGGAAGCTCGTCCGAGATTCGGCAGCCGGAGATTTCGCCCCCGATCGTGGCACCCAGGGGTTGCGCATCGAAGTGCTTCCAGCGCAGCCCCGCCAGGCGCCGGCGCTCCTCGTGAATGTGGCCCAGCGGACCCACCCCGACCTGGTAGGGCTCGAGTCGGATGCGGCGCCCCCCGACGAAGGCTCCCGGGTCGCGGTCGCCGGTCTGGATCGGATTTTTGCTGACCATCGCCGCTCCCTTCGCGGATTGAAAAGGCGCCGGTCATTTCCGCAAGTACCCGGCGAAATAGCGCCGCGCAATGCTACCATGGCGCGCCTTACCTCAGCTGCGGAGTCATGCATGAGCAATCCAACCGTCTTTCTCGACCTTTCGATCGGGGGAAAGCCCGCCGGTCGGCTGACCTTCGAACTCTACAGCGATACCGTGCCGAAGACGGCCGAGAACTTTCGCGCGCTCTGCACGGGAGAGAAGGGGGCGGGCGAGAGGGGCAAGCCTCTGCATTACAAGGGCAGCCACTTTCACCGGATCATCCCGGAGTTCATGTGCCAGGGAGGCGACTTCACCAACGGCAACGGCACCGGGGGCGAGTCGATCTACGGCCGCACCTTCCCCGACGAGAGCTTTGAGGGCCCAGCAGGCAGCCACGACGTCCCCGGGCTGCTCTCGATGGCCAACGCCGGGCCCGACACCAACGGTTCGCAGTTCTTCCTCACCACGGTGGTCACTCCCTGGCTCGATGGGAAACACGTCGTCTTTGGCAGGCTGATCGACGGCATGGAACTCCTGAAGACGGTCGAGGCCACGGGCAGTCAGTCGGGCGAGCCCTCCGCAAATGTCCGGATCGAAGACTGCGGTGAACTCTAGCGCCCGCCGTTTCCCCGCTGTCCCACAGATCGCACTTCAACTTGCGTAAATTCTCACTCAGCGACTGCCCGATTCGAGGAAGCTTGCGAGATGGACGACCCGAGTAACGCGGCCGGAGCCGCACCCGCTTCCCGGATCCGAACTCGGATCCTGATCCTCGGGGGCGGGTTCGGGGGCATCACGACGGCCCGCCAGCTGGAGCGGCTGCTCGGGTCCGACGCAAGCGTCGAGATTACGCTGATCAGCCGCGAGAATTTCTTCCTCTTCACGCCGATGCTCCACGAGGTCGCGGCAAGCGACGTGGACATCACGCACATCGTGAATCCGATTCGCAAAGTCCTGCGGCACACGAACCTGTTCGTGGGCGAAGTGGAGAGCATCGACCTCGATGCGCGGCGGATTGTCGCATCGCACGGACTGTCCCGGCACCAGCACGAGTTCCAGTATGACCACCTGGTCCTCGGGCTCGGGGCCGTGACGAGCTTCCATGGCATTCCGGATCTGCAGGCGCACGCGCTCCAGATGAAGTCTCTGGCGGACGCGATCGTTCTCCGGAATCGGCTGATCGAAAACCTGGAGGAAGCCGACGCCGACTGCGCCGCAGACCGGCGCACCACGGCACTCACCCTGGTGGTGGCCGGTGGCGGGTTTGCCGGCGTCGAAACCGTGGCCGCCGCAAATGATTTTCTGCGGGACTCCCTCCCCTCCTATCCCCATCTCTCCGAGGAAGATCTGCGCGTGGTGCTCGTCCATGACGGGGCCGTGCTCCTGCCGGAACTCGACGAGGCACTGGGGAGTTACACCGAGACGAAGCTGGCAGACTACAAGGTCGAGGTACGGACCGGCGTACGCGTCGCCGGAGTCTCCCGCACCGGCGTGCGCCTGGACGATGGCATGAACATCCCGACGAACACCCTGGTCTGGACGGCCGGATCCGCCGCCAACCCGCTGATCCAGACCCTGCCCTGCAAGCTCGAGCGCGGGCACGTCATGGTTACCGAGTACCTCGAAGTTCCGGACTGGCCCAATCTCTGGGCCGTCGGGGACTGCGCGTCGATCCGCGACCCCCGCACCGGGAATCTCTACCCTCCGACGGCCCAGCACGCGATGCGCGAGGGGCGCGTGCTCGCGAGGAACATCGTCGCGAGTCTCCGGGGAGGCAAGAAGCAGCCCTTCGTCTTCACGACGATTGGCACCCTGGCCTCCCTCGGGAGGCGAACCGGGGTCGCCCGGATCTTCGGGACCAACTTCTCGGGCTTTCCCGCGTGGCTGCTGTGGCGCGCGATCTATCTCTCGAAACTGCCGCGTTTCGAGAAGAAACTCCGCGTCGCCCTCGACTGGCTGCTCGACATCGTCTTCTCCAAGGATCTGGTTCAGTTCCGGGCCGAGATCGGACCGAGCGCAGCGTACGCGGACGACGAATCGGCACCGGGCGAAACAGAAGCGCCAGCTCGGACCTCCGCTGCCGGAGACCGCCAGGCCGACGACGCACCCCTCGGGCGCGACCGGGAGATCGCTTCGAGCGACAAACTCCGCTGAGTTCCGGTCTTGCTCGGAAGCCGGCGCAGACCCGTCGGCTCCGGGGTTCGCCCATGAATCGGGCGCATAACCGCGGTACCGGCCACCCCATTGGTAGATCCTTATGAGCCAGGGCCGTATTGGGGGCAGTCGGGCCGTTGCGAGGCGTTAGAGCTGAGTATGCGGCTCTTCAGGGGGTCGGAGCGGATTCGTTGGCCTAGCCGGAGCCCCATTGAGATCCACTCCCGGAACCACCACCAGCGCTGAAGCCACCCGCTCCGCTCCCGGCACCTTGGGCACCTTGGGAAGTTCCGCCGCCACCGGCAACGACCAATGGAGAGTCTTCGGAATCGACAACAAAGAAACCGGCCCCGCCTGCTTTACCCTCGCCTACCTGCCCGATCAAGAGACGCAGAATCTCGCCACCCTCCAGAGCGAAATTGCCCATCATTCTTGCTCCCTTGCCACCGGACTTCGCGAATCTCCGCCAGCCTGCTCAATCCCCAAATCCCACGATTTCTCCTATCCTCATCCAAGAGCCGCGTCTGTGCTGTAAGTGAATAGCGATCTGTACCCCGGGACGTGCCGATGCGTAATTGGACCCAAGAGGAAATAAAGCGCTACCTCGGCGATGATCATGGTTGCTGGATCACCTACTCCACAGACGACCAAGTGCGCGACGGAGCGGCGTCCGGTGGCACCACCTCGCAGATCTTGGTCAACCTGCTCGACAAGGGCCTAATCGATGGGGCGCTGGTGTGGAAAATGGTGCTCGGAGAGGAGCACCCAACGACTGAGGCTCTCATCGCCACCACCCGCGAGCAGGTGCTTGAGGCCCGTGGAAGCAAGTACGCCGCGGTGCACTACGCAAGGGATGGGCTCCCGCTGATCGAGTCCTTCGAGGGGCGTCTGGCTGTGGTCACGGTCCCTTGTGATGCGTCGTATCTCAGGCGCAAGATGCGCTCCGACCCGGCGCTTGCAGACAAAATCGTCTGCATTCTTACTCTCTTTTGCGGACACAACTCCGAACCCGACCTCACGGAGATGGTGGTGCATCAGCATGGCCTCGAGTGGAAGAAACTCGATCACTTTCGTCACCGTAGCGGTCCCTGGCGTGGAGAGATGTCGTTCGGAGATGGACAGGGAAAAGAGGTCAAGGTTCCCACCAAGAAGTTCACCCACTACCAGAACTTGCACTTTTATAGTGAGCGCAAGTGTCTGAGCTGTGTGGACCACTACGGCTTCGATGGGGACATCTGTACCGGAGACATCTGGTATAGCAGCGAGAAGTTCTCTGAACGCAAGCCCACCCTGGTCGTGGCCAAGACCGAGCGTGGCCGTGCGTTTTGGGAGCAGGCTAGCGAAAACGTAGAGGCGAGGGACGCGGACTCCAGCTATGTGGTCAGCGGCAACAGCCGGGGTATGACCTTCCACTACAACGTCACGGCCAGGGCCCGTGTCGGCAAGCTTTTCGGGATTCACATCAATGACAAGCTACACCTGCCGGTCACCACGTTAGATTTGGCTACGGCGTTCATCTGCTTGTTCAACTTCAGGATCTCACGGCACGACAAATGGAAGCGCTGGATACCTCGGATCCCGTTTTTCCTGATCCAGATCTACGTCTATCTGTTCAAGGGCCTCCAACAGCTCAATCTGTTCTTCTATCGCCCTTTTCCTGCCTGCCAGAAGGTTGCCATCGTCGGGGCGACGCTCACGGGAAATCGAGGGGCGGAGGCGATGCTGGTGACCACGATTGGCCGGGTGCGCGAGTTCGCTCCAGACGTTCGATTTGTGGTGATGAGCTATTACCCCGGACGAGACAGGAAACT
>SPKZ01004666.1_pt1 | contig 11871 bp, 18 predicted proteins | sample 2456571 | NCBI WGS metagenome assembly SPKZ01 (sample SAMN11192286, study PRJNA482655) | marine metagenome | biome: ENVO:00000447; feature: ENVO:00000244|ENVO:00000211|ENVO:00000569|ENVO:00002023; material: ENVO:00002151; isolation source: ocean water from marine abyssalpelagic zone ...
AAGAAAAAATTAAAGATGAAATAGGGAAAAAAATAAAAATATAAATATACATGTAAAGTGAATCGGAGTTTATCATGGTATATGAAATTACCCTAATTGAAAAGGCTTTTTGGAAGCCCAATAAAAAAATCAAAAAAGTAAAAGGTCATCTATTCCCGAAGGATATGCCCGAATATATGATGTTTGTGATTCTAGAAGATGAATCTAGAATGTTTATTAACTTAAATGAATATAAACAAGTCAGATTCTCAAAAGAATTGTTTATGAGTATTGCCAAAAAAGCCGAGCGAGAGTCAAATGGCCAAGCGAAGGTAACATAGTGGCAAATACATATTGGTTTTTCGGATTGTCTGGTGCCGGAAAAACTACACTAACAGATGAAATATTAAAAGAAAACCCTATGGTACACCTAGATGGCGATATACTAAGGAATGGTATAAACAAGGACTTAGGATTTTCAAAGAGTGATAGGTCAGAGAATTTAAGAAGAACTGCCGAGATTACTAAAATATTTAACAATGAGGGAATAGATGTTATATGCTCATTCATAACACCATTAGAGGAACATAGAGATTTAATAAAGAGAATAAATAAAAATATTAAATTAATTTTCTGTGATTGCCCATTAGAGATATGTGAAGAAAGAGATGTAAAGGGTTTATATAAGTTAGCTAGGGCTGGTAGGATTAAAAAGTTCACTGGTGTATCATCAGCGTTTGAATCTGGTACCGATGCCGACTTAAAACTACAAACCTATAAAAATATAAATAATTGTGTAAAGAAGTTTTTAGTTTATTATGAAAAATTTAAGTGAGTTAAATATAAAACAAGAGAATATATCAGTCATCCTATCCGGCCTATCAGTAGAAAAATTAATAGAGTCTGGAGAGATAGACGAAATTAAAGATAATTCTTTTATGATTACAGTTAATTATGCCCCAGTCAAGATAGATGGGCATATGAATATGTGGTCTGATAAAGAAGTAAGTAGATACTTAAATACATTATATGTAAAAAAAGAAAAGGAAAGTCTTTTTCTATCTAGGCCTAACGCCTTTACAAAACAAACTAAACATGACCCTATATATTATAATTTAGATTATATGTTTGATGAAAAAACGGAACTAAGTAGACAAGGCAACTATACTGCCGTATGGTTGATAGCACTATTACATAAATATTTTCCTTTAAAAAATATCCTATTGTTTGGACTTGATATGACAGAAGGCCCAGATGCCAGTAATGCCAAGTGGTATGATAAGTATACCGACTTTGATATTAAAAAGAGGGGCAAGTCCTATCCTGTAAAATCAAAATTAAATCAATGTCAAGAACAGTTAAGAAAACATTGTGGGTTTCCCAATATATATAACTGCAACCTTAATAGTGGCACAGATATATATGTAAAAAAAGAATGGAGAGAAATTGTTAATGTAAAGAATATACCAAAGGAAGTACCCAAGAAAGTTATTGAGGTGAAGGAAGAAATTGTTGTTGAGTCGGAGAATAAAATGGATATATCAAATGTAAAAGAATTTTGGGAAAATGATAATTTTAAAAATATTAAACCCACTAGCAATGAATTCCCAGAGGGGTTTGATGTACTTGGGACATTAAAAAAAATAGCAAATGAATTGAACTATGAGTCTATAGTTGAACTAGGATGCGGGTATGGTAGATTATCTACAGCATTCGACAAGGACAAATATATAGGTACCGATATTTCAGATAGAGCGTGTGACAAGGCCAGAGTAAAAAATCCTACTTATACATATCAAGAATATTCTCATCCCAAAGCTGACATATACTTAGCTTATACTGTATTCTTACATTTAACAGATGAACAAGTACACAACGAATTAAAACAAATAGATAGTAAGTATTTTATAATATCCGAGATACTAGGAAATGAATGGGCAAATAATGGTAAGGGTGGAGTTCCTACTTACAACAGGGAATTAGAACAATACAATTCTATTATGAAGGAACATGGATATGAATTATCATATGAAGTAAATCATTTATATAAACGATATGAGAATTGGGGTAGAAGAAATAAAAATATCTACTTCTTAGTATATAAAAGGACTAATATATGAGTTATAAAATAGTATCAGCATATACAATAAATACCCCCTATGAACAAGAGGTAAAAAAATTAGAGGCCTCTCTTATAAAACTTAAATTACCATTTAAGTTATATGGAATTCCAAATCAAGGTAGTTGGGAAAAAAACTGTCAGATGAAATCTAAAATTATAAAACAAGCTATGGAAGAATTTAATTGTCCGATAGTATGGATTGATGCTGACGCTGTTGTATATAAACCTACTGTATTATTTGAAAACTTGGAAGTGGATTTTATGTGTCACTTTTTAAAGTCAAGTTACAACCCAAATGAATTATTATCTGGAACTTTATTTTTTAACAATACAGATAATGCTAAAAATTTAATTAATGATTGGATTGATTATAATGATACAAATGCTTTATATGACCAGAAGAACCTTCAACATATATATGAAACAAAACATAAAGGTAAAATAAATTGGAAGATGTTACCACGAGAATACATTATAATAGAACGTAGTAGACACCACAATGATGTGCCACAAGACACTAGGGTTATATGCCACTTCCAAGCCAGTAGAAGATTTAAGAGGATTATAAATGGCAGGAAATAATTTAGAAGATATAAGAGATTTTTGTAAAGATAAAAAAGTCATTATAGTTGGAAACAGCGGAGCTTTGAGTGGTTCCAAAAAAGGTGAATTGATTAATTCTTACGATGTTGTTATAAGAATGAATCATGGCGCACCTTACGAACAGTACCATAACGATATTGGAAATAGAACTGATATATGGTTTTTCGCTTATCTACAAGAACAACACCAAATGAAAGATTATAATGGCCATCAACCAAAGTTCATAGTAAGGAATAATACAAGTAGAAGAATATGTAAAGAATTAGAAAACTTAGCATATTTTATACCACCAGAAGATTTCTTTAGAACAAAAGAATTATTATATGGCCAACCAAAAAATCAGACCAATAGTCTAAATAATCCAACTACCGGATTTGTTTGTGTTCAGTGGGTAGTAGAAAAAATAAACAATTATAAATCTTTAGATATAACAGGCTTTGATTTTTTTAAAGTCCCATTAAATTATTATGAATTAAATAGGAAAGGGAAAAAAGCTGCAGTATGTCATAGTCCCCAATTAGAAGAGCCTGTAATCAAAAAATTAATCAGTGATAAAATAATAGGACAAGTATAATGGTAGTATCAGATAAACATAAATATATTTTTGCTTCAACCCCAAAAGCTGGCACTCATAGTATGTATCATCTATTGGAAAAATATTTTGATGGAACTAGGGTTCCTAATCCTAATCAATATCACCACACTATACACACTAGAAATATACCAGTACAATACAAAGACTATTTTAAATTTACTATTGTAAGCAATCCTTTTAGAAGAGCAATAGCTTGTTGGAAACCATTAGCTTTTTATGAACCATACAGAATAAAAAGAGGATGGTTAAAAGAATTGGGCGGAGAGGAGTTTGTTTATTACACAAGATATATAAAGAAAATGAGTAAGTCGCAAAAAACACCACCAAAGAAATATATGATATGGTCGCAATCCAAACTACATGATTTTATGGAATACGATAGGGTATTGAACTTACAAAACTTACAAGAAGAATTTAATGAACTTCCATTTGTAAAAGAAGAAATTCAAACTGAAAATGTTTTTAGTGCTAACAAAAAAGAAAAGCCCCATTTTTATGAAAATGAAGATGATTGGAAAAAAGAATATAATGATGAATGTATCCAAAATGTATTGGAGGCATGGGGTAACGATTTCGAGAAATACGGATATAGCAAGGAATTATAATGAAAGCATCCATGATAATGTCATCACACAAAAGACCACACTTATTGAAGTGGGGACTAGATGGATTATCAAAACAAAAATTAAAATATGACTTTGAAATATATCTATTGAATGATGCCTTTGTAGAGGATAAGGAAACTGTTGATATATACAATGAATATAAAAATAAATTGGACATTAAGTATATCCATACTGGAGCATCCAAAGGTGCCGATGTCCGAAGAGAACAATGCTTTGCTCTGAATAAGGGAATTAAAAAATGTTCCGGTGATATTATAATATTGACAAGCCCAGAGATATATCATTATAACGAAAATAATATTAATAATTTAATTGAACCGTTTGAACACAATACAAAGATATTAACTACTCCCAATGCACCACTTGATGATAGGACTAGCAATGTATTGAATAATCTTACATCTGGAAAAGAATTACCATTAAAAACTTGTATACCTTTAAACAGGGATTTAAATTTTTGTATGGGATTTTGGAAAAAGGATGTAATAGACATAGGTGGATTTGACGAAGATTTTACTGGAACTGGTTGGGACGATTTTGATATTATAAGTCGTATGAAATGGAATGGGTCTAATTTTAAATATGTAGATGCTAGCATAGTACATCTATTCCATCCTAGAGGTAAAGCTAAAGGTAGTGATACAGGAAAAAGAATTACCTTTAATAAAAATATGTATTATAAAAAATTAAATATTATAAAAAGAAATGTTGATAGAGAGTGGGGTGTTTTATGAAAATTATAGGATTTGGACAATTAAGAAATGAAATAGAAAGAGGTAATTTAAAAAATTGGTTCGATTCTATGGATGAATTCTGTGATTATATATACATATATGACCAGAACTCAGATGATGGTAGTAAAGAATTCTATAAACAATATGATAACTGTGTTGTTATAGAGTCACCATTAAATGATTTTGAAAATGAATTGAAGTGTAAACAAACACTATTAAACAAGATAAGAGAAGACCATAGTGATTGTGATTGGATTTTATGGATGGATGGTGATACCCTTATGGATGGTAGGTTAGATAGAGGTAGTATGGAAAAACTTGTATCGTCATCCAAGTCTGATGGAATTAATTTTGGACATTTAAATTTATGGAGGTCTGATACATATTATAGAATAGATAATAGTTTTCATAGCCTCAACAATACAGGGGTCACCGCTCTATGGAAAAATGAACCTTATCTAAACTTTGATAATAAATCTGGAGTACATAAAGGAAATAAACCACTAGGATTTAAAAACATAGAGAGATGTCAATATGACTTGATACATAGGGGTTTTGCTACAGATAAACAGATAATAGATAGGTTAGAGAGTTGGAAACATCACAACCCAAAGAGTTGGAACGGTGGTCGGGCTGGGATAACAAAACATTGGAATAGATTCTTTGATGAAAGTACACTATCACTCACTAGAATGAATAATGAAATTCTACCAAAATGGTTTAATCTTACAGATGATACTGATTCTAGAACAAAAAAGAAATTGATAGAGTTGTATAAAAAACCGAGCTTTTAATGACATGCCTTATTAGACAGCCTGCCGGCCTAGGTGATATTATATGGATACAAAAAATACTACATGAATTTTCCAAAAAATATGATGAAGTAATTTTTCCAGTTATACCCCAATACCTATTTATTAAAGATTATTTAAAATTACCATCTAACGTAAATGTTATATCCAAAGATGATTATTTTTTAGGAAAGGATTTATTTATAAACAATAATATAATAGATGTTGTAAAGAAATCACACATGGACTACTACCCATTGGAAATGGGTTCTAAAAAATATCCTAAAGAATTAATAATGAAAGCAAAATATAAAATAGCAGGAGTTGATTGTTCAGATTGGAAGGATTATTTTCATGTAAATAGGAACACACACAAAGAGAATGAATTAAGAAAATTATTTCCGGAAAAATATAATCTTATATGTGATACTTTTGCTTCACCACCAGATGAAAGGAAAATAAATATATCTGTAAATAGTAATGTCCCAAATTGTAAATTGGAATATAAGAGTGGGTATAACCCATTTGATTGGATGAAAGTTATAGAAGATGCTAATGAAATACATTTTGTTGATACTTGTTATAGTTTAATAATGGAAAAATTAAAAAAAGAAGATAACTTGAATTTATATTCTAGACGACCCAATAAAAAAACATATACACAAACAACGTTTATGTTTGATAAAAAATGGAATTTGAAATGATATATGATTATAAAGGAAAATCTTATCCCGAATATTTAAAAGAAGGTAATGCTAACAAATACATAGAAGAGTTTGCCAGATATTATTGCAAGGGTAAAGGATTAGATATAGGTGGGTTTGATAATTGGACATTCCCTGGTGCTAAGGCTATTAATATTGTAATAGATGATGAATACGATGCTTATAATCTACCAGATGAAAAATATGATTTTATTTTTAGTTCTCATTGTTTAGAACATTTAGACAACCCAATTAAAGCATTAGAAATATGGAAAAATCATCTTAATAAATATGGTGTATTATTCTTATATCTTCCTCATCCAGAAATGGAATATTGGTTACCGCAAAATAATAAGAAACATTTACACTCATGGATGCCAAATGATATTAAAAAAATAGTCTTGGATATGGGATTTGAAAAAGTTATAAATAGTGATAGAGATTTATATTGGAGTTTCATAGTTGTAGGCGTTAATGATGGGTGAATTGAATATACATAATGTATCTGATTATATAAAAAAATATGATTTAAAAAACTTTATTGAAACTGGGACTGGTATAGGTACTGGTCTTTCTTTTGCGGCACAAAACTCATTTAAAAATTTATATTCTATTGAAATAATGAAGGAATTATTTGTTGAAAATTATGAAAAATTTGAGGGTGATGATAGAATTACTTTATTAAATAATGATTCCATAAAAGGCCTTGAATTAATAATAGAGAATCAAATGGATGATAGTCCTTGTCTATTTTGGTTAGATGCCCATTTTCCGGGCGCCGATTTTGGTATAGGAAATTATGAAGATAACTATGAAGCTAAAATTAAAATACCTTTGGAAGAAGAATTGAAATTAATTGCAGAAAAAAGAGATGGTAATGATGTACTCATAATAGATGATTTAAGAATATATGAAGATAATAACTATCAAAGTAAGGTAAACAAAACAGTTTTAAACATTAGAAAAGAATTTGATATAAATGGAATTGGTTTTATAGAAGATTTATTCGGCGATACTCATACATTTAAAAGAGATTTAAGACACCAAGGTTTTCTGATATTAGAACCAAAATAATATTTTTATAAATAGTAATATGATGAAGGAAAATTGAAAATGAAAAATGTTTATGATAATGTATTAGGTAGTGAAAGAACAGTTGAAGTAGAATTTATTAATTATTGTATTGATAAATTCATTAAGAAAACAGATACAGTATTAGATGTAGGTGGTATACCAACCAAAGCAAGAATAAATCAATCAATAGTAAAAAAAATATATCAATCCGGATTTAATTATGAAATTTCTGATTTTAGAGGTGGTACTTATCAAGGAGATTTTGTAACATATAATTTCCCTAAAAAATTTGATTCTATTATTTTTCTATCAAGTTTAGAACATTTCCCTCAGTGTACCGAAGGAGATTGTGTTTATAGAGATGGTGAAGATAGACGAGGATATGAAAAAGCATTGTCCATATTAGAAGACAAAGGGAAAATATTTTTAACTGTCCCATTTGGAAAACCAGTATGGCAAAACTACCATCAAAACTATGATATGGATTTAATTAAAAAATTAAGCGAGGGTTCTAAACTAATAGAAACCCATACTTACAGATTGATAAATAATAAATGGGAAGTAAGAGAACCAGATACCATGTTAGATGTCTTATATGATAGGATGGCTTATGGTGTTGGATGTTTTGTATTTGAAAAAGGAAGAGAAAATGAAAAAGGATAGATCATCATTCACAGCGGCATCAACTATGCCAACAAAAATAATTACAGATTCTGGTTTAATAAAGGATATAACTAACCATAATATAAAACCAATTCATATCCAAATTAATCCAACCAATAAATGTCCGTATGATTGTTCATTTTGTAGTTGTGCTAATAGAGATAAATCTAAAAAATATGATTTAGAAAAATTTAAAAAAGTATTAGATAGATTTGAGAAACTTGGTACCGAGGCAGTGACTATTACAGGTGGGGGAGACCCTTTAGCATACGAACACTTCGGAGAACTTATAGACTATATACTGAATGAAAAGAAAATGGAAGGTGCTATGGTCACTAACGGATTTTTATTCAGCAAATATAAAGAAGATGAGGTTATAAAAAATATTAATAAACTAACATGGTGTAGAATATCTGTATATGATGAATATCCATTTCATCAAAAGAAAATAGAACCTGTAATAAGTAAGTGCCCAGACGTTGATTGGGCCTTCTCTTACGTTGTTACCGAAAAATATGATTATAAAAATTTAGTTAAATGTATTGAGTTTGCTAACCAATATCAAGATAGATTCTCTCATATAAGAGTAGTAAGTGATATACTAAATGAAAAAGTTGAATTAGGTGATGTTAAAGAACAACTAAAAGCTGATGGAGTTGATACTACACTATGTCTATGGCAAGGTAGAAAAGGATATAAAAAGGGAAATAAGAATTGTAGAATATCTTTATTGAAGCCCAATATTGACCCAGAGGGTAAAATCATGCCTTGTTGTGGAGTTCAATATGCGGTTGATGATAAGATAAGAGATTTTGATAACAGACTCTCAATGGGCAATGTATTCAATGGCGATGACCTTGAAAAGATATACAAAGAACAAAAAGGATTTGACGGTTCTATATGTAATAAATGCTACTACAATGACTATAACGATACAATAGAAACTATTTGGAGCCATGATAACATAACTCATAAAAAGTTTATATAAATAATCATATGAGTAATTTCGACAAAGCAGTTAAATTAACCCTTAAACATGAGGGTGGATATGTAAATGACGTTCACGACAGAGGTGGGGAAACTAATTTTGGTGTCACAGCAAAGGTAGCTAGAGGTTTTGGATACAATGGTGCTATGATTGATTTAACAGAAGATGAAGCCAAAGAGATTTATAAAGAATTATATTGGGATAAACTTAAATTAGATAGTATAAAATATTATAGTGTATCTCAAAAATTATTCGATATGGGAGTGAATGCAGGCAATAGTAGAAGTGGAAAAATCGCCCAGATGAGTATAAACTTATTAGAAGAAAAAGGTTTAAAAGTAGATGGGATAATTGGAAATAATAGTATTAGAGAGATTAATAGGTTTTGTAAAAATTCTCATTTTGCAAATATATTTTTAAATACGTTGAAGTTCTATCAATCAAAGCATTATATTGATATAGTGGAAAGAAAACCAACACAGAGAAAATTTTTAAAAGGATGGCTCGCAAGGGTATAAAGGATAATAGAATGGCTAAAAAAGTAGAAGAAAAAATTGGAAAAGCGAAAGCGGTAAAAGAAGGATTAAAAAAATCAGTAGGATTTTGGACTGCAAGTTCCAAGAAGGTGACCTTAGCAATGGTATTTCTAATATCTGTTATTGTAGACCAAACCATATTGGGTAATGTATTATATCCATCAAATGAATTATATGAGTCAAATTTATTTAAAGGAATTATAGCGACAGTTGGAGTTATTTTAACAAGTGATATAAAAGGCCTTGTAAATAAATGGTTAGAAAAATAGAATGTGAAATATGTAAACAAGATATAGGAATAAACGGTTTATCATTACATTTAAAACAAAAGCATAACATAAAAACGGAACATAATACAAAATGGTATTATAATACTTTCATAAAAAATGATAATGAAGGTATTTGTAAACATAAAAAATGTTCAAATGATACCAATTTTATTAGTTTCAATAAAGGATATTTTGAACATTGTTCAAAAAAATGCTCTGAAGAACAACGTCATTTATCAAAAAGAAAAGGAATAGAATGGTTTATACAAAGTTCCATTAAAGAACATGGAAATAAATATGATTATTCTATTTCAAAATATATAACCATACATGATAATATAGATATTATTTGTCCGTTACATGGAAAATTTAATCAACGTGCAGGAAATCATATTAGGGGTCAGGGTTGTCCTATATGTAAAGAAAGTCATGGCGAAAAAAGAATAAGATTATATTTAGAGAATAAAAATGTAAAATATAAAAAAGAATTTAAGTTTGAGGATTGTAGAGGAGATAAAAGGCCTCTTCCATTCGACTTCTATTTGCCGGAACATAATACTTGTATAGAATATGACGGCCGCCAACATTTTGAGGAATCTTTTTATGGTAAAGGAGATAGGTTTATAAAAAGAAAAAGATTAGACGAAGTTAAAAATTGTTATTGTGTAAACAATAATATAAATCTTATTAGAATACCATATTGGGACTTAGATAAGATTGAAAAAACATTATCGAATTTTATTAGTATAAATAATTGTAAATAAAGAAAAGGAATTATAAATGGCATTTACATCTTTAGACGTAGTTGGCAATACTACAGTTGACATTGTTATCGGAGCGGTTACATCAGTATCTCTTGTTCTAACAAAATATGGTGATACAAATATGACTACAAATGAGCCAAACAAAACATATTATTTTAACGTGTATGTTGGCAATAGAGTAATAGAAAGTAAACATTATCCTAGTTCGGCTCAGGCAGAAACTGCTAGAGGGGATTTTAAAACTTTAGCTTCGCCGTAAACATTTTCTAACATATAAATAATTATATGTCCAAGAAGATTTATACTGATATAGACTTAAACCAAAATGAAGCACAGAACCTTGTTGTTGAGAAAACCATTTCATTTCCTGCAGGTTCTAAAAATGGAAGATTAATATACCACACTGGGTTTAAGGCCGTCTATGTATGTAAAAATGAGTCGGGGAATACTACTATCAAAGGAAATTGGGGATTATCTATTATAACCATTGATGATATTGATAGTGGGTCAGAAGTAGCTGGAAGAATAATGGTTACTGATGGTACCGGTGGTATGGTATATGATAACGCAGACGGTGGGACATTTTAATAAAAGGAAATAAGATATGGCGATAACAATACAAGTAAGACGAGGAACGAAAGCTCAATTAGATTTAATAGCTCTCGCAGAAGGCGAAATAGGATATACAACAGACACGAAACAGGTTTTCATTGGTGTCGATGGTGTTGTATTGGGGGCGGCCTTGTCCCCTGTGGGCGGTATAATATCCGCAGCATCATTAACACCATTTGATACATCCAAACATCCAGTTGGTACTCTATTTTTAGTAGTAGGGGTTGCAACAGGGGAAGATAGTACACTATATGTATCAACGGGTGCTGAGTGGGAAAAGACTGGTGTTAATAGTCTTTCGGAACTATCTGGTACATTAGATGATATTGCTGATGGTCATCCAACCACAGGATATTCAAAAGTTTCATCAACAGAAATAACTGGTGGGAATGTAACTCAAATTAATGATGGTTCCAATGTAGTAACCGCTGCTCAAGCAAGAACTCACATTGATGATGCTACACTACACAGAATTATAAATGATGGTGGTACATCTACTACCGAATTATGGTCTGCCGATAAAATTACCACAGAATTATCTTTAGTTTCTTCTGGTACTGGTTCGGCTTTACACATACCAGTCCAAGATATTGCGGAGTTAGAGGCCTTAGACACTCTGAATACAGGTAGTGAAGTTGAAGATAAAATGTTATGTCATGTCGAAGATAAAGGTTTATTTCGATTCGATTTAGAATCAACTGATGGTGTAGTGACAGATGATGTTATACGACCTACCGATAGAGCATCACTAGATGGTCGTTGGATAAGAATGACTGACCCTACAAACTTTCACAATACTTTAAGTGGATTA
>SPKZ01011288.1_pt1 | contig 11869 bp, 11 predicted proteins | sample 2456571 | NCBI WGS metagenome assembly SPKZ01 (sample SAMN11192286, study PRJNA482655) | marine metagenome | biome: ENVO:00000447; feature: ENVO:00000244|ENVO:00000211|ENVO:00000569|ENVO:00002023; material: ENVO:00002151; isolation source: ocean water from marine abyssalpelagic zone ...
CCAAAGGCGACCGCGGCGCTCGCGAGATCCATGCGTTCTCCGAGCAGCGCGAGTTCGTGAACCAGGACGCCGACCTGCGCAAACATGATCCCGCTGAACGCGATACACAGCAACCAGAAGCTGGGCGCCCGCAAGACTTCGCGCGTCTCCCAAACTCGCAGCTGTCCGGCAAGGGAAAGCCGGTTGCCCTGCGCGTCTGGTTGCCGACCGCCATCGGGCTCGAGCCCGCAGTCCGCGGGGCTCGAGCGGAGAACCCAAAGGCTGACCGGAATCGCGATCGCGAGCACCAGGCCGGCCAGCACAACCATTGCAGTCCGCAGGCCCGCGACGATCATCAGCCAGGTCGCGAGCGGGACGACCAACATGCCACCGAGGGACACGCCGGTCTGCGAAAATGCCATCGCACGCGCACGCAGCGCAACGAACCAGCGCGCGATCAGGGCACCCGAGGGAATCGCCGAGCTCAGGCTGAAGCCGAGCGCCATCCCCGGGTACACGAGGTAGAGCTGCCAGGGGTGGTCGAGCCACGCGACTGCGACCAACGAGCCGGCGAGCAGGCAGGCGCCGAGCACGATGCAACGGCGGGGACCGTCCCGTTCCATACGCCGCCCCACGAGTGGGCTCGCAAGCGCCGAGACCACGAAGAACAGGCTCGACGCACCTGCCAGGGACGCAACCGGCCAGCCGTGGGTGCTGCGGAGCCCGTCGAAGAGAAAGGTCTGTCCGTAGAAGCCAATGCCCACGCTGACGAAGGAAACCGCGCCGGTCCCGGCGGTCACGAACCAACCGTAGAAGACATGCGGAAACCGCCGGCCGAGCCAGCCGACGGGCTCTCGAACGGACTCCGGAATGATGCGGCCCTCCTCGCGGAAAAGCTCGCCGGGCCGCCCTCCCGTTGCGGGCGCCATTCTAGTCGGGTGGAAGACCGTAGACGCGAATTCCCTCCCGGCGAAGCCGGCTGCGAAGCACCGCGCGCAGACGCAGCTCGGGTGCAACGCGTGCTTCGAACTGCCTGCTTCGAGGGCCGGGGCGATCGATGATGAAGAAGTCCGGGGCGTAGCGCCGGTATCGATCGGGATCGTCGGGAAAGCGGTAATGGAAGTCGTAGGTATAGACGCGCCGGCCCGTGAGCGCTGCATAGATCGGTGCGCGTCCCGAGACCAGTACCGCATCGGGAGCGGTTTCTTCGCGGATCCAGCGCGCGACCACCTCGGAATCGATCCAACTGTTCAGGAACCCGTAAGATGCCCAGCTTCGCAGCTCGAGCCCGCTCGGAAGCTGGACCAGATTCAGGGCGAAGAGCACCAGAAAGAGGCTCACGCTGACCGGACGCACGAAACCCACGCGCAGCCGACGCTCGGCCAGCGACCCCAGGGCGGCAGCGAGCACGAACAGATACAGGTAGAGCACTGGCACGAGCGGGATCGCCAGACGGTAGGCGTAGGTCAGCCAGACCAGCGCCACGGCGAGGTACGAAAGTGCATACCACTCCAGGATCGAGGCGCCGCGGCGCAGCGCGACGAGCGGCCCGACGACGAGCGCGGCTCCGACCACCGCGGAGAGCCCGACCCAGGGAACTCCGAAGGTCGTTTCCGCCAGTTCCTGGAGCAGCAGCCGGCCATTGCGCATGACGCGCGCGATCCACGCGGAAAGCGGCACCAGCGGAGACCCCGGGTCACCCGGATCCGCTCGAAACAGCGAAGTGAGGTAATCGTAGTTCAGCATCTGCTCGACCGGCGTTTCGGCGCCGGCCGCCGCATCGCGCGCCCAAACTAGCCAGGGGGCAATCAGCGCCAGACACAGCAGCACCGGGAACGCCGCCCGCAGCCGCTGGCCCCTGCAGCTGCGGGCCCACCCGAGCAGGAGCATCCCGGGGAGCAGAATGATGCCCGCGCTTCGCAGGTAGATCGCAACCGCGAGACACACCGCTGCGGCGATCGCGAGCCAACCCCCGCCCGCTTTGCGCAGGTTCGCTCGCTCGAAGAGGGCGATCGACAGGAACAGGAAGGTCAGGAACGGGAATTCGGCATAGATCCAGTTGAACAGGCCCACCAGCATGGGATGCGTGCCGCTGAGCAGCGCGACCGCCAGCGCCAGCCAGGTTCCGAGTCTCGGAGAGAGCGCGAACCAGATCGCGGCCAGGGCGGTGGGTACGAACAGGAGCAGCAGGCGATTCACGCGCAGCGGGTCGAACTCGCCCTCCGGCATCACCAACGACAGAAGCCAGGGAAGCCCGGGCGGGCGCAGAAAATACGGCTCGCCCAGGTAGGTGTAGCCGTCGCCAAGCGCAAGCGCGCGGCCCAGGAGCACGTAGACGGCGCTGTCCCATTCGGGCACGAACTCGGCGCGAGCAAAGAATCCGACACACACGACGCCGTACGCGGCAAACATGGCCAGCGGTACCCAGACCTGCAGCGTCGGGCGAGTGTTCGACGACACTTCAGCCCCGGAACAGCCGGGAGAAGGTCCGGAGCGCGCGTGGCATCCGGGGCCCGTACCAGCTCAGAAGTTCGCCCTCGCCGACGTGGATGCGCCGGCTGCGGGCGGCCGGGCAATCGAGGGATCCGAGTTCGCGACGCTCCGTCTCGCAAAATGCGTAGGGTTCCGTCGGCAGCAGAATCACCTCGGGATCGGCGGCCGCCATCTCGGCTTCCGAGATTCTGGGGTAGCGTGTGTCCGCGTCCGCGAACGCGTTCTGTCCGCCACTCGCCACGATCATGTCGTGCGCGAAGGTGTCGCAGTTGAGGGTCATCCAGGGCTTCTTCCAGATGAGCGCCAGCACCCGGGGCGCCGGGCCGCCGCCGATTTCTCCGAGTGCGGCGTCCAGGTCGCGCGCGATCGCGGCCGCCTCCGCGTGTCGGCGCACGATCCGGCCGAGCGTCCCCAGATCGCGGACGGCCTCCGCGAGCGTGCGGACGTAGGTCACGAAAACGCGCAGCCCGCGTGCCTCCAACGCCTCGACGTTTCTCCGCCGGTTCTCCTCCCGATTCGCAATCACCAGGTCGGGCTCGAGGGCCGCGACTTCATCGACCCGAACGTTCTTGGTTCCTCCGACCCTGGGAACCCGCGCAAGCCGATCTTCCGGATGTACGCAGTAGTCGGTAGCGCCGACGATCTCGTGCTCGAGTCCGAACGCGAACAGCGTCTCGGTGATCGAGGGAACCAGGGAGACGATTCGGCGGGGCGCGGTATCGAAGTTGAACTGCCGGCCGCGCGCGTCCTCGAACTTCAAGGCCCGGCCCAGGGGTCGGGGTCGAGGTGGAGCAGGCTCTCGGCCCCGGGGGCGAGGTCGGCGAGCCAGGCGTAGAGCGTGCGCAGTCCGGGAGCTTCGGTGGGGGCGTGTCCGGCGTCGATGACGGCCAGGCCGCGATCGAGCGAGGCCCGCGCCGCGTGGTGGGAGACGTCGCCCGTGACGACGACGTCCGCACCCAGCGCCGCCGCCTGGGCGAGATAGTCGGTACCCGATCCCGGAACGACCGCGACGCACGCGATCTCGCGCGAGGCGTCCCCCGCCACGCGCAGCCGCGGTTGATCCAGTGCCCCGGAGACGCGCTCCGCAAAGCGGGCGAGCGTCGAGGCGTTCTCCAGACGCCCGATTCTGCCGACGAGTCCGCCGGATCCGCCCCGCGCGTACACGTCGTAGGCGGGCTCCTCGTACGGGTGGGCGGCCAGCAGCGCGTTTACGACCTCGGCCTCGCGCTCGCGCGGTGCCACGAACTCGATCCGCTGCTCCCGCTCCTGGTTGAGGGCCGCCCGCTTCCCGACTGCCGGATCGGTTCCGGCCGCGGCGAAGAAGCTGCCGACCCCGTCCGAGCGAAACGAGCAGTGGGTATAGTTCCCGATCCTGCCGGCGCCCGCCTCGGAGACCGCCTGCAACACCCGCTCCGCGTGGTCTGCGGGCAGAAAGCTCACCAGCTTGATGCTGTCGGGACCTTCGAGCGGCGCGAAGCCGCGCACTTCGGCCAGGCCGAGCGCAGCCGCGAGCGCGTCTGCGGCACCGCCGGGCGCCACATCGAAGCTCGTATGCACGACGGCAAGCGCAACGCCGGCTCGAAGCAGACGGTACGCACGTCCCGCGGGCGTGGGCCCGGCGAGGATGCGGAGCGTGGGCCGGAACAACAGCGGGTGGTAGCTGACCAAGAGAGACGGGGGCGCCGCCTCGAGCTGATCCACGACGGCCTCGGTGACCTCGTGACAGACGGCGACCCGCTCCGCGACGCAGGACGGATCGCCGAGCTGGAGCCCGACAGGATCGGCGCCCCAGGCCTTGCCCCACGGGGCCCGCCGTCCGAGTTCGCCGAGCAGTTCCCCGAGCGTGCGCGCGGCCGGCATGGCCCGGACGATAGCGCGACCCCGGGACTGGAGCCTCCCCGCTTCGGGCCCGCTAGAATGGGGACCCGGCAGAGGAGGACCCGTGAAGATCTCGATCGAATATTGCGTGCGCTGAAACTACCTCCCCCAGGCCACCAGTTTGGCGGCCGCGATCAAGCAGGCAACCGGCGTGGATCCGGATCTCATCAAGGGAGACAACGGGGTCTTCGACGTCGTCGTCGACGACCGTATGGTGTACTCGAAGCACGAGACCGGTCGCTTCCCCGAACACCCGGAGGTGCTCTCTCAGCTTCGCTGAGGCCGCGCTTACTTGTCCCGGAAGACGGCGATCAACCCGAGCACCGCCGGAAGCACGAGCGCCCCGAACAGGAGCCCCGACATGATCAACAGATCCTGGATGCTCGATTCCATCGCTTCTGGCCTCCCGATTCCCGAAGCTACCACGCGCGCACGCACCTTGGCGGGCGCGAAGCGTAGCGGATGACAGGCGGCGTGAAAGGGCGCCCGGTGGGCCGCCTGCTGCTGATTTTCGCGCTCGGTCTCCAGGGCTGCCTCTGGAGCGGGGGCGCGGCCCCGAACCACTGCAGCATCGAGATCCTGGGCGTCGCCGAATTCCAGTCCGGATCCGGCTACTTCGACGCCGCCTACCGGGTCCGGGGGCAGGCCGGCTCGGCCGGCGTGGTGTGGCTGGCCGCCAAGGCCGGCTCCGGGAAGTTCCTCTCCGGGAACGGGGTTTCGGTGGGGCCCGGTCCGTTCGAGGCCCGGGTCGACGTGGATCTCACGGGCCGGCCGCTGGAGTACATCGCGGTGCTGGAGGTCGAGGGCCGCCGCTGTCGCAGCAACGTTTCGCCTCCGGGGGGCTAGGCCGCCGGACCCGGACGGAGCTCAGGAAACCGTCCAGGTCGACCCGGCTTCGAGCAACTCTCGCAGGCTCCCGGGGCCCGACTCTTCGCGGTCTCGCGCCTCCTGCGCACGCGTCAGGCTGTCGAAGGTCGGCTCCCGCACCGCCCGGAGCACGCCGATCGGGGCAGGAAACTCGGGCATCGCGAGGCTCGCGAGCATGAGCGCCAGCGCCGGGTCGGGCGCACTCCGGTCGTGGGCAACCTCGACCAGGCCGTCCTGCTCGCCGCGCCTGCCCGGTACCAGCCGCATTCGCTTGGTGTCGAGCCTGAGGATCCGATCGGACTCCTTGCCGTAGACGAGTGGCTGGCCGTCCTCGAGCGTGAGCAGGTGATCGGCCTTTACGTGGCGATCCTTCAGCGATTCCCAGACCCCGTCGTTCAGAACCGGGCAGTTCTGGTAGATCTCGAGAAACGCGCTGCCCGGATGCTCGGCCATCTCGCGGATCAGGCCCTGCAGGTGCTGGATCTCGGTGTCGATCGTGCGCGCGACGAAGGTCGCACCGGCGCCGAGCGCCAGAGACAGCACCGAGAACGGACGATCCACCGTGCCGAGCGGCGATGACTTGGTGCGCGTGCCTGTGGTCGAGGTCGGCGAGAACTGCCCCTTGGTCAGGCCGTAGGTCTGGTTGTTGAAGAGCAGGATCTTGAGGTCGACGTTCCGGCGCAGTGCGTGGATCAGGTGGTTGCCCCCGATCGAGAGCCCGTCGCCGTCCCCCGTCACGACCCAGACCGACAACTCGGGGCGCGACACCTTGAGACCGGTGGCGAGCGCGGGCGCGCGCCCGTGGATCGTGTGGAAGCCGAAGGTGTCCATGTAGTACGGGAAGCGCGAGGAGCAGCCGATCCCCGAGATGAACACGATGTTCTGCTTCGGAATCCCGAGCTCCGGCATGACCTTCTGCAGCTGGGCCAGGATCGCGTAGTCCCCGCAGCCCGGACACCAGCGCACCGCCTGGTCGCTCTCAAAATCCTTCTTAGTCAGCACCGGCGCCCCATTCCCGACCGCCCCGCGGCTCACAGCGAGACCTCCCTGGCACTCGGGCCCGAGAGCTGCGCCTGACCCGCCTCGACGACCTCGCACACCTTGAAGGGCCGGCCCTGAATCTTGTTCAGGCCGTGGGCGTCGACGAGGAAACGCGCCCGGAGCAGGTCCCGGAGCTGGCCCCGGTTGAGTTCGGGCACCAGCACGCGCTCGAAGCGCGAGAGAATCTCCGCGATCCCGTGCGGGAACGGATTCAGGAAGCGCAGGTGCAGGTGGCCGACGCGGTGGCCCTGGTTGCGGAGCACGCGGACGGCCTGGTGGATGGCTCCATAGGTACCGCCCCAGCCCACGAAGAGAAGTTGGCCCGCGTCGTCACCCTCGACCTCGGCCGCTGGGACGTAGTCGGCCACCCGATCGACCTTGGCCTGCCGCATCCGGACCATGTGCTCGTGGTTCAGAGGGTCATAGGAGACGTTGCCGGTCCGGTCCTCCTTCTCGAGTCCCCCGATCCGATGTTCGAGGCCCGGCGTCCCCGGGATCGCCCAGGGCCGGGCCAGCGTCTCCTCGTCCCGCAGATAAGGCATGAAGCCCTCCGGGTCGCTGCGGTAGCGGACTTCGATCGGCTCGAACGTTTCGGGATCCGGCAGCTTCCAGGCCTCCGACCCGCTCGCGAGCGATCCATCGGACAGGAACACGACCGGGCACATGTGCCGGACCGAGATGCGGACGGCCTCGATCGCCATGTCGAAGCAGTCGGCCGGCGTGCGGGGCGCAAGCACGACCACGGGAGACTCGGAATTCCGGCCCGACAGGGCCTGATTCAGGTCCGCCTGCTCCGCCTTGGTCGGGAGCCCGGTCGAGGGCCCGGCCCGCTGAACGTTGAGCACCACGAGCGGCAGCTCGGCCATCACCGCGAGCCCGATGCCCTCCTGCTTGAGCGCAAAGCCCGGACCCGAGGTTCCGGTCACGCCGATCGAGCCGCCGAACGACGCCCCGATCGCCGAGGTCACGGCCGCAATCTCGTCCTCGGCCTGGAAGGTCGTCAGTCCATACCGGCGGTGGTTCGAGAGCGAGTGGAGCACGTCGGAGGCCGGCGTGATCGGGTAGCTCGCGTAGAACAGGTGCTGGTCGGCGAGCTGGCTGGCGACGACCAGGCCCAGCGCAGTGGCCTCGTTCCCGGTAATGTTGCGATAGGTCCCGGGCGCGAGCTGGGCCGACGGTACGCGGTAGCTGGCATCGAAGAGTTCGCAGGTCTCGCCAAAGTGGTAGCCGGCCCGAAACGACCGCACGTTGCCTTCCGCGATCGCGGGACGCTTCCCGAACTTTCGCTCGATCGACTCGACCTCGGTCTCGGGCGGACGGCCGTAGAGCCAGAACAGCACGCCGAGCGCGTAGAAGTTCCGGGTGCGCTGAATCTCCTTGGTCGAGAGCCCGCTTCCCTTCTGCGTGGCCTGCACGTTCTTGGAAATATCGATGTCGACGAGCCGGTAATCCTCGAGGCTGCCGTCCTCGAGCGGGCTCACCTCGTAGCCCGCCATCGCGAGACTCTTCTTGCGAAAGGTCCCGGAGTCGACGATCAGGAGCCCACCCTTCGGGAGATCCGGAAGGTTCGTCCTGAGTGCCGCCGGGTTCATCGCGACGAGCGCGTCGGGCGCGTCGCCGGCGGTGAAGATCTCCTGGCTCGAGAACTGCAGCTGAAACCCCGAGACCCCGGCGAGGCTGCCGGCGGGTGCGCGAATCTCCGCGGGAATGTCCGGAAAGGTCGCGATGTCGCTGCCGCCGAGCGCCACCGCGCGTGTGAACTCCGTGCCGGTGAGCTGGATCCCGTCCCCCGAGTCACCCGCAAGGCGGATCACCACGGAATCGAGATCCTCGAGGACGGGTCTCGCCGGGCTCGCATGCCCGTTCGATCGGGAACCTGGGGTCTTCCGCATCTACCTAGCTGCCAGCCGCTCTCACTCTCAAACAGGCTCCGCCTGGAATCGCCTTGTAGAGCGGTCCGGTTCAGAGACCCGCGCGCACCCACCAGAAGGGTGCCATCAGCACAAGAATAGCCCCCGCTCCCGTCTCCTCAAGCGCGGCTGGACGCCGCAGCGGCCATGCCAGAATCCGCGAGTCGGCGGACCCGGGGGAGGCCAGCGTGCGAGCTCCGGCCCGGAGAGCCTACGAGTCTCATCCACGGGAGTCCAGCGACGCAGGCAGCAACCATCCTCGAGGCGGTTCGCGGTCCCTGGGGCGGCGCGGGGGCGCGCGGGACGAGGGGCTGTGGCAGAGCTCGCTCCAAAAGCTCGCGCAGCTCGAGCCCGGTCGCGGCAACGCGCCCTGCGGGACGCGGTGCAGGTAACCCGGCTCGCGCTCCTGCTAAGCTCGGCCCGAGTCGATGCAATTTCGGAACACCTGGGTTCCCGCTCACCGGGCCGCGGTCCGCGGGTTCGTTCAAGGGCGGCTTCGCACGCCGGCCCTGCTGCTGACCCTCGGCCTCGCGGCTGGCTGTTCGCCCGACGCTCCGCCCGGACCGGCGCTCGAGCAGGTACTCGAACTTCAGCGCTCGGCGATCGTGATCGACACGCACTCGGACACGACCCCGTGGTTCGAGGATCCCGACTGGGACTTCTCTGCGCGCCACACGCAGGGGCACATGGATCTGCCGCGCATCCGGGAGGGGGGTCTCGACGCCCAGTTCTGGTCGATCTACATGGGCAAGACCGAGGGCGAAGGCCGCGCGATTCGCCAGGCGATCGAGCAGATCGACGCGGTCCACCAAATGGTGGCCAGACACGCCGACCAGGTCGAACAGGCCTACACGGCCGCCGACATTCGCCGCATCGCCCGCGCGGGAAAGCTCGCGAGCCTGATCGGGCTCGAAGGCGGACACATCATCGAGGACAGTCTCAGTGCGCTCCGGACCTTCTACCGTCTCGGGGTCCGCTACATGACCCTGACACACTCGTTCAACACGAACTGGGCCGACTCCTCGGGGACCAACGAGGTTCCGGAACCGACGCACGGGGGGCTGACTGACTTCGGCCGCGAGGTGGTGCGCGAGATGAACCGACTCGGCATGATGGTCGACGTCTCGCACGTCTCCGACGATACCTTCTGGGACGTGCTGGAGGTGTCGGAGGCCCCGCCGCTGGCGTCGCATTCATCGGCACGGGCCATCGCCGACCACCCGCGGAACATGAGCGACGACATGCTGCGCGCGCTCGGGGATCGCGGCGGGGTGATCATGATCAACTTCTACTCCGGCTACATCGACACCAGCCTGGTAGAAGCCTCACGCCGCAACTTCCAGACGCTCCGCGCGCCAATCGAACTGCTGCGCGACGAACTAGACGGTGATCCCTTCGGGCTTCGACGCGCGATCGCCGAACTCTACGCCGAGAATCCGTTCCCGCAGGCGCCGCTGGCCGTCCTGCTCGACCACTTCGATCACGCGATCCGGGTCGCGGGTCCGGACCACGTCGGACTCGGATCCGACTGGGACGGCGTACCCAGCATGCCGACCGGACTCGAAGACGTGAGCAAGCTGCCGCGCCTGACGCAGGGATTGCTCCAGCGCGGCCACTCGCGAGCTACCTTGGTCAAGCTGCTCGGCGCTAACCTGCTGCGGGTGATGGAGGAGACGGAAGGCGTCGCGCGCCGACTCCGCCACGCGGGAGACTCCTAGCCCGGCTCCGATCATGACCGCGATGGGCTCGCTGCGCCGACGCGAGTAACGGCCGCGCTTCGGTTGACACCCCCCGGGGCGAACTCGATACTCCGCCGCGTTCCGGAGGGGCCGAACTTGGACGCGATGGAAAGGTTGACTGCGCTCTGCGCGAACCGCGGATTCGTCTATCCTTCAAGCGAGATCTACGGCGGGATCAACGGCTTCTGGGACTACGGCCCGCTCGGGGTCGAGATGCGCAACAACGTGAAGGCCGCCTGGTGGCAGCGGATGGTGCGCGAGCGAGACGACGTGGTCGGCCTCGATACCTCGATCATCGCAAATCCCGAGACCTGGGTCGCGTCGGGTCACGTCGACAGCTTCCACGATCCGATGGTGGACTGCCGGCTCTGCAAGAAGCGCTTCCGGGCGGACCAGATCGACACCGCAGACCGCTGTACCGCAGCGAAAGACCACCAGCACGACCTGACCGAGCCCCGCCAGTTCAACCTGATGATGCGCACCTCGATCGGGGCGACCGAGGACTCCTCGTCGCTGGCCTACCTTCGCGGCGAGACCTGCCAGTCGATCTTTCTCGACTTCCGGCGCGTCATGCAGTCTGCGAGAAAGCGGCCGCCTTTCGGGATCGCCCAGATCGGCAAGGCGTTTCGGAACGAGATCAATCCCCGGAACTTCATCTTCCGCTCGCGCGAGTTCGAACAGATGGAACTCGAGTTCTTCTGCCTCGAATCCGAGGCCATGGACTGGTACGAGCACTTCCGAGAAGTCCGCTTCCAGTGGCAGGTCGACATGGGACTCGACAGAGAGAAGCTCCGCTGGCACGAACACGGCCCCGAGGAGCGGGCCCACTACGCCCGACTCGCCCACGACATCGAGTTCGAGTTCCCGTTCGGCTGGAACGAATTTGAGGGCATCCACTATCGCGGCGACCACGACCTCTCGGCCCACACCGCGCACTCGGGCAAGGACATGGCTTATACGGATCCCGACACCAAGGAGCGCTTCGTTCCGCACGTCGTCGAGACCTCGGTCGGCGTGGATCGCACCATGCTCGCGCTGCTGTGCAACGCGCTGGTCGAAGACGAAATCGCGGGCGAGAAGCGGACGGTCATGCGGCTCGCACCCGCGATCGCACCGATCAAGAGCGCCGTGCTCCCCTTGTCCAAGAAACTCGCGGAACCGGCCGGGCGGATTGCGCGGGATCTGAGCCGGCGCTTCAACGTGGACCTCGACACCGCCGGCAGCATCGGGCGCCGCTATCGCCGCCAGGACGAGATCGGTACGCCCTATTGCATCACCTACGACTTCGAGTCGGAGGAAGATCAGAAGGTGACCGTACGGGATCGCGACACGACGGCGCAGGAACGCATCTCGACCGATCAGCTTGCGGGCTACCTGAGCGAGCGGCTGCTGGGCTACTGACCAGGGGCGCGCGCTGGGCCTAGGCTTTGTCGAGCGCCTCGGTCCATGCATCGATCGCGGCACGGCGTCCGACGCTGCGGGGAGAGAGGTCGCGACCAGGCGCGTCGAACCCTGCGTGAAGGCGCCACTTTCCCAGTTGGTGAGGTCTCGCGTATTCGGCTTCGCCCAGGATCTCTTTGGAACTGTAGTTCAGCTTCATCAGGTTCCGGTCTCGATGCTCTTCATCCGAGCATCACGACGCTCCGGATCGCCTCGCCACGATGCAAGAGATCGAAGGCCCGGTTGATCTCCGCTAGAGGCAGGGTGGTCGTGATCATCTCGTCGATCTTCACCCGCCCCTTCATGTAACGGTCGACCAGCCCGGGCAGCTGTGTCCGACCTCGCGTGCCCCCGAACGCGGTCCCGAGCCAGCGCCGTCCGGTGACAAGCAGGAACGGCCGCGCGTGGATCTCCTCGCCCGCGCCCGCCACCCCAATGATCACAGCCTGGCCCCAGCCGCGCGCCGTGCACGCGAGCGCCTGACCCATGACCTCGACGTTGCCGATGCACTCGAAGGAGTAG
>SPKZ01012733.1_pt1 | contig 11865 bp, 9 predicted proteins | sample 2456571 | NCBI WGS metagenome assembly SPKZ01 (sample SAMN11192286, study PRJNA482655) | marine metagenome | biome: ENVO:00000447; feature: ENVO:00000244|ENVO:00000211|ENVO:00000569|ENVO:00002023; material: ENVO:00002151; isolation source: ocean water from marine abyssalpelagic zone ...
ATTGAAAAGTTAACACAAGGGTTCAGTCTACTATTTGTTATTTTTCAAATAGCTTATAAACATCACTTCTGACTGCTTAAACTCTTCGTCTGTCAAAATGACAGATTTGGTTTTACCCGCAGGATCACAAATTAAACCTTTTTCATGTTGTAGATTCCGCTCACCAGTGACCAGAGGTACCAACCACATGGACCACGAATACCAGTCGTCATGGACCAGCTAAATCGGTCGATGGCCAGCCCAGATAACGTCAAAAGATGAGTAAAAGAGACGAATATCCTAATTAGGATGAATACGAAGCGGATAATTTTACCGTATTACTAAGCCCAATTTAGATGGCCCTTTTCTGTCAATTCAACTAAAAACGATCTATTGGCTTTATTTTGTAACTTCCCAACATCCAGTTAACCGATCAGGTGATATCCACTCATATACACATCAAGTCAGTAATACCTTGTTATAACGTGAATTCGATAAAATAAATTTCACTTAAACAGTGGACAAATTTATCTTGCCCTAATTTTTATTATTTTGTTTAATCCCTGAATGCAAAAATTCTTCAACGATTTACATGCCATTGAGCAGTTCACTTCAACATTGAAATCTACACCATCACTGCAATGTCAATATTGCACTAAAACTGAACATTTCATTTCTCATGGTTTTATCTATAAACAACATTCAATCGCCTGTAGAGAAGCGATAGGTAAACGCATTGTTTGTTGTAATCGTTATGGTCATCAAGGGTGTGGTCGTACATATCAACTTGATATTGTCAGTAAGCTGCCTAAACGTCGATATTCAAATGCGGTGCTGTTGGTTTTCATTTCGCTTTTACTTATCGGGCAGTCTGTTTGCCATGCTTATGTACAAGCCACCAAGCAAGGTCAAACACGCCATGCATGGCGCTGGCTTAAACAACTAAAAGCTAATTTGATGAGTTACCGTGGTTATTTAAAAGTACCAATTGCACTTGTAGCTCCTAATAACTATAAGCATCATCGACTATTACTAATAACATTGGCATCGTTGCTTTCAACACAAGCGACTTGCCCCTGCGCAGCTTTTCAATTTAAGCAACAAAGCGCTTTTATTTAATGCTTTTTACCTAGCTATTCATCACTATTTTTTAAAGTGTTACCGTTTTATCATCATAAAGTTAATCAAATAGCCATCAACCAACCTTCACATAACCATCAATAAATACAATCAGTTAATCCCCCACAGCTCCCGTCAGTGTTAGCACTTACCGTCATTGATTATTCTTTGAGTACTTTTAGACAAGGAGAATATAATGAGTAACACCAATAAAATCCCACCACTTGAAATTAGACTTCAGGTATTAAGTGCCGTTGATTATGCCCCCGGTAATAGCATTCGAGCACGAATACAAAGTGTGGCAGCGCGCTCCTTTGTTGATAGTCGAACAGATAAAAGCTACCAATTTACCTGGAGAACTATTAGCACTTGGCTGTATCGCTTTAAAAAACACGGCATTACCACGCTCGATAATAAAACTCGACGTGATAAAAACACCTACCGTAAAACCCAACCTAATGAGCTAGGTGAAGCAATCAATGAAGTACTACCAACATTAGGCCGTTGTAAAAACGGTAGCGTGCCTAAAATGGCGCTTTATCGTCAATTGCTTAAACGCAATTATTTTCAACGCTCTCAGCTATCACAAACCTCATTTTATCGTATGGTACGTGAGAATGAGTTACTCAATCTTGAGCAAAGTAAAAAGCTGAGACAATCCTTTGCCATGCAATTTGCTAATGAGCTGTGGCAGGCTGATACTATGTATGGCCCAAGTATTAAGCAAAGTGATGGCAAGTGGCGTAAGACCTTCTTTATCGCCTTTATTGATGATGCATCACGCCTGATCACCCATGGTGAATTCTTTTATGCCGATAACACAGTGAACATGTGTGATGCCTTTCGTACGGCTTTGTTTAAGCGCGGTAAACCTGAGCGATTATATTTCGATAATGGCAGTAATTACCGCTCTAAGGAAATACTGCAAGCCTGTTTACGACTCAATATTCATTTATCTCATGCACCTATTCGTGATGGTGCCGCTAAGGGTAAAATTGAACGTTTCTTTCGTGGTTTTAGAGACCGATTTCTTGTGGAGAACAAAGACTTCACTAGCCTTGAGGAAATAAACGACAAAGCCCATCAGTGGATAGAAAACGACTATAACAGCCAACATCATAGCGATATTCAAATGAAACCCCTTGATAGATTCACCCTTGACCATACTCGTCTTACTTTTTTATATGATGATGAAACGACCGAGGAAGTATTCTTTATCGAAGAAAATCGCAAGGTCAGTAAAACCAACGTTTTCTCTATCAACAGCCATAAGTATGAATGCCCTGTAGATTTACGCAACAAAACCATTCAAGTGCGTTATAACCGCAGTCAGCGCGATAAGTTCATTGTCTATTTCAAAGATAAGCGCATGGGCGAAGCGTCAAAACTTGATGTGCATTTTAATGCTACGCGTCATGCCTTTGCAGGAGAAAGCTGATGATTAAATCTATCTTTGCTACCACTAAAGAGCCGTTCAACCGACAAGATTTAAAGCCTATGTCGCAACAAAAGCACATTATCGATATTATCGATATTATCAAAATTCATGCAGGCCAAGGTGGATTTTCAGTGATTATTGGCGAGCCAGGTGTCGGTAAAAGTGTATTGCGTGAGCATATTGAGAGCTGGGAAAATGAGCGTGATACCACCGTGATTTCTTTCTCTCGGACGATGCACACCTATCTGACAATCCTTAAACAATTAGCGCTATCATTTAGGCTTTATGTGCCCACAAAAAATATAGAGCAGGAGCTGATTAACACTGCATTTAAACATGTTCAACAACGTAAAACCCTCTACATCCTAATAGATGATGCCCATTTATTAACGATGGAAGTCTTACGTAAATTACGGTTGCTGTTTGAGCGTTTCCCTAAAAAACACAACCTTGTATTATTTTGTGAGCCAGACTTATTGCACTATCTTACGCTGAACGTGAATCAAGATATTCGCTCGCGCATTACCTTTTCGCAAACGATTAAACCGCTTAATAATGATGACCTAGAGCGTTATATCGTTAAAGAATTAGAAGCAGTAAAAATGGGTATCAATACCTTTGATGTCGGCGCGATTGAAGTCATCATACGCGCTGCAAGTGGTAACCTTAGATTATGCCGCAACCTCTGTTATGCCAGCCTTATCGAAGCCTGCCGTGAAGCCAAGAAAATAGTGACCATCACCCATGTGAATCAAGTATTGATGCAACCCCATTGGCGCTCCCATGATGAATTACTCAAACAACAGGTAAAGTCATGAAGATCATATCGTTAACGCTACATATCAACAGTGGTGAGTGCGAGGCCATCATAAGTTTTATTGATGAGCTTAAAACGGTATTACTTGCCAATTATGGTGAGGGGATACAAGGAAATCATCGAGCCAATGCCGTTATAACGGATGACCAGAGTAGAAATTTGGAGGATAAAATGAGCAAAGTTATTTAAAAGCTCAGTAAGATCATAACCAAATCAGGGCCCCCTGATTTGGTTAACAATGAAAATTAATGGTGACCAAAACGGTCATACTTTAAAAAAATGACAAGAAAATAAAAAACAGGTGATAAAAATGATCACTACAAAACCGTGTGCATCATAGTTATGACGGGATTTAGGGAAATCTTACAATGAAGTTTGGTAAACGTTATGATTTAAATTTGGCGAGCCGCTAATATCGTACGACAAGAACTTGGGAAACTAGCCCGAATGTTGCCAAATCGTTCGATGAACAATTTGGCAAAATGTACGATGCTAATTTGGTCGGCTACACAGGCTTTGAGCTACGCTTGAATCGTAATCTAAGCTTAGCTCCTTTAAAGCTTGCACCATTTCATCATGCTGAGTTAGAGATACGGCTGCTGCTAACACTTCTAATGTAGGATCATCATTCGCACAAGAAATTAATTTTTGCTCTAGCCATTTATTAATTTCCGCAATGCCAACTAAACCCACTTGAAGTTGAAGCTTTAATATTGTTGCTTGTGACTTTCTATTCATAAATTATTAAAGGCTATGGATGAGCTACATACCAATTATCAGTTAGAGCTTCCCATTGCAGTTTCTCACTGTTTACCGAGGTAATACCATTAGGAAAATACCCATAAGAAATAGGTTCATCTGAATGTTCTGAGAACACGACATAACCACCTTGCGCACTAACGCTGTAATCGATAAATCTATCTGGTTGTTTATATGACACGTTCTGCGTAAGAAGAGCAGTAGCATATACTTCGGCAATACTACCATTAAAAAACAACCACCTTTGCTCTTTGCTAGATAGGCTGAAAACAATAATTACAGCCAAGATTAGCCCTAACAAAGCAATTACACCTTTTTTCATTCTACAACCCTTGGTAGTTTGATCGATATACCGTTAACGTTACGCCACCATTATTATAATTTCTATTAAACATTTTATTCAGGCTATCATTAGTATCTCTACCAGATACCATTCAGGCTTGAGATGTACCGTAATTAGAACCATCAACACCTTCATGGAATTGAGCGCCTCTTGTAATATCCCCATTGGGGTATTGGATATTAATTTAATAATTAACGTCAACTATTTTGATATTGCGCAATATAAAGCCCCGCACGCGAGGCTTTGGATTCAAACTAAATCTGTTCTAACTGTCTCACTCCAACATTTGATAGATACAGGGAGTTATTTATAAAATGTTAGGTATTTTGATTATGTTACCTTAAGAGGCTCGAAATAATGATTTGAATTTGAGGGATATTAAGTCTCCAAAAAATTTCACCACCATTGGAAGTCGGTATTGTTTAAAGCAATTCTCTAATGGACTAACATCCATCTCATCACTTTCATTCACGGGTCCAATCCAGTAACGACTACTGTCACCGTATGGTTCCCATACCATAAAGTCTTTGTCATGATATTTAAACTCGACATGAGTATCACTCGAAGAACTAAATGGTTTTCGTAATATAATATTGGTAACATCGTCCACTTCAGCAAGAAGTGCTGCTATTTTTTTTGGTCGAATATAAATATTCTCTAATTCAAAAGCATAATTAGTGCCATTTTCAAGTGCTAAAGCATATGTTTTCATCATTGACACCCACAATCATTTCCATTCGTAGCGCTTGCCGCAGCCGCAGCCACACCAGCACCATAAGCATTTATCGCTTTGTTAGACCTGCCTGAAGCTTGTCGTAAAGCATCGTCAGTTTTGTATTTGGACAAATTAGGTTTACGCCAATTACGTCCGATTCCCAATCTAAACCAAACTTTAACTCTGTCTCGAAAAGCTGATGCCGCAGCACCTGATGGTGCAAGTATAGATCCGCCTTTTACTAATCCTGCATAAGTTAGTCTTGCACCCCCGGCCGCAAATGATGCATAACCTCCATATTGATACGCAGATGAACACTGGTTGACACCATTTATACCTGCAAGGTCTCTTAGGTTATCACCAAATCCTAACAGAAGACCATCCCCCAAACCAGCCGAAAAATCTACGGTACTTTGACTTGGACTCCAACCACCAGTAGCCCAAGAAACACCGCCCCACACATCATTCATTCCCAATAAGCCGTATGGGTCATAAAACATGATAGGATTCCCACCAACATACCCATAAGTATTAATGCCACCGGCTAAACCAATCGGATCAGACTGAATATAGCGCCCCAACTCTGGGTCGTAATCCCTAAAGTAGTTGTAATGTAGTCCTGATTCTTTATCGTAGTACTGGCCCGGAAAACGTATGTTATTTTCGATAAGGTCAGTAATTAATCGTGCTTTTCCGAACGGGTCATATTCCGCCTCCCATACCAGTGTTCCGTTAATATCGGTAATTACCACAGGCGTCTTGAGGTGGTCGGTATAAATAGCATAAGCATTATTTTGTTCCGCTATAGCGCCATTGGTCGTAACCGATGAGAAATGTATATTCTCTATTGAACCTTGACTACGAAAGCCGATTAACGCTTCATCAGATAAGTCTAATGACAAGTTGGCACCGAGCTGCGACCAATTACTGTTATCCGCAGAAGCAAAGAGCATCACCTGATCACCACTGCGTTCTAGTTTAAACGAGGTTTGTCCGCCTACCGGGAATTCTACTACTTTAATGCCCGTGCCATCTTGGTAAGTCAGTTTTATCACCTCTTCTTGTGGTAATAAAATAGGGATAATAATATCGCCGTGCAATAACACAATATCGCGTTTGGCACTGATGGCTATACGGGCAAAGTTTGCTGATGCCGTGGTATCACTTCTAATTTCTAAGCCGACTTCCGTACCCTCTGTACTGGCATTAAAGTCATCAATAGTTGCCGTAAAAACAGTATCATTGTTAACGGTTTGATAAGTAAAATAATCTCCGCCTTCAGTATCATCATTGTATACGGTAACTCCATCTTCATTTAACGTAGAGCTGGGTGCTTGATTTGTATTAGCAAAGGTAGCATTCCAGCTATTTTTCTGGTCAATACGCCCCACTAAACGACCATTAATATAAATATAATCAGACCAGTTAGTGCCATCCGTTTCGGCAAGTAATTCACCTTGCTGACCGTAAACAAAGTAGCTATTAGCCGTAAGGCTGTCTTTATGAATACGCTGACCAAAAGCATCGTAACCATAACTAGCTTGTTGGTTATTATTAATACTAACGCTTTCAAGTCTATTATCTACATTGTATAGGTAGCTCTTGCCATTGGAGTCAGTACTTAAATTGCCAAAGACATCAAATTGTTGAGAGAAACCTATTTCAGGAATAGCTAATTGTGCCATGCCATCACCAGTAGGTGTGTAATCGTAGGTCTGTACTTCTCCATTGAGGATAAGGCTAGCGCGATCTCCGATGTCGTTATAATCATAAGTGTTATTATTAAAGCTATCTAACCTATGCGCCTTGTCATAAGTATATTGGTGAGTAGCGGTATTATTTTTTGTTGCCCAAGTTCGATCGGTTAGGTTACCAAAACCATCATAAGCCTGATAGTTTACTGACATTAGTTGCTCAGACACCTCTATACTGTCTAATTTGTAGTCATCATTTAGGGTAAAGGTTTGGGTCGTGCCATTAGCGAATGTTATGGTATTCACCATGCCAAATGGCCAATAAGTTACATTAGAAATAAAACTGACGGCTGTCGCTGCTGTAGAATATTTATAACTGATAGTCGTTATTCGCCCTAAGGCATCTCGACCATAAATCAATATCATGCCGGAAGGATAAGTCATTTTATCCAGTAATAAGGTATTACTATTTATATTATATGCAGTGACCAACTCTCTATTTAATGTTTTATAGAAACTACTATTTTTTGTTAATTCACCTGAGGGTGCATAATATAACTTACTGCGTATTTGATCGTTTTCGGCTTGAGTAAGTCTGCCTTCCCCGTTGGTAGTACTAGCGTGCTCTTGATCAAATTGATAAATCACTTCTTTAGTAGAGCCACTATAATATTTTTTTGTTAAACGATTTAACGTATCATATTCATAGTGAATTTCTTGTTGTTTTATGTCGCCACTAGCGCGGATTTCTTTGTTGATATTACCGGCTTCATCATAATAATAATCAGTGATGCCAGAGTCAGGGCTAGTACGCTGTAATATCTCGCCAAAACCATTAGTCACATAGCTGGTCTCTCGCGTAGTCGCGTCGATAACTTTTGATAATGCACTCGTATTACTATCATCATAATCAATATCAGTCACCCCGGCATGAGGAGCCGTTATACTGTCAACTTGGTTTAAAGCGTTATGGCTATAACCAATATCTAAAGAGCTAATACCGGTGTCATTTTTATGCTGGCCTATTTGTTTTAAGGTCTCAAGATTGCTACTTAAATCGTAGTTAAATTCAGTGTTTTGGCCATTTTCATTAAGTTGATAAATACGACCCAAAGCATCGAGTACTTTTGTGGTAGAAGCGACAGCAGTAAGTTCCCCATTAACTGTTTGAGTAATTGCCTGTGTAGAGCCACTGCCACCATAAATAGGTACATCTTTGTTGTAGTTATAATCTATTCTTTCACCAAGATTATTTTCTATATAATCAATTTCATCTCCATTTGGCAAGTAGCGTAATGCTAGCCATGAATTATCGGGATATGTAATTCTTAATAATTTATCAGCTCCCGGCGTATAGCCATATTTTATAGGGTTAGCATCGCCTACCGCCATTGTTGCTATTGTTGTTTCACCTTTAGCCATGTGGTAGGTGAGTTTGATATCAACACCGTTTTCATTAGTAATTGTTTCAGCCATTCCCCATGCATTGTGGTTTGAAAAACTAGTTACTAGCTGTGTTCCATCGTCTTTAGCGCGTTGAATATTTTCAATATAACCTAACTCATTATAATTAATGGTTGTTATATCACTTACATCAGTGCGAGGTCCGTTAATCGTTGTTTGGCTTAAGATCTCTTGAGACGTATTCGCTTTATAATCATATGAATAAGTCCAGGTACGGGTATTACCTTCAGTACTTGAAGGTGCAGAAGTGCTAACTAGATCAGTTAAAGCCACTTCACGCAATCGATTATTAGCATGATATTTATATTCTGTGAATAACCCATTTTTAGTTACACTGCCAACAAGACCTAATGCATCGTCGTGCCAAGTGACCGTGGTAGTTTGCTCTTCAGGCAGACCTTTTGCTTTAGTAGTGGTGTTTATTCGTCCCGACCTATGATAGGTGAATTCTTTAATAAAACCTTTTGCGTCGGTTACTTGTTGAACTCTTCCTGTATCAGGGCTATTTTGATAATAAGTATAACTGGCGTTACTCTCGCCACAGTTCGTTCTAGCATTACCTTCAACAGTTATTAATTTGGTCTCTTCACCTACTTTTGCATAACCATAAGTTGTAGATTTACCATATTGATTAGTTACGGTACGTAAGTCATGATGATCTAAATTAGAAATTCGATCCAAAAGAGACATATTTTGAACGTTCGTTAACTGCGTTAGATCATTCGGACTTGAGAGGTATCCATGATAAGACGTTACGGCTTGGCCTGCATTGTTATAAAGCCAACCTGCACCGCTTTGTTCATAGGGCTTGCTATAATAAATAAGTTCAGAACCCCAGTCATAATTAGCGACAGGGTCTTGGAGACTGGCATAAAAATCATAGTACCTAAAATCTGCAATACCTTGTTTGCTAGGGTTAACAATTTTTGATATTAAATAGCCAAACCTATCACCTTGTCCATAATAGTTTCTTTGAAAATCCCAGTAACTAGCCCCTCCACTTATAACCAAAGAGTCGTATAGAGGGTAGTTATAGTAAGGGCTATGTTTTACTAAAGTCTCATGTTCATGACTAAAGCCCGCGAAGTTATAATCTAAACGTATATCTTTACCGCTAGAATGGGTAACTTTCAAATAGCGATGGTCAGTTGAGCGTTTTAATGTATGAGTTTCACCTGTTGGTGCTTTAATACTGGCTAAATCAGCGATGTATTTTAGCGGGTCGCTTTCTGATGCTCGTAAAGAATAGCTTTCTTGAAGGCCTGAAGGAAACTGATTAACGACTAATGAGTCAAAACTAATAACCGCACATGTCATTTTAGTTGCTTCTACACAGTTGACTTTATAGTTTAGTGATACGGTAGATTGTGAGGCCGGTAAGTTGTGCTTATTTCCATTGCCACCATGCAAACTGGTTTGAGTAGTAAATATATGTTCGCCTTCAGTCTGAGGAAAACTAGCAGTAGGAAATTCTACATTTGAAAAGCCCCAATAGTCCATATAGTTGTCAGGAGCAATTATAAGTGACGAAAAGTAACCTGCTTTTACATACTGGTAGCTACCATCAGCTCTTATTAGTTCTATCGCTTCAACTTTGGTATCTGCACTCAAATTTAACAAACCATGTTGTCCATAACTGTGAGTCCACATACCTCTATACTTGCCATCATCACCTAAAACTCTTGAATTATAATGCCAAGTAAATTCCAAAGGAAAATTCCCAGCATCACGATAAACAGTTTGTTTATGGTATTTATTACCGGTAGCAATATTAATAGGGTTACTTACAAGGGGGCTGGGACACGTACCAGGGTCACCTAAATGTTCATTAGTAAAGCTACTGCCAACAGCGCCTGCATAGAGTGTACTTGAAAATAACACATAGAAAACACCGGTTAATGTTTTACTAAACTTATTGATAAATTTCATCATGTTCCTTTTAATATTGTTAAGTCAGTGGATGAGAAACAGCTAAGTCTTCCCATCCAAACTTTTGTCCATAAAAACTTTCTAAAGTGATATCTAGAAGCGCACTGAGAAAGTGCCCTTCTGGGGTATTTGTATTTAATAAACGGTGAGCTTGCTCAGGAGTGTTTATTGCTGGTCGATAGTGGCCTAAAGCAGTAATTCCACTTTTCATACCATTTTTGAACGCTTCATCTCTCATATAACGTTCAAATTCTTTCATGATATTCACACGAGATTCAATTATATCTTTTTCATCCCCTGGCAAGAATAATTCAATATAAAACAAAATACTAGGGCTGATATTATGATCTGATAATTTTCTACTAGCGAAGACATTTTTTGGCCATGCAATAGAAATAAGGGTGAATAGTAAAAATTTTCTCCGGCTACTCTGCATTAAGTTATCTCTGCGCTAATTTTTGTGCCAAAGTAATAACCTAATGTTTGTAATGTTAATGATGGGTCTGAAATTAAGCCTTTATTTAATATTGAGGCATCCGTGATAAAAATATTATGATATCCGTGGAGCTGTCCATTTTTAGGAGATACAGCACTTTTCTTAGGGTCTACTCCAACCCTGCAGGTGCCTCTTAACATAGAGCCTTGCATTGAGTTTTCATTAATATCCGTTGAAAAGAGTAATTTTCCTTTAGATTTTAAACGCCATTGATTAATTAAAGCCGAGGCTTGCGCTAAAGTTTCAGCATCTTGGTCAGTAAAATTTTTATGAAATGTTTTACCATCATTTATCCCATCGTCGTATTGGGATGAACTTTCAATGATGGCTGATAGCCCAGACAGCTTATGGTAATTATTTTTCATCCATGTTCTTAAACCTAATGAGCCATACTTTCTCGCATAAAATTTAGCTGCAGAAACAGGCCCAGTGATCCCTACCAAGTTCTTACTCTGATACATAAGAATACCTCTATTTTCAAATTCATTAACCACGAGGTCAACGGGTATTCCTTCGGAGCTACTCCCTTGTACTTGAGGTAAACTTATAAGCTGTGAATACATTAAGCTGGTTATTAAGTTTCTACCTACATGTGCATTACCAATACCATTTGGTGCATATTTTTGCTTACTTTGACGCAATAAATATGGTGTTTCTAACGCTCCAGCAGACAGAACTACCGCTTTAACCGGAATAGTTAATTGATTACCTTGGCTTATAACATTAACGGCACAGGCCTGTTTGTTATTGGACAATTCAACAGAGACAACCTCTGTGTTTGTTAGTACCTTAGCGTTTTTATAGGAAGTAAATCGATGCAACCAAGTATTGTTAGTGCCTGTTTTATCTCCAGGTAAGCAGCCATATACACATAAACCACAATAGACACAACTTGGTCTACCATTTGATGGTTTTGACAATATAGCAACCTTGGTATTATTGGCTTGCCAATTTAATTTTTTCGCAGAGTCTAACAAGTGACTGGATATAGGATTAAGTGGATGATATGGCTGAACAATACCAGAAATTTTAAGGTAGTTATTTACATGAGTAATATAGGGTTCAATATTACTCATAGTGATCCCCCAGTTTTCAAATGTTTTTGCTGGTAA